>NPIE01002403.1_pt1 | contig 12953 bp, 7 predicted proteins | sample 8637661 | NCBI WGS metagenome assembly NPIE01 (sample SAMN07420842, study PRJNA396082) | bioreactor metagenome | isolation source: sample BA12 brine-fed electro-methanogenic bioreactor BA | place: Japan: Kochi | collected 2016-12-09 | reverse complement strand
TGATCAGGCCGCGCTCCCGATGAAGATTCCGTGGTGGACGAGAAGGGATTCGAACCCTCAACCCCCTGCGTGCAAAGCAGGTGCGCTCCCGTTGCGCCACTCGCCCATGGTCGCTGTTCCGCAGCGGGCAGTATAGCACCCCCGCCCGCCGTCCGCTGCGCCACACCGTCGTTCTCGGCCGGAAACACCGGCCGCATCCAAGCGTAACAGGACCGAAACGACGGTTTACACCGGCCGCAACATGCAGCTGGTTCGCTGGTCGTGCGGCGTGTCGACGCCGCGTTGGGCTGCCAGGACGTCCGAGACAAGGAGGTGCACGCAGGATGAGTGCGGCCACACAGTTCAGATCCGATCGACCGAAGGAGGTCATGTCAATGCGAAAGGGCATGCTGCCGCTCTCGCTCGGTCTCGCCGCGATCCTCGTGCTCGCGATCCCCGCGTTCGCGTTCGCGGCAGACCCGACCGGAGCGGCAACGCTCGAAGCAGACCCGGGCGCGCCAGTCGACTTCATCTGGATGCTCGTCGCTGCCTTCCTGGTCTACTTCATGCAGGCCGGCTTCGCGATGGTGGAAGCGGGCTTTTGTCGCGCGAAGAACGCGACCAACCTCATGATGAAGAACCTGATGGACTTCGTGATGGGTTCGCTCGCGTACTTCGTCGTCGGCTGGGCGCTCATGTACGGCGCCGACAAAGCCGGGCTCATCGGCACAAGCCAGTTCCTGTTGGGTGGAGACGCGTACGACGTCACCGTCTATCGCGACTTCATGTTCCAGGTTGTGTTCGCGGCCACGGCGGCCACGATCGTCTCCGGAGCTGTGGCCGAGCGGCTCAAGTTCAAGTCGTACCTGATCTACAGCGTCATCATCTCGGCCGTGATCTACCCGATCTACGGACACTGGGTGTGGGGTGGCGGTTGGCTCAGCAGCCTCGGTCACCACGATTTCGCCGGCTCGGGCGTCGTGCACGCGCTCGGCGGCCTCATCGGTCTGGCAGGCGCGATCGTGCTGGGTCCGCGCTTCGGCAAGTACGACAAGAACGGGAAGCCGCGCGCCATCCCCGGTCACAGCATCCCGCTCGCCGCGCTCGGCGTGTTCATCCTGTGGTTCGGCTGGTTCGGCTTCAACCCCGGGTCCACGCTGAGCGGTCACGACCTGCGCATGGCGGTGATCGCGCTCAACACCAACATGGCGGCCGCGGCCGGCGCCGCCTCGGCCTTGCTCCTGATCTACATGAAGACCAAGAAGTTCGATATCGGCATGGCGCTCAACGGCGCGCTCGCCGGCCTCGTGGGCATCACCGCCCCGTGCGCCATTGTGAGCGGCGGCGGGGCCGTTCTCATCGGACTGGTGGCCGGCGTCCTCGTGGTCGTCTCCATCCTGACGGTGGAGAACCTCGGCGTGGACGACCCGGTGGGCGCGTTCAGCGTCCATGGCGTGAACGGCATCTGGGGCCTCATCGCCGTGGGGCTGTTCGCCGACGGCACGTACGGCGATATCACGGGCCTGTTCTACGGCGGCGGCGCGGACCAGCTCTGGGCGCAGCTTGCCGGCGTGGGCACCGTCATTGCCTGGGCGTTCGGCCTTGGGTTCGTGATGTTCAAGCTCATGGACATGATCATGGGCATCCGCGTGAGCCCCGAAGAGGAGCTCGCCGGCCTGGACATCGACGAGCACGGTTCTTCAGCCTACCCGAACTTCATCCTCGTCGAGGAGTAGAGTGCGGGCAGATACGACAGGGAGGTGTGTCGCGTGAAGAAGGTGGAAGCTGTCATCCGCGTGGAGAAGCTCGATGCGGTGAAGGCAGCCCTCGACGCCCTCGACTGCCCCGGCCTCATGGTCACCCGCATCGAGGGACACGGGAAGCAGAAGGGTGTGCTCCAGCAGTTCAGGGGCCGCGAGTACAAAGTCGAGCTCCTGCCGAAGTACAAGCTCGAAGTGGTCGTCGGGGACGGATCGGCGCCGGCGATCGTCGAGGCGATCATGGCGGCGGCGCGTACCGGCGAGGTGGGCGATGGCAAGATCTTCGTCTACGACGTCGGCGAGGTCTACCGCATCCGGACGGGCGAGAGCGGCGAGACCGCGATCTAGCTCCGGAGCAGGACGGTCACCGCGGAGCGGGGTCTTTCGGGGCCCCGCTCTGTTGCGTCCCCGGCCGAGAAGGGCGAGGCGCCACGCCGTGGAAACACCGCCGAAACGTGCGCCCCGTACGCTGGGACCACGCCGGTGGAGCGCTGCGCTCCCTCACAGCCACGACGAGGCGGTCACCATGCCATGCGGAAGATAGAGGCGATCATACGACCCGAGCGCGCCGACTCCGTGCGCGAGGCGCTGCGGCAGCTCGGCTGTGGCGGGGTCACGGTCTACTCCGCGTCGGGGCACGGCATCCAGCGCGGCGTCCATCAGACGTGGCGCGGCGCGGAGTACGTGGTCGACCTCCTGCCGAAGACCGTGGTCATGACGGTCGTCGCGGATGCTGATGCCGAAGAGGTCCTTGAGACGATCGAGGCTGCCGCGCGCACCGGCAGGATGGGCGACGGCAAGGTATTCGTGTCGCGTGTCGAGCGCGCCCTGCGCGTTCGGACCGGCGAGACCGGGGATGCCGCGCTCCGCCCGTCCCGGACCGCCGGGACCCCCCAGGACTCAAGGGAGCCGTCATGAAGAAGATCGAGGCGATCATCCGGCCGGAGAACCTGGAGGCGGTGAAGGCCGCCCTCGTCGACGCGGGGCACTCGGGGATCACCGTCCTTGAGGCCAAAGGCCATGGCACGCAACAGGGCGTCGTCACGTTCGTGGGGAACGAAGAGGCCGTCGTCGACCTGCTCCCCAAGCTGCTCGTGGTCGCGGTCGTGCATGACCACGTCGTGGACGAGGTGATCGACGCGATCGTCGCGGCGACGCGTTCGGGGCGGGTCGGCGACGGCAAGGTATTCGTGTCCGAGGTCGAGACCGGCATGCGGGTCCGCACCGGCGAGCGCGGCGCCGACGCGATCTAGCACAGAAACAGCGGACGGCATCCGCCGCCCGCTGGTCTTCATCGAGATGCCGGGATGGCCTTCGCACCGCTCGAGGTGCCCATCCTTAAGGGCCCGTCTGGGAGGCTTTTGGCCGAGTGAGCGTTACCCTCTCGGCCGCACCCCTCGCGTATACCAGGAGCTTATGCCCGGTCCTCCGAAGGCTGTGCCCCTTCACGTGCTTCCAACTCACGGACAGGACTGTCGTCTTGCGACGATGGACACTTCCCTACGAGCCGAACAAACGCATCAGCCGTCTCGGAAGCCTTCATCTGTCATCCCGGCGGAATCCGGATCTCGATTGTCAATGCGCGACGCCGACGGCGCCCGCAAGAAGAAGATACCCCGTTGCCCGAACCGGCTATCGCAGCGCGCCGAGCGCGGCCCGCAGATGGCGCTCGGCGAGCGCGCCGACCCGCTGATCGCTCACGGTGCCGTCGGCATTCACGAAGACGAACGTCGGCACGACCTGCACACCGAAGCGCTCGGCGAACTCGGCGCCCTGTCCCGCATCCACATCGTAGAGCCGGAACTCGACCCGGTCCTCGTACTCCGCCTGAAGCCTGTCCACGACAGGCGCGACCTCGACGCAGGCGGGTCAGCCTGGTGAGTAGAACTCGTAGAGGACCGGACGTCCTTCGGCCAGCGGCGTCATCGTCTCCGCCGGTGCATGGGGTGTCCGCCGCGCCTCGGCCGAACGCGTGTCGGGCTGCGTCAGGCTCGCCAGCGCCACGGCGCCGAGCACCACTGCGAATGCGCCGAGCACCCACTTGCTCCGGCTCGTCATCCAGGTGTCCTCCATGCCTCCACGTCGGTCTTCTCGGCCGATCACAAGCAAGCTGCGTGCCCCTGCAGGGGCGAACGCCCTCGTGGGGAACATGGCACAATAGTGGTTCGTGCACGTGGGGCCCTTGCGAGGGGGAGCGGAGAGGTGGGACGCGGAGTGACCGACGGAGCGTCGGTGCTGAACGGCGACGCGCCCCTGCGCGGCGAGCTCCTGAGCGCTGAGCGGCTCGCCGCTGCGGCGCGAGGGATCGGGCGCGGGCAATCATGGACGGCGCAGTCCCCTCCTCGCGTCACGCCGTTGCTCGGCCTTGTGGAGCGTGCCCATGCCGCGCTCCGGGCGTTCTACGACGACCTCGCGGGCGACCCCGGCGAGCGGATCCCGGTCGCTCCGGCGGCGGAGTGGCTCCTCGACAACTTCTACCTCATCGAAGAACAGGTCGATACGATCCGCGAAGACCTGCCCCGCGACTATGGCATCGAGCTGCCGCGGCTGCTCACCGGCCCTCTTCGGGAGTATCCGCGGATCTACGAGGCGATCGCGTCGGTCGTCATCCACACGGACGCGCGCATAACCCGCGAGCAGCTCGTGCGCTTCACCATGGCCTACCAAGACGTCGCTCCGCTCTCCATCGGCGAGGTATGGGCGATCCCCATCATGCTGCGCATCGCCCTCGTGGAGGATCTGCGGCGCCTGGCGCTGCGTGTGCATGCCGCGCACGACGCGAGCGCCGCGGCCGACCGATGGGCCAACCGACTCATCGAGACCGCGGGAACCGGCGGCGACATGGGGCGCGTGCTCGACGCGCTCGATAGCGAGCCGCTCCGTCATGAAGCGGCCTTCCTGATCCGCCTCCACCAGCGGCTGCAGGCCCAGGAAGCGAGCGTCGAACCGGCTGTCGCCTGGCTCGAGCGCGTGCTCGCCCAGCGAGGCGACTCGCTCGAGGAGCTCACCCTCGCGGAGCATCAGGCGCAGGCGGCGGACCAGGTCTCGATCGCCAACGCCATCACGAGCATCCGCTTCCTCGGCGCGCTCGAGTGGCGCGACTTCTTCGAAGAGTGCTCGCTCGTCGAGCAGATCCTGCGCGAAGACCCGGCCGGCGTGTTCGCGCGGATGGACTTCACCTCGCGCGATCGCTATCGGCATGCCATCGAGGGACTTGCGGCGCGCTGCCCGCTCGATGAGGTGGGCGTGGCCGAGGCGGTCCTCTCGATCGCGCTCGACGCCCAGGCCCGGGACGCCTCCGACCCGCTGGCGAGCCATGTCGGCTACTACCTCATCAGCTCGGGGCGGTACGGCTTCGAGCAGGCGATCGGCTACCGCCCGCGCACCCGAGAGGTCGCGTACCGCGGGCCGCTCGCCGCCCGGGGCGCCATCTTCTGGGGATTGCTCGCCTTCATCACCCTGGCGCTCGCCCTGGGCCTTGGGTGGATCGTCGCCCTCCGCGGCGCAGGCGTCGCACACACCGTCGCCATCATGCTCCTGTCCGTCGTGCCGATCTCGGACCTGGCGATCAACCTCGTGAACCGCGTGGCGGCGTCGGTGTGGCCTGCCCGGGTGCTTCCCAAGCTCGACTACCACCGGCCGCTTGCCGGGGCGCACCGCACGCTCGTCGTCATCCCCGCGCTCCTGACGTCGCCGGCAGGTGCGCAGCACGTCATCGACAACCTTGAGATCGCCTATCTCGCCAACAGCGACCCCAACATCGCCTTTGCCGTCCTCGGCGACCTCAGGGCCGCACACGCGCGGGAGACCCCCGCTGATGCCGCGGTGCTCGATGCTGCCAGGAGCGGCATCCGCACCCTGAACGAGCGCTACGGCGCTGACGGGCATCGGCCCTTCCACCTCTTCATCCGCGGGCGGCGCTACAACGAGGCCGACGACACCTGGATGGGCTGGGAACGCAAGCGCGGCTCGCTCGTGGAGCTTGTCCGGATGCTGCGGGGCTCCGGACAGACGAGCTTCATCGTCACCGAGGGCGACGCCTCCTTCCTCCCCGCCGTCACGTTCGTCATCACGCTCGACACCGACACGGTGCTGCCACGCGACGGGGCGCGCAAGCTCGTCGCGACCATCGCGCACCCGCTCAACCGCGCGCGCGTCGACGCGACGCGTCGTGTCGTTCGTGGAGGGTACGGTCTCGTGCAACCGCGCGTTGGCATGTCGCTCGAGGGCGCCGAGCGGTCGGTCTTCGCGTGGCTCTACTCGGGCGTCACCGGAGTCGACCCATATGCGGGGGCCGTCTCGGACACCTACCAGGACGTCTTCGGCGAAGGCAGCTTCACCGGCAAGGGCATCTTCGAGGTCGACGTCTTCGATACCGTGCTCGAGGACCGGTTTCCCGAGAACACCCTGCTCTCGCACGATCTCCTCGAGGGCTCCTACCTGCGCACCGCGCTGGCCTCCGACATCGAGGTCCTCGACGATCAACCTGCCAGCTACGTCTCGCACACCGCGCGCCTGCACCGCTGGGTCCGCGGCGACTGGCAGACGCTGCCCTGGCTCGGCGCGCGCGTACCCGCCGCCGGAGGTCGTGAGCCCAATCCGCTGACCGGCCTGCACCGATGGAAGATCGTGGACAACCTGCGGCGCTCGCTCTTCCCACCGGCCGTCATGGCGTTCCTCTTCGGCGGCATGGCGCTGCTCCCCGGCCCTGACTGGTGGCTCGTGGCCGTGGTCGCGGCTATCGTCTTCTTCCCCGTCTACTTCAGCGTCGCCGACTCCCTGCTGTTCCGTCCGCGCGGCGCCGACGTGCGCGGTGACCGGAGCTCGCTCACGCGCGACTTCTGGCGCGACACCGCCCGGGCTACGCTCTCGCTCGCGGTGCTGCCCCACCAGGCGTACGTCATGATCGACGCCATAGGCCGTGCGCTCTGGCGTATGGGTGTGAGCAAGCGCGGATTGCTCGAGTGGGAAACCGCTGCCGAGGTCGAGCGCCGGCTGGGGACCGCCCCCGCCGACTTCCTGCGCCGCATGTGGCCCGGCCTCGCGGTCGTCGTCGCCGGTGTCGCGCTGCTCGCGGTCGCGGACCCGCCGTCGCTCCCCGCCGCAGCGCCGCTCGTGGCCGCCTGGTTTCTCGGCCCGTACGTCGCCTGGCGCGTGAGCCAGCCCGTTGTGGCCGAGGAGCCCCCGCTCACGTCCGCCGATGTCGCCACCATGCGCTCGACCGCACGCAAGACATGGCGGTTCTTCGAGACGTTCGTGACCGCCGAGGACCACTGGCTCGCCCCCGACAACTTCCAGGAGGACCCCAAGGGCGAGGTGGCCCACCGCACGTCCCCCACCAACATGGGCCTGCAGCTGCTGGCTGCGCTCACCGCTTACGACCTCGGCTATCTCGGCCTCCCCGCGCTCGTCGAGCGGGAGTCGCGCACCTTGGAGACGATGGCAGGCCTCGAGCGCTTCCGCGGGCACTTCTACAACTGGTACGACACGCTCACGCTGCAGCCGCTGCGTCCGACGTACGTCTCCACGGTGGACAGCGGCAACCTGGCCGGGCACCTCATCGCCGTGCGTGTCGGCCTGACCGAGGCGAGCGAGAGCCCGCTCCTCGGCCCGCAGGTCATCGACGGCATCGCCGACACCGCGCGCATGGCCCTCGGCGACCTGCTCGCCGATCAGAAGGACGCCTCGGCGCGCGAGATCGTCACCGAGCTGCGGACCTCCCTCGAGGAGCTGCTGCGGCGCACCGCGCTCGACGAGCCGCCCTCCGAGCTCGGCGGGTGGCTTGCGCTGCTCGAGGGTCTTGCCGCGCAGACGGCCCCGATGGCGCGACGCGCGGCAGCGCTCGATGGCGACGCGCCCTTCGCGGCTGCCGCGATCCGAGCGGTACACGCCGCCGTGCTCGGTCGACTCGAGGACATCGAGACGCTCGCACCGTGGGCATCGCTCCTGCGCCGGACTCCCGCCGCCGCCCTCCCACCGGAGGCCGCGGAGCTCCTCGCGCCGTTGCTCGAGCACGTGCCGAGCCTCACCGGGCTTGCCGAAGGTCTCGACACCGCCGAGAAGACCCTCGCCGGGCTCACCGGGGAGGGCGGCGACGCCGCCGAATGGGCGCACGAGGTCGTGACGGCACTGCGCTCGACGCGTCCGCACTGCCGGCGGCTGCTCGCCGAGCTGCGACTCATGTGCGATATCGCGCACGAGATGTACGAGAACACCGACTTCGGCATGGTGTTCGACGAGAGCCGCATGGTCTTCTCGATCGGCTTCAACACTGCCGAGGGCCGCCTCGACGACTCCTTCTACGACATGCTCGCCTCGGAGTGCCGGCTCGCGAGCTACATCGCCGTGGCCAAGGGCGACGTGCCGCAGGAGCACTGGTTCCGTCTCGGCAGAGCGATAACCCAGACGGGCGGAGGACGCGCGCTCGTGTCGTGGAGCGCGTCGATGTTCGAGTACCTCATGCCGCGACTCGTCATGCGCACGTATCCCGGCACGCTGCTCGAACGGACGTACCAGGCGGTCGTGCGGCGCCAGATCCAGTACGGCGCCCAGCGAAACGTCCCGTGGGGCGTCTCGGAGTCCGCGTTCAACGCCAAGGACGTCGAGCTCACCTACCAGTATCAGGCGTTCGGCGTCCCCGGCCTCGGCCTCAAGCGTGGGCTGTCGGACGATGTCGTCATCGCGCCCTACGCGACGGTGCTTGCCCTGCCTGTCGCGCCGACCTCAGCCCTCGAGAACCTCCGGGCGCTTTCCCGGCAGGGTGCCGAGGGGCGCTACGGCTACTACGAAGCGGTCGACTACACGCCCGGGCGCGTCCCCGCCGGCACCGAGCGCGCAGTGGTGAAGGCGTACATGGCGCACCACCAGGGCATGAGCCTCGTCGCGCTCGGCAACATGCTCACGGGCGACCGCATGGTGGAGCGCTTCCACGCCGACCCGGTGGTGCGCTCGGCGGAGCTGCTGCTGCAGGAGCGCGTCCCGCGCCGCGTCACCATCGCCGCGCCGCGCGTCGAGGAGGTGGAGTACGTCCGGGCGGTGCGCGAGCCGCCGCAGCCGGTCACCCGCTCCTACCCCCTCGCGGACACACCGACTCCCGCGACGCACTTCCTGTCGAACGGCTCGTACTCGGTGATGGTCACCAACGCGGGCGGCGGCTACAGCCGCTGGGGCGACATGGAGGTGACGCGCTATCGCGAAGACGTCACCCGCGACTGGTGGGGCCAGCACATCTACCTCAAGGACGTGGAGAGCGGGCGCATCTGGTCGGCGGCCTACCAGCCGACGATGGCCGAGCCGGACGACTACCACGTGACCTTCTCGGCGGACAAGGCGGAGTTCCGCCGGCTCGACGGCGATGTCGAGACGCACACCGAGGTCATCGTCTCGCCCGAGGACGACGTCGAAGTTCGGCGTGTCACCGTGGCGAACCACGGACGCGAGACGCTCTCGCTCGAGGTGACGTCGTACTTCGAGGCAGTCCTCGCACCGACGGGCGCGGATGCGGCGCACAAGGCCTTTGCGAACCTGTTCGTGCAGACCGAGGCGCTCGACCCGGTCACCGCGCTCCTGTTCACCCGTCGGCCGCGCTCCGCCGAGGAGGCCCGCGCATGGGGCTTCCACGTGCTCGCGTGCGACGTCGAGCGCGCCTGCGCGTGGTCGTACGAGACCGATCGCGCGGCGTTCCTCGGCCGGCTGCGTACGCCGACGAACGCGCAGGCGATCTGGGGAGACGGTCGGCTCACCGGCACCGTCGGCGCCGTCCTCGATCCCATCTGCAGCATCCGCCAGACGCTCGTGATCGAGCCCGGAGCCTCGGTCCGACTCGCGTTCTCGACCGGCGCGGCCGGCACGCGCGAGGCGGCGGTGGGGCTGGCCGAGAAGTACCACGACATCCACGCGTCGCAGCGGGCGGCGGACCTCGCATGGTCGACGAGCCAGATCGAGCTGCGCGACCTCGGCATCACGCCCGAGGAGGCCGTCACGTACCAGCGGCTCGCCTCGCGCCTGCTGCTGACCGACCCGCGCTCGCGGCTCAAGGCGATCACGGAGGTCGAGAACCGCCTGCCGATCTCAGGGCTGTGGTCGCTCGGCATCTCCGGTGACAAACCCATCCTGCTCGTGCAGGTCGAGCGCCTCGAGGAGACGCCGCTCGTGCGGCAGGCGCTCCTCGCCCACCAGTACTGGCGCACCAAGGGCTTCATCTCCGACCTCGTGATCCTCAACACGACGCCGACCGCGTACTCCTCCGAGCTCGACGGTCGACTGCGGATGCTCATGCGCACCGGTCACGCGCTGCAGCTCATCGACAAGCCAGGCGGGGTCTTCCTGCGCAACGCCGACCAGATCCCGCCGGACGTGGCGAACCTGCTTGAGAGCGTCGCGCGCGCGGTGTTGCGCGGCGACGGCGGCCCGCTCGCGCTCCAGCTCGACCAGCGGAGCCGCCGGCCGGAGCCGCCGCTCGAGCTCGTACCGCATGAGGAGCCCGCAGCCGATCCGCAGCCGCCGTTCGAGCGGCCGGAGCTCGCGTTCGATAACGGCTACGGCGGATTCGACGCCGAGACCGGCGAGTACGTGATCGTCCTCGCCGACGGAGACGCTACTCCCGCGCCGTGGGTGAACGTGCTCGCCAACGCCACGTTCGGCACGCTCATCTCAGAGGCGGGCGTCGCGTGCACATGGGCGCACAATTCGCACGAGAACCGCATCACCACCTGGAACAACGATCCCGTCTCCGACGGCACCGGCGAGGTGCTGTACGTCCGCGACGAGCGCACCGGGGAGTTCTGGTGCCCCACGCCGCTGCCCATACGCGGCACGGGGCCGTACGTCGTGCGGCACGGGCGCGGAGCGAGCAGCTTCGAGCATACCGAGCACGGCATCCAGACCGCGCTCGAGGTGTTCGTGGGGCCGCGCGACCCGGTCCGCGTCGCCCGCCTGCGCCTGACCAACCGTACCGATCGGGTGCGCGACCTGTCGGTCACCCAGTTCGTGGAGTGGGTGCTCGGCGACTCGCGCAGCAAAGCGCAGCAGCGCGTGGTCACGTGGTGGGACGCGGACGCCGATGCGCTCATGGCGCACAACTGGTTCAACCCGGACTTCCCCGGCTTGCCGGCGTTCTGCGCCTGCACGGGCGCGGTGGCGTCGTACACGGCGAGCCGCACCGAGTTCGTCGGGCGCAACCGCGACCCGCGCGACCCCGCGGCGATGCACCGGATCGGGCTCGGCGGCGAGACGGGACGCTTCCACGACAACTGCGGCGCGCTGCAGCACCGGGTGACGCTCGAGCCGGGCGAGAGCACGGAGGTTGCGTTCCTTCTCGGCCAGGCCGAGACGGTCGAGGCCGCGCACGCGCTCCTGCGAGCGTACCGCGCCCCCGGCGCGATCGACGATGCGCTCGCCGACGCGAGGCGCCATTGGGACGTCATCTGCGGGACGGTCCATGCCAAGACGCCGGACGCCGCGCTCGACGCGCTCGTCAACGGGCCGACGCTGTATCAGGCGCTCGCGTGCCGGTTCTGGGGCCGGACCGCGACCTACCAGTCCTCGGGCGCGTTCGGCTTCCGCGACCAGCTGCAGGACTGCCTGGCGCTCCTCTACGCGCGCCCGGACCTCGTGCGCGAGCACCTGCTCGAAGCGGCGCGCCACCAGTTCCCTGAAGGCGACGTGCTGCACTGGTGGCAGCCCCGCTCCGACCGGGGCGTGCGCACGCGCTTCACCGACGACCGCCACTGGCTGCCGTACGTGACCGCGGAGTACGTCGCCGTCACGGGAGACTGGTCGGTGCTCGACGAGGAGCTCCCCTATCTGGAGGGTCCCGCAGTGCCGGAGGGCGCTGAGGACGTCTACCTGCAGCCGCAACCGGGGCTGCGCGTGGCGAGCCTCTACGAGCACTGCGTGGCCGCGCTCGACTCCGGATCGGCCACCGGACGACACGACCTCCCGCTCATGGGCTCGGGTGACTGGAACGACGGCATGAACCGCGTCGGGATCGGCGGCGAGGGCGAGAGCGTGTGGCTCGCGTGGTTCCTCGACGTCGTGCTGCGCGCGTTCGCTCCCCTCTGTGACGCCCGCGGCGACGAGCAGCGTGCGGCGGAGTACCGGGCACGGGCCGCGGCGTTCGTCTCGGCCATCGAGCGCGAAGCGTGGGACGGGGCCTGGTACCGTCGCGCCTTCTTCGACGACGGCACGCCCCTCGGCAGCGCCGCCAACGAGGAGTGCCGCATCGACGCGATCGCGCAGGCGTGGGCGACCATCTCCGGCCAGGGCGACCCCGGGCGCGCCCAGCGGGCGCTCGAGAGCGTCGAGGAGCAGCTCGTGCGATGGGAGGACGGCCTCGTCCGGCTGCTCACCCCGCCGTTCGACCGCATGGAGCACGACCCCGGCTACATCAAGGGCTACGTCCCCGGCGTCCGCGAGAACGGTGGCCAGTACACCCACGCCGCGCTCTGGGTGATTCTCGCGTACGCGCTGCGCGGCGATGGTGACGAGGCGCTCTCGCTCATGTCGCTCATCAATCCGCTCAACCACGCCGCGACGCGAGCCGGGGCGGACGTCTACCGCGTCGAGCCCTACGTGGTCGCCGCCGACGTCTACGCCGTCGAGCCGCACGTCGGCCGCGGCGGCTGGACCTGGTACACCGGCTCCGCCTCGTGGTTCTACCGGGTCGCGGTGCGCGATCTTCTCGGCCTCGTCCTCGGCGCCGACCAGCAGGGACGGTACCTCCGCGTCGACCCCTGCATCCCCAAGGCGTGGCCCGCGTTCACCCTCACGTACCGGTACGGGTCGGCCACCTATGAGATCCACGTCGAGAACCCGCGCGGCGCCAATCGCGGTGTGGAGCGCGTGACGATCGATGGTCGCGCTGCCGAGAAGGGACGCGTCCCGCTCGTCGACGACGGGGAGACGCACGTCGTGCATGTCGCGATGCTCGGCGCGTAGCGGTCCGCCGATGCCGCGGGGGCGGTGTCAGAAGCGGATGGTCTTGAGCCCCACGACCACAGCGCTCGAGAGCGCGCCCACGCCGCCGTATGCATCCACCGGGATCGCGTGGTAGCCGATCTCCTCGATGAGCAGCGAAGCCGCGGGTGAGAGGTCCGCCGGGTCGGTCAACAACAGGACGCCGTCGCGCTCGCCGGCCACGACGCCGCCTCCGAGCGCGTCGGGGAAGTCGGACCCGGTGGCGACACCCACGTAGACGCCGGAGGTCCACCCGCG
>NPIE01000690.1_pt1 | contig 12955 bp, 15 predicted proteins | sample 8637661 | NCBI WGS metagenome assembly NPIE01 (sample SAMN07420842, study PRJNA396082) | bioreactor metagenome | isolation source: sample BA12 brine-fed electro-methanogenic bioreactor BA | place: Japan: Kochi | collected 2016-12-09 | reverse complement strand
AACTTCTTAACCGGACAATGCTGGGTTTTTTTTGAAATCCATGAAAAAACCTCAAGTCTGGATGCCGCTAAGGCTCAAAGACACGAAGAAATTCTTTTAACGCAAAGGCGCAGAGGAAAAGAGGCGGAGAGAATAAAGACTAAAAAACCTGAAAGATTGGTTTTGGGTTAAAACAAAAATTATAGTTTCTTTCTCTGCGCCTCTCCGTCTCATCATTTTTTGCGACTCTCCGTTAAAGATTTTGCCTTTCTTGGAGTCTTCGAGTCTTAGCGGCATCCCTTACCGGTTGAAAAATTTCAGCAGGTCCGCCACCCGCCGCGTGTTGATGACATCGTCCTTGCTCAACCAGCCGCGCCGAGCCTGATAGATCCCGTATTTCATGTGGTTGAGCCCGTCGGTGGAGTGGGCGTCGGTGTTGATGGCGATTTTGATCCCCATGTCCTTGGCCATGCGGCAGTCATGATCGTTGAGATCAAGCCGGTCGGGGTGAGCATTGAGTTCGAGGATGATGCCGCGTTCTTTGGCCTCTTCCATGATCTTTTCCATATTGAGCGAATAGGCCTCTCGTTCGTTGATAAGCCGGCCGCTGGGATGTCCCAGGATGTTGAAACAAGGGTTGTCCATCGCCCGCAGAATGCGTTCGGTCTGTTTGTCTGCAGAGAGATTGAAGTAGGAATGAACCGAGCAGATGGTGAAATCGAGCTTCTTCAGAACTTCGTCTGGCAGATCGAGGGAACCGTCCTTAAGAATATCGACTTCAATCCCCTTGAGAATGCGGAAGCCGCCGTATTCATCGGTAAGTTTATCGATTTCTTCGATCTGCTTCTCAAGACGCTTGCGATTCAGACCTTTAGCCACCGTCACCGCCTGGCTGTGCTCGGTGATAGCCAGGTAGCTGTATCCCAGGGAGCGGGCGGCTTCAACCATCTCCTGAAGCGAAGCACGGCCGTCGGTTGCATGAGTATGCGCATGCAGATCGCCACGGATGTCGTCGCGCTCGATCAGGGTCGGCAGCTTACCTTTCTGCGCCGCCTCGATCTCGCCCCGGTTTTCACGCAGCTCCGGCGGGATAAAGACCAGTCCCACACTGGCGAAGACCTCCTCCTCATCGGAGCCTGCAATGCGTTCTTCATCGTCTTTCTGGCCCTTGAAGACACCGTATTCATTCATCTTGAGATTCTTTTTAACCGCGATCTTGCGTACCGCAACATTGTGCGTTTTTGACCCGGTAAAATAGTAGAGAGCCGCACCGTAGCTGACTTCGGGCACCACCCGCAGATCAACCTGCAGCCCGCTACGCAGTCGGATGGAGGATTTGGTTTTGCCCTGGGCGATCACCTCGGTCACATCTTCATAGCTGGTGAAGCGCTCCATGACCGGGCTGTCCTTCTTGCAGGTCACGAGGATGTCGAGGTCGCCCACAGTTTCGCGCCGTCGGCGATAGCTACCGGCGACGGTGACCTGCTTGACGCCGTCGATTTTTTTGAGGTATTCGCACAAGGGGATGACGATCTGTTCGGCGTCGGCCAGTTTTGTACGTCTGGAGGAATCCTGAACCCGTTTCAGCTCTTTGAGAATCTTCTGTTCGGTTTTTTTGCCGAACCCTTCCAGTTCCCGTATTTTTTCACTTTCCGCAGCTTTTTTCAGATCCTCAAGACTTTCGATGTCCAATTCATGATAAAGCGCCGCAACCCTTTTCGGACCGAGTTGCTCGATTTCAAGCAGTTTGGACAGCTCTCCCGGAACCTCCTGTTCCAGTTCGTCCAGCATTTCCAATGTTCCGGTTTCGGCAATCTCTGCAATTTTACCGGCCAGATCCTTCCCGATATCAGGAAGTTCAGCGAGATCCTCATCGTTTTCAAGCATCTTGACGATGCTTCGCGACTGATCTTCCACCGTCCGTGCCGCATTGCGATAGGCGCGGACGCGAAAGGCATTGGCCCCGCTGATTTCGAGCAGGTCGGCGATGTAGTTGAAAATGCGGGAAATGTCGGTATTCTGGATGGGCATGTGCGGTGAAATCTCCTTTGAAAGTCTATTGAAAATCTACTGTATTTGGCTGGGAAAGCAAATCAGGGACGGGGGGGGACGAGGAAGGTTGAAGGCGTGAGGAGGTTATATGGAGATAGGATCTGTGAAGTTTGAACGGGGTGATCTGTTGCTGGTGGTGGATGTTCAGAACGATTTCTGTCCTGGCGGGGCTTTGCCCATTGAAGAGGGAGATGAGGTGGTTCCGGTGCTTAATGCCTGGATCGTTGCGGCGCGGGACGCCGAAATCGGGCTTTATTTCTCACGGGACTGGCATCCGAAAAGTCATATCAGCTTCGAGCAAAACGGCGGACCCTGGCCGCCGCATTGTGTGCAGGACACCGAGGGCGCACAGTTTCACCCGGATCTCGTTGTCCCTGAAGAGGCTGTGATCGTGACCAAGGGGACGCGCTTTGATCAGGATCAGAATTCCGCATTCGACCAGACCGGTCTGGCCGAATGGCTGCATAAACAGAATATAAAGCGCATCTTCGTCGGCGGATTGGCGCAGGACGTCTGTGTTCAGGCCACCGTGCTCGATGGCCGGCGGGAAGGGTTCGAGATCCATCTGATTCAGGATGCAACGCGGCCGGTGACGGCTGAAGGCGGGCGGGAATCGCTGAAAAAAATGAGGCAGGCCGGAGCGCATGTTGAATGATAGCGCTAAACCCTTAAAATTTATGGGGAAAATGTTGGGAGTGAATCTTTCACTCCCAACGAACCGGCTCGATTCCGTTCAATTACAGTAGGTCAGTCGCGTCGGGGCCACTCGGCATTGCTGCGGGTGACCTCTTCGACTTCCTGATAATTCCAGACGCGTTTTTCCCCCGCGGTATTTTCAACCTCTACCTGCTCCCCGGAGCAGGACAGAACGCGACCGTCTTCTTCTGTCTTCGGATTATGGACAAAAACATCGCGTCCCTGTTCCGATTGCACACAAACGTAGTCAAAGCGATCTTTGTTCATGGCAAACTCCTTTGCGTTGGATTTATCCCGCCGTCTCTTCCCACTTGATGGCATCCACCGGGCAGACTTCGTCGCATTCGCCACAATCGATGCAGGTTTCCTTGTCGATTGTGTAGTTGGGTTCTCCGGCACTGATGGCATTGACCGGACAAACAGGCTCGCAGGCACCACAGGTGATACATTCATCGGTAATGTAGTGTGTTCCCATCTTTTTTCCTCCCTTTTGTTAATGGGTTCGCTGACTGTCACTATACCAGATTTGGCCTCTCACGCTCATTTCAGATCAAATTCAACAGTTTCTCCACCGCAGAGTCGCCTTTCATCCTCACAGTAAGCGACTTTGATCGGTTCGACACGGCATTCATGGCATTGCAGCGTCATTTTATTTCGTGTGATCGACAAATCGATGGACTGGCCCCGGTAGCGCAATCTCAGGCACAGGCTGTTGATTTCCTTCGGCAGACATGGGTTGAGGCGCAGCACTTCACCACGCGTTTCAATCCCGGTGTAGGCGCGCTGGATCAGGTCGACGGTGCCGGCCATGGCGCCAAGGTGAATACCTTCGGGAGTTGTGCCCCCCTGGATGTCATCGATGTCGGAACGCAGGGCCATGGTGTAGAGATCCCAGCTTTCGGCGCGATCCGAGCGGGTGAGGACCCAGGAGTGCACGACCTGGCTGAGGGTCGAGCCGTGAGAGGTGCGCTGCAGGTAATAGTCAATATTTTCAGGAATGGTTTCATATTCGAAAGGGTAGCCGAGTCGTTCGAATATCTCGCGCAGTTCGTCGGCGGAGAAGAGATAAAAAAGCATCAGAACATCGCCCTGTTTGGAGCACTTATAGCGATTGGGCGTGTCGTTTTCAGCTTCAAGAATTCGATCGAGACGCATGACCTTGCCGTATTTTTCCTGATAGGTCTGCCAGTCGAACTCCTTAAGCCGGTCGTAGCCCTCAAACTGGCTGATAATGCCGTCATCATGAAAGACCAGGCGCATCCTGCGGCTGATGTGATCCCATTTACTGATCTCTTCGTCTCGCAGATCGAGTCCTTCAGTCAATTCGCGGTGCCGATCGCGGGGCAGGGTTTCGAGCACTTCGAGTGCGCAGATAAAAACCCACACCGCCATAACGTTGGTGTAGGCGTTGTTGTTGAGTCCCGGCTTGTCACTTTCGGGGTAAGCGTCGTGATATTCGTCGGGCCCCATAACCCCAAGAATTTCGTACCGTTGATGCTTCTCGCTCCAGGTCGCGAGACTGGCCCAGAAGCGGGCGATCTCAAGAATCATCTCCGCGCCGTAAAAACAGAGAAATTCCAGATCGCCGGTGGCCTGGTAATATTGCCAGGCGTTCCAGGCGATGGCGGCGTTGACGTGACGCTGCAGTCGTGAGTTGTCGGGAATCCAGTTTCCAGATTTTGGATTAAGATGAACTTTCTGGCTTTCTTCACGGCCGTCGCTGCCGCTCTGCCACGGATACATGGCGCCGGCGTATCCCGCTTCCCGTGCGGCGGCGCGCGCTTCGTTGAGCCGTCGGTAGCGGTAGTTGAGAAGGGTGCGCGTAATCTCCGGAGTGCGCAGGTTGAGCAGGGGAAAAATGAACAGTTCGTCCCAGAAAATATGGCCCCGATAGGCTTCGCCGTGCCATCCACGGGACGGAACACCGACATCGAGCTTGATGGTCTGCATGCTGACGGTCTGCAGCAAATGGAAGATATGCAGCCGCAGGATNNATGGCCTTGCAGGCATCGAGTCCGCATTCTGAAATCGCTTCATCGCGCGAGGTGAACAGGCTCACCGTTTTCTCGATGCGGATCTGCTGTCCCTGTTTTACGTCGAGCCGGACCTGCTGGCTGATATAGTCGTCGGTTCGTTCCAGGTGGCGTGCCTGTCTCTGCTCTTCGCCGCCGGCTTCAAAACGGGTTCGTGCGGCCAGGGCGATCTCGATTCTCGACTGGCGGGTGCGCGATTTGAGATAGATCGTTTCCTGGTTGATCTGCTCTGTTTCCATCGCTTGAAGATGTCTGCTGGCCAGGTCACGATAGCGGGGGACATTGTTGTTGATGACGCGCCCGTCCAGGGCGCTGCGGATTTCCAGGATCCCGGACCAGTTTTCCGGCCGCAGTGTGGTTTCCATGGCCGCCAGGTGGCGATGTCCCATGTGGACAAAGCGGCGTTGTTCAAGGAAAGTGATGCGTCCCTCGGGGTCTCTGAAGCGGATCTTACGGCGCAGCACTCCGATTCTGAGATGAAGCTGCTGGCGGAAATCGAGAATCTCGACCCGCTCCAGATCCAGCCACTCGCCGCCGTCGGGGCGAAAGGAGAGGGGCAGCCAGTTGGGCAGGTTGACCAGGTCTTCGTTTTCAATGGTCCGGCCGGCAATGTCGGTTTTGAGCCGATTGTAGCCGCCGGCCAGGTAGGTGCCGGGGTAATGTACACCGTCGTCCTGTGACTCCGGCGCGGCTCCCCGGGTGCAGAAATAACCGTTGCCCAGGGTACAGAGGGCTTCTCTCAGCTTCTCCTGTTCAGGATCAAAATCTTCGTAGATCAGGGACCAGCTGTTCATTATTCTTCATCCTCTTCGTCGCGTTCTTCGAGAAAATCATGGAGCCTGCGCAGGAAGATGCGCACCTCGGCGGTATCTTCCAGGGCGTAGCGGGCATGGGTGGGGCGCGTTTCCTCGTCCCGCACCAGGATGCCGATCCCCTGCTGCTCGATCTCGCGCAGTGCGTCTTCATCAGTGAGGTCGTCGCCGATATAGATCGGCACCACGTCACGGCGGTCGAGATTGAGCTTTTCCAGCAGCCAGCGCAGCGCACGCCCCTTATCCCAGTCGATGTCGGGGCGCAGCTCGTGGATCATCTTGCCGCCGGTTTTACGCAGGTCCTTGCTCTGTGCCAGCACCTCGTCCACCGCCTGTTCGACCTCGGCATGTCGTGATTCAGGCACGCGCCGGAAATGGACGGCGATGGCGAATTTCTTGCGTTCCACCTGGGCGCCATCCACGTGATCGAGGCGTTCACGCAGGGCTTTTTCGGCCTGATCCAGGGCGGGCAGAAAAGCTTCACCCTGGCGGTTTTCCATGGTACGGCCCTCAGGGTCGGCAATGTCGAACCCGTGACTTCCGGCATAGTGAATCCGCTTGACGCCGGCGAGCTGCTCCACGTCGCGGCGGTCGCGTCCGCTGACGATGGCGACGGTGCAGTAATCGGCAAGATCCTGCACCGTCTGGCGCATCTCCTCAGAGATAACCGCATCTTCCGGGCGTTCGACGATGGGAGTAAGGGTCCCGTCATAGTCGAGAAAGACCGCCGGCTGCCTGTTTTTGAGACGGCAGGTCACGTCATTGAAACGATCGAGGGCGCAGGGGAGATCGTCGGTTGTTTTTTGAGAATTCTGTTTGCTCTCTTCGACTTTCACTTCCGCCAGATCCTCGACAACCACATCGGCATAGCGGGCCAGCTCCTCTCGCTGATTGGCGCGGTCGACGCCGATGACCAGCCCGAAACCGCCAGCCCGCCCAGCCTGGACCCCCGATTGGGCGTCTTCAACCACTACTGAACGTGCAGGCGCGGCGCCGAGCTTTTCGGCCGCGGCAACAAAGACATCCGGCGCCGGTTTGCCGGGCAGTCCCATCTCCTCCGCGTCGAGCCCGTCCACCCGGGCATCGAACAGGTCATGCGCGTTGGCCGCCTTGAGAACCTTGCGGGCATTTTTACTGGCAGAGATAATGGCCGTCTTGATGCCGGCCTGTTTAAGCTTGTGAATCAGCTCGACAGTGGTCTCGTACCGCTCAGCCCCCTGTTCTTCAAGGACTTCCTGAAAAAAGCTGTTTTTGCGATTGCCCAGGCCGCGAATGGTTTCTTTTTCGGGGCCGTCCTCTGAGTCGCCCTCAGCCAGTTCAATTCCCCGCGATTTGAGGAAATCTCGCACACCGTCATAGCGGGGTTTGCCGTCTACGTAACGGGTGTAGTCCATCTCGACGCTGAACGGATCGTACTGCTCGCCGGTGTGTTCTGAGCGCTGCTGCAGATAGCTGTCGAACATCTTCTTCCAGGCAGCGGCATGAACATGGGCGGTCTGGGTGACAACGCCGTCCATGTCGAAGATGACGGCATCAAACTGACTGGCAGAGATAATGGAACTCTTATTGTTCATGGTATCCTTCCTGCTGCGATTTTTCATAATGATATCAATGGATCAAATTGACGCATTCACGCCGAATCCTCTACCGTTTCGGTCAAGGCCTCAAACCCGGAAATAACATCGAAGAGTTCTTCGGAGATTGTGTTCTGGCGCATCGTGTGAAAGGTTCGGGTCAGTTCTTCTTTGGTTTCTTCGATGTTTTTCTCGGCTCGCTGCATCGACGCCAGGCGGGCAGCATTCTCTGCGGCCATGGAGGATGCGAAGGCCCGAAATAGAGCGACAAAGAGGTATTCGCCGATCAATGCGCCGAACAGTTCCTCCCAGGGCAGGGTGTAGAGAGGGATCTGACGGTCAACCCATTGCCTTCCCCCAAGATCCTTGAGCCACTTTTGATCAGGCGGCAGCAGATTGACCCGCTGCTGGCTGTAGGACGAGCCCCCGGCAGGGTGATTGTGAAACAGGATCAGTCGCAGTTCTCCCTGCTTTTTGCGAACTTCAGCGAGAAGCAGAAGGATCTGCTGGACCTTGGGTGTGATGCCTTCAACCGAGGGAGGAAGGGAGAAAAACTGGTCAACATTCCCAGCTGCATCTTCCATCAGGCCATGGGCTTTGGCACCGATAACCCAGGTCAGCAAACGATCATTCTTGATCTTCATTTCATGGCGAGCGGCCTGTACGAATTCAACAATCGCTTCGTTAAAGCGGCCGGCCATGCCCTGGTCCGACCCGAAGACAATGATCAGGGTTTTATGCGGCTCCTTCTGGTGTCCCACCAGCGGATGGGTGCGTAGAGCCGCTCTCAGCCCCATTTCAACCGATTCGAAATACCGGTCAAGGGAACGGGTCGCGTCCTCGTACTGGCGAATGCTCACTGCCGCCAACGATTTCATGGTTCGCACGACGGTATGAAGATCGTCAGCGCTTTTGAGCTTGCGTTCCATGTCCTGAAGGGTCTGCATATCGAATGACTCTCACAAGCAGTGGCGTTATCCTGTCTCGGCCTAGTCCTCGGGATTTTCCACAAGATTTGCAACCGCATCTGCGGCTGTCTGCCGCAGGGTTGCGAGATCTTCATCGGTGAGTTTTTCTCCGGCCTCGATTTTGTCCGCAATTTTTCGAATGTGCTGTAGCCCGTCGCGTATCAGGGCTTCAGCCTCCATCAGCTTGTCTTCCGGGACGGAGTCGAAAATTCCTTCGTTGACGGCAAGCAGTACGATGATCTGCTCTGCGGCGGGAAGGGGGGCATACTGCGGCTGTTTCAGGACCGAGCGTATCCGCTTCCCTCTTTCCAGTGTCTTGCGGGTTTCTTCGTCAAGCCGGGTTCCGAAGCGGGAGAAAGCTTCAAGCTCCTCGAATTGCGAATAGGTCAGGCGCAGATCGCCAGCGACTGCCCGATAAGCGGGAAACTGGGTTTTGCCCCCGACCCGCGAAACCGACATGCCGATATCAATGGGCGGCAGAACGCCTTTGCGAAACAACCCCGGCGACAGATAGATCTGGCCGTCGGTGATGGAAATCAGGTTGGTCGGGATGTAGGCGGAGATATTCTGAGCCTCGGTTTCAATGATGGGCAGGGCGGTCAGTGACCCCCCGCCGAGTTCGTCGCGCAGATGGGTCGAGCGCTCAAGCAGGCGCGAATGAATATAGAATATGTCGCCCGGGAAGGCTTCACGTCCGGGGGGGCGGCGCAACAGCAGCGAGAGTTCGCGGTAGGATCGGGCGTGATGGGTAAGGTCGTCGTAGACGACCAGCACGTCCTCGCCCTGCTCCATGAAATATTCTGCCATGGTAGTCGCGGCATAAGGTGCAATGAACCGCAGGCCCGGAGCATCATCCCCTTCAACGGTGACGACGGTTGTATAATCCATGGCCCCCCGTTGCTCAAGGTCTGCGATGACTCGCGCAACGCTCGAAGCACGCTGGCCGATGGCGCAGTAGACACAGAGCACTCCCTTGCCTTTCTGGTTGATGATCGTGTCGACGGCGATGGCGGTTTTACCTGTCTGGCGGTCTCCAAGGATCAATTCCCGCTGGCCGCGTCCGATGGGAATCAACGCATCGATTGCCTTGAGGCCGGTCATCAGGGGCACGGTCACTGGGGCCCGGTCCATGATTTCAGGAGCGGGCCGCTCCACAGCACGCCGCTCCCGAAAGCGCAGCGGACCTTTGCTGTCGCGGACCCGGCCGCTGGGATCGACTACTCGGCCGATCAGCTCTTCCCCCACGGGTACATCGAGGACCCGGCCGGTGCGGTGGACCTCGTCTCCTGCGCCCAGGTGATCGTAATCGTCAAGCATGACGACGCCGATCTCGCGGAAGTTGATATTGAAGGCCAGCCCAAGCGCGCCGCCGGGGAATGATAGGAGCTCTTCGCCCTGGACTCCTGCCAGCCCCCGCACGCGGGCAATGCCTTTGCCCACATAGCTTATTCGTCCGACGATACGCGGTTCCAGACGCGGCGAAAAATCATCGAGACTCTGCTCCAGGGTCGAGAATATGTCATCCAGCCACTGGTTTGACTGGGATGGCTTTTTAGTCATAGGATCATTCATTTCCCTGTTGTTGGGGAGAATTGTTCTCGTCAGGGTTATCCTTTTCGCCGGTTTCCTCTTTTTCGCCGGTCTCTCGCTGACTTTTTTCTTCGAACAGGGTCAGAACCTGGCTCTCGAGTTCATCCAGGTAGCCTGCGATGCTCCAGGAAAATTTAACACTGCCGGCATTTGCCTCGACTCCCAGGGGTTGTTCGTGATCAACCTGGTAAGCGACCTCGGCGTCATTCTCACAGAATTCGCGTAAAGCGGTTGTGATCTTATCCTTCATGGATGCATCGAGTTCGAAGGTAGACCGAACCTCGATTTCACCTTTCTCTGCGGCCTTTGAAAGTCTCTGTTTAACCTCATCGTCGAGTTTTTTCATTCGTGCCAGCAGGACTTCAGCCAGCCGGTTGTTCAGAGGTTCATCGGCCAGATCCTGCAGAACCCGCTGAACAAAGTGCAGAATCTCCTGGGAGGAGCGTTTTTTCAGACCGCGCGCAAAATCCTCCTTTTCTTTCTCCAGGGACTGAAGCCAGCTCTGACGCTTGCTCTGGACCTGGTCGCGTGCCTGTTCGAGGAGTTCCTGACGGTGTTTCTGAGCCTCATTCTCTGCTTCTTCCAGCTTTTGTCGGCTCTGCTCCTCCATTTCTTCCTGCTTTTCACGAAACTCGTCGATCTGCTGCTGAGCCTCGGCGCGCTTCTCTCTAGCTTCCTGCAGCCGGGTGGCGATCCTCTCCTCACGCTCGTTCATGTGCTTGACAATCGGCTTGTAAAGAAACCGCTTGAGCAGAAAAACAAGGATCAGAAAGTTGACGATCTGCGCGACAACCGTAAACCAGTTGATGAGCATTTCAGCCTCCGCCGGCCTGTTCCAGGAAATGGTTCCAGAAGGGATTGGCGAAGATCAGAATCATCGACACCACAAATGCATAGATCGCTGTCGATTCGACCATCGCCAGGCCGACGAACAGGGTGCGGGTGATGGTGTTGGTTTCATCGGGCTGCTGCGCCATGGCCTGGAGCGCCTGAGCGAGAGCACGCCCTTCACCGAGGGCGGGGCCGATGGCGCCGATTCCGATACACAAGCCGCTGCTGATGATGGAGGCGACTGCGACCCAACCGAGACTATCCATGGGATGATCCTCCTTTATATTGTTGTTGCTCGCTCTTTTTTTCCTGGTCCTGATGCGCCCGGGCGGCAGCTGCCAGGTAAACCGCAGCCAGAACCGCAAAAATGTAAGCCTGGATTACCCCCGTGATCAGACCCAGGATATTCATCAGGACGGGGAAGAGCAGGGGGGCGAGAGACAGCAGGATGCCGGCAATCATGGCCCCGCTCATGATATTGCCGAAGAGGCGCACCGCCAGGGCCAAAGTGCGTGAAAGCTCCCCCATGAGGTTGAACGGGAGCATGAAAGGGGTGGGTTGGATATAGAGTTTGAGGTAGCCGATCAGTCCCCGACGCCGGATGCCCCAGATCGGCACGGCGACAAAGACGCAGATAGCCAGGGCGGCGGTGGTGGACAGTGAACCTGTTGGCGCCCGATAACCGGGAACCACGGAGAGCACGTTCGGCAACAGAATAAAGAGAAAAATCGTGCCGATAAACGGGAGGAACTCATCGACGGGTTTCAGCCCCATATCGCCGATCTGTTTGCGGATGTTGCTCACGACGACTTCCAGCAGGTTCTGACCTCGTCCGAGTTTTTCACCTGAGGTCAGGCGCATGGTCACCAGTGCCGACGCCCCGACCAGCAGCACCATATTGAGCCAGGTCACGACAATGGTGGCATTAAGGTTGGCGAAACCATACTGCCAGTAAATGAAAGCATCCGGAGTTATTTCCATAAAATCAGGACTCGAGATTGAAGGATTTAAAGGTTGTCAGCCGTTTGAGAACCGGCATCACGCATTGCTGTTGCTTTTCCCTTGAGCCGGGTCAGTACCTGCCGGGTCATCAGCAGACCGACCAGAGCGGCAGCCATGGCCTGCCAACCCCAGGGAACCAGAGTATAAAAAGCGGCCAGGGTGACGGCCAGGCGCAGAAAAAAACTGCCGATGAGCAGCAGGTGCGGATTGCGACTGCCGGGAATGCGGGTCACCGTCAGCCACAGCCCGCCAAAATAAAAAAATCCGATGGCGCTTCCTGCCACCAGGGCGACCGCCATTTGCCAGAATTCAATTTTCATCATTTTTTATCCTGCCTGGGACCTTCTTCCTGGTTGTGGGTAAATTCATCTTCGATGCTCTGTCGCTCGCGGGAAATCCAGAACCAGGCATTGAGGCATCCGATACCGATGCCGATAACCAGCATCATCAGGGTCCATGAATACTGACTCTTGAAGCGGGCGTCGATCCAGACCCCTACGGCGATGGCAATCAGGGCCGGGATCGTAACCGACCAGCCCACCAGGCCGAACATGCCAAGCCCGAACCACACGCCCTGATCCCCCTGGCGCCGGGCACGCAGCTTGCGCTTCTGTGTTTCTTTGACCTTGCGCCGAAATTCCTCATGGGGATCGCTGTTTTTCTGCTCTTCAGTCAAAATCTCTGTCCTGATTTATGTTGGAAGGTTCAGACCTGCATGAACCGCCGCAGGAAATCGGCTTCCAGCCGCGCCACCGCAGTCTTGACCTGGCGCTCCTGTTCATCGAGTTCCGCGAAGCGCTCCTCCACCATTTCCACCAGCTCCGTCAAAGGTGCGTCGGAAACGGCGTTGCGCACGGAGACCTGCACCTCCTGACCTTGTTTGATGAGCACTCCGCGATCCACTGCCACGAACTTCTCTTCGTCGTTCTCCGCCGGAAGATAGCTGAGCAGGCCGGGCGTCAGCACAGTGACAAAGTCGATATGGTTGGGGCGCAGGCCGAAGGAACCGTTCAATGCCGTGGCGGTGACGCTGGCGACCTCGGTTTCAAGAAGAATGCGCGTGGGGAGAAATATTCTCAGCTTCATGCCGCCTCTCCGCCATCTGAATCCTGCGAATTCTTTTCTTTGTCTTCGCCTTTGTCCCGGCTCGTTGCCTTACGTTCTTTTTCCCGCGCTTCATCCACTTTGCCGATCATGTAAAGCGCTTTTTCCGAAAAGTCGCTGAATTCGTCATTGAGAATGCGCTCGCAGCCATCAAGGGCATCTTCCAGGGAAACGGACCTGCCCGGCGTGCCGGTGAACTGCTCGGTGGTGAAAAAGGGCTGAGTCAGAAACCGCTCAAGGCGGCGAGCGCGGAAAACGGTTTTGCGGTCATCGCGGGAGAGTTCCTCCATGCCGAGCATGGCGATGATGTCTTT
>NPIE01004420.1_pt1 | contig 12965 bp, 13 predicted proteins | sample 8637661 | NCBI WGS metagenome assembly NPIE01 (sample SAMN07420842, study PRJNA396082) | bioreactor metagenome | isolation source: sample BA12 brine-fed electro-methanogenic bioreactor BA | place: Japan: Kochi | collected 2016-12-09 | reverse complement strand
CCCGCCGTTTCTGAATTCGTGACTCAATATGCGACATGAATTACACTCCACAGAAGAAATGAACATGACCTGGCTCCGGTCGCCCTAAGGGCTCCCTCCGCCAGGTCATGTTCAGCCTGGCACAACGACCGCAGGAGTGGAGCCATGTGCAGTAAAACCAACGACAAAAAAGGACAGACTGAAAAACCTAAACGATGATTCTTGTCGCCGGAGAAAAAATTCCAGATCTTTCTGGAGACACAGCGCGGAGACAAACCGGTCGGAGAGATCCTGCGCCGGGATGGATTATATTCCTCTGATCTGGTTCGCATCAGGGAACAAGTAAAAAAGGGTGCCACCACCCTGTTAGCCAGTAAACCAGGGAGACGGAAAGAGGCTGTACCGGCTGAAGCATATGAAGCATTGAAGCGGGAACTCGAAGAGAAAGAACGAGCCCTTGCCGACCTCTCAGTGGAGTTGACGCTGTTAAGAAAAAAAACGAATGGGGGTTCGTGGGAGCGATAAGCGGCACCTGGATTGGTGCGGAACGCAAACAGGAAATCCTTGAAGCTATTGATTCGGCACATGAACAGGGTATCACGGTTACCCGCTGTTGCATGGTCCTGATGATCAGTCGTCGCCGGGTGGTACGCTGGCAGGAAAAGCTTCGACAGGGAATCGACCTGGCAGATGGCAAGCCCGGACCGAGTCAACCGCTGCATGCGTTGTTGCCGGAAGAACGACAACAGATTCTGACAACGGCCCGGCATGAGGACTTCGCCGATCTGTCGCACAGGATATTGACCGTCACGGCCTGGGATAATCAGATGTTTTTCGTCTCGTTTATCACCGTCTACCGGGTGCTCAAAGCGGCCGGAATGATGACCAGCCGAGGCTGCCAGCGTCCACATAACGGTCGGTCGCTGCCGCCGGTTCGACGCGAACTGACCGGTCCGAACCAGCGTTGGTGCTGGGATATCAGTTATCTGCCGACTTTGGAAAAAGGTCTGTTCTTGTATCTGTATCTGCTGCTCGATGAATTCTCCCGGAAGGTTATTTCCTGGCTGGTCAGCTGGCGGCAGGACAGCGCTACAGGGCGCCGACTGCTTGATGATGGGCTGGTGGCCGAAAACATCCTTGATCTTCCGAGAGACCAGCGACCGGAACTGATTAATGATCGTGGCCGGCAGATGAAAGCGAAATCTTTCCGCAAATTGCTTGAGGATCATCATATGCCCCAACTGTTTGCTCGTCCGCGAACCCCCAATGATAACCCGTTCGTGGAATCGGCATTCAGCACGATGAAACGATTCCATAACTACCCCGGCCGGTTTCTCGACGAGGAGCAGGCACGGGAGTATTTTGCCGAGTACTTTCATTGGTATAATACCGAGCATTACCATTCAGGCATCGATTATGTTACCCCACAGCAGGCACACAGCGGCTTACGGGAAACGATCGTTGCCGAACGACGAGAAAAATTGCAACAACAACGCTGCTATCGACGGCAAATAAACCGGCAGGCTGTGGATAAACCGCCTGATCTGCTTGAGATAGCGGCATCAACTCAACATCTGCCGGGGCTGTGTAGTGTAATTGATGGCTGAGTTGAGTCATTGTTCAAAAAACGCGCCGTGAACAACGATTAACAAAGGAAAATTAGTAGTGATGTCTGAAATAAAAAAAACAGCCAGATACTCGGCCATTTATGCCGTTGGCATCATTTTGAACCGAGTCGTCAGCTTTATTATGCTCCCGATATACACCCGATATCTTTCCACGTCGGATTATGGGACGCTTGAACTGATGACAATGACGATTGATATTATCGGAATGATCGCCGGGTTCGGCCTTTTAGGGGCTATTAACAGATATTACTACAAGTATACAGATCCGGCAGAAAGGGATACGGTAATATCCACAATTGCACTGCTACTTTTGGCATTTTATCTGCTGGGAAGTCTGATCGGGCTGTCACTATCCGGTTTTTTTTCTCAGACTATCCTTTCCGGATTGTCAGACGGGGAATACTATTTCAAGATCATGTTTGTCTGTTTTTTCTTACAGGCTTTCATTGAAATCCCTCTTGTCTATATCAAAACGCAGCAGCGGCCGTTATTATTTGTGTCCATCAGTATAACCAAACTGATTTTGCAGCTTTCTTTAAATATTTATCTTATCGTCTTCCTGGATATGGGTATACTGGGTGTCCTTTACGGAACCCTGATTTCCTTCAGCACCGTTGGTGTTTTTTTAATTGGATATACCTTTTATTCAACCGGTTTTCATTTTTCGAAAAAAAAGGCCGCAATGGTCATTAGTTTCGGTGCTCCGTTTATTGTAGCTAATGCCGGTGACTTCATACTGACATTTTCAGACCGGTTCTTTTTGGAGTACTACACCGATCTTGCGACCGTGGGTATATACGCGCTTGGATATAAATTGGGATTTTTACTGTGGGTTTTTCCGGTGAAACCCATCATGGATGTGTGGAATCCGCAACGGTTTGAAATTGCACAAAAGGGCGGGGCGGATCAGATCCACGGCAGGGTGTTCTTTTTTTTCAATCTTGTCCTGATATTCTGCGCCCTTGGTATTTCTCTATTTTGTTATGATCTTTTTAGGATTATGTCTGCGCCGGAATTCTGGGATGCCTATAAGTTCGTCCCGCTGATCATGATTGCCTATACGATTCAGGGATGGACAAATTTCGGAAATTTTGGTGTTCTTTACTATGAAAAGACGCATTACATTGCAAAGGCTTCCTTTGCGGCTGCGTTCGTGGCGCTGATACTCAACGTCGTGCTGATCTCATCTTTTGGTGTATACGGGGCAGCTGTGGCAACGATCTTTGCGTTCTTTATTCGTTTTATTTTAATCTATTACTTCTCCCAGAAGCTGTATCCGCTCAGTCTGCCCTGGATTAAAGTTTCAATCATGGCTGGAACGGCTTTCGGAATATACATCGTTGCGCATTTTTTCAGGCAGGAGTCTATCCCCCTTTCATTGGTTGTGAACTCAGGGTTCGCCTTGAGTTATCTTTTTCTCCTTTTTATACTGCCTGTGTTTAGTTCAAATGAAAAGAAACTAATTTTGAAGTTCATAGTGGGACCTATGCAAACATTCAGGGGGGGCTTTAAGTGATCAAGAGGATATTAATCAAACTTTGGCCGTATATCAGCAGAATAATTCCTGAGGGGGTGTTTAAAGAAAAAGTCAATAGGAAAATTTATCTTAAACAGCTTTTTTATAAGAATCGTCCTATATGGCGAGTTGAGTTGGCAAAAAATTTAGGGGCAAAAGTAGGTAAAAACTGTCAATTTTATTCTCTGAATTTTTTTTCTGAGCCCTACTTGATAGAAATCGGTGATGATGTAATTCTATCTGGAGAAGTCAAACTTGTTACACACGATGGCGCAGTCTTTCTTTTTAAAGACGAAATAAAAAATGTTCAAGGGAACTATGGTAGGATAAAGATTGGAAATAATTGTTTTATAGGAATGGGAGCAATTATTTTGCCCAACGTTACTATTGGTGATAACTGCATCATAAGTGCTGGGGCTGTAGTAATGAATAGTATACCTGATAATTCTGTCGTGATGGGCAACCCTGCTAAGGTCGTTTTTAAAAGTCAAATGTATAAAAAACTAAAACAAAACAGTAAGAGGACTATTATAAACCCGGAATACGCTCATCCAACACAAATACCTCCAGACGTGGCAAGAAATATTATAGAGAAATACTTTCAAGAAATACCATTTGCAAAAATTCCTGCCGCAAAGAAAAAAAGTAAATTAAATGATTAAATATATGGTATCAAATGGAAAAGACATTTTTTAAATCTCCAGAGTTTCTTGTCAATTTAGCAAAAATAAAAAAACGATTAAAAGATACAGACAAATGGACATGGCATTTTTCAATACGACTACATCGGGCATTTTCCATACATAAAATCCTATTTTGACAAACTCAGTCATAACAAGGACATGGATTTTTATATTTCGATTGGAGAAAAAAGCTAGGGGAACGGGCTATATAGTAGACGATGTTCAGGAGCCCGAAAATCTCTAATTTTGCGTGTCTAGACTATGGGGTGAGGCTCATTCATATGATATCCAATGTTATAGAATCTCTGCTTTCTGGGGATGATGTATTTAAAAGAAAAAGAGTAGAATACTTAGAAAAAATAGTATTCAATAGAGGATCAGTGGGAAAGGTTGGAATAGATATCTTGAAAGAGATTTTGAATGAACGACTGAAAAAAGGAATGGGATGAATTGCAAAAAAGAGAATCTAAAAGCCCCTCATCATATCCTGTTTATGCATTTTGGAGATAATGAAATTAGAGGAAGTGAAACTTGTTTTATTGAGTTATTGAATCTTTTAAACCAAGAATTGTTTAAACCTGTTATTATATGTAATTCAGCAAAACTCCATAGAGCATTAACATTGAAGGGTTTCTCTCCCCTTTTGATGAAAATACCACAAATTACTATCGAAGGGCCGCATACTAAGATTCAAATTTTCAACTATCTTTTTAAACTAATTAAACTCGTATCTATTTCAAAAAAAAATTGTATTAGATTGATTTATTCTAATTCTGGATTGACTACACAGTTGGGCTATGTGTTATCTCGTTTTCTTAAAATACCTATTATTTGCCACATTCACGTAAGATACAACAAGCGCTATGCTTGGATGTGGTTCATTCGCTTCGTTGACACAGCAATATTTGTTAGCAAGACAGTTAAAGATGAGTTATTGATGAAAGTCTCATTTAAAGGAAAAACTCAGGTAATACATAATGGTGTTGATACAGAAAAACGTTATTGTATTGTAAAACGTCTTCAGGGGGAAAGAACCAAGTTAGGTATAGAGAGTGATCATATTGTAATCGGTCAGGTCGGAAGTCTAATTTATATCAAAGGTGTTGATATCTTAATTAAAGCCTTCGCTGATTTGCGTACACGCTTTAAAAATATTAAGCTTTTATTGATTGGAGATGGAGAACAAATTGATGAATACAGACAGTTGGCTTGTGATTTGTCCGTAGAAAAAGATATCATTTTTTTGGGATATGTTGATAATATTCACAGATATTATCAACATGTTATTGATATCAATGTGTTGGCATCAAGAACGGAAGCTCTTCCATTAACACTTATTGAAGCATCTGCATGTGGTTTGCCAAATATTGCAAGTAAGGTTGGCGGTATTCCAGAGGTTGTAACACATGGGGAAACGGGAATCCTGTTTAGGCCTAATTGTGTTGATAGTCTTAACGATAAAATATCCTTATTGATAAGTGATAAGGAGCTTAGAGTTCGTTTAGGAATGAATGGGAGAAAATTTGCTTCGAAATTTTTTAACCAGCAACAATACATAAAAAAAATAGAGAAAGAACTCCTACGTTTACTGTAGATCATTGGTAGATAGCATAATATGCAAGAAACTGCTTTCATTCCCATACATCATTTCTATAAATCATTCTTAAGATAATCTGGTTAGAATTACTGGACATCAAAGATGAAGTTTTTCTAAGTATTTGTATGTGATATTAAAGTTTTACCATAAATTATTTGAAGTTGTGAAGTTTCACAAAGAGGCGCTCAACCTCCCATTTTGGCTTATATGGTCTCAACTTTCTACCATCTCATTTTTTTGTCTTCTTTCTTTTGGGTGAGGTGCAATCAGTTTTATATAACGATCAGGGTAGGTTGATTTGAAACAGAGATTACTATACGTTGAAGAGAATCAGGATGGGACCACTGGAGGATCCCATTACTGCCTGCTAGAATTGATCAAGGCCATTGATCGAGACCGGTTTGAAGTCTATGTGATTTTTTATCAATCAAACCGGATGATTGGTCAGTTTGAGGAATATGCGATCGTTCAGATCTTTAATAAACCGCCAACGATCAACCTGGTTGCAAAGATCAGGGCATCGGACGTCAGGTGGGTGAGGAAAACGGCCCTTCTTGTGAAACCGGTCCAGTTTATTCTTAACATCATCCGGACCAACGTCATTCCGATTACATATTTCAGCTACTATATCCTTAAAAATAAAATCCGCCTTGTTCATTTGAACAATACCGTATTTACGTTTTTTGACTGGCTTGTAGCTGCCAAGCTATGCAGAAGGAAGATCGTTGTTCACCAGCGGACACATCTGGCACGGATTTCAAACTGGCTGAAACATTGTCATAAATATTACGATTTCATTTTTGGAATTTCAGAATTTACGAAACAGTATTTGGTTGAAAACTCCGTAAATGCGGACAGTTCAAGGTACATGACATTGTACGACACCATCGATATTGAAGGATTTAAAGCCGGAATGAGCCAGGACGCCGATGCTATCAGGCAGGAGTTAGGAATAGACCCGGGGCGACCGCTGATCGGCATTGTCGGTAATATCCAGGAATGGAAAGGGCAGATGACGGTCATCGATGCTGTCAGCCGGCTCAAACCTAAATATCCCGATATAGCCTGTCTTCTTGTCGGGGATTTTTCCAATGAGAGGGAAGCCTTTAACAGCCAGATTTTGGAAAAGATCAAATCCAGCAATCTTGAAGAAAATGTTATTATTACCGGTTTCAGGAATGACATTGCAGATATTCAACGCAGCCTTGATATCTTTATTCATGCTTCGATTCATCCGGAACCATACGGGCTTGTGGTCCTTGAAGCCATGCTGATGGGTACGGCTGTAATAGCTTCCAACGAAGGCGGCCCTGCCGAGATGATCATTGATTCAGAAACCGGTTTTCTCGTCCGGCCGGGGGATCCTGAAATCCTGGCCGATCGAATTGACATGCTTTTATCTGATCAACAGCTTAGAGAACGCATCGCCAAGGCAGGGCAGAAAAGGTTCAATGACCACTTTTCTACTTTTGATGTAAAGTCGGTGGAGTCTGTTTATACAAAACTGCTGAAAGAGTGAATCTAAATGCACAGATTAAAACAGTGTGTCTCTTTCAAACGCCAAATCAAGTGGCTGGTATATGGTACCGTGAATACATTGAGGTATGTTGCCGCTTCCCGCTCAATAAATACCATTGACTTTTCAGATATCCAGAGAATTCATTTCGTTTGTAAAGGAAACATCTGCAGAAGTCCATTTGCAGAAAAGATTGCTCTGAGAAAAATCAAAGCATTCAACCTGCCTGTCGAAGTCATTTCAAGCGGGATTGATGCAGATCAGGCCAATGCCTCTCCACAGGATGCCGTTCATCAGGCGACAAAGTTTGGAATTGAATTGGATGAACATCGACCCAAGAAAATAAATAGAAGAATGGTAGACACCCACACCCTCATCATCGGTATGCACCTGGTTCATTTTTTGCAACTAAGAAAACTTTACCCTGAGTTTGCAGACCGGATTTTTCTTTTACGACACTTTGGATGGAACCGTTTCAGATTCATTGATATCCAAGATCCATTTAACAAGCCGCCTGAAACATTTTTTTACTGTTTTTCGGATATTAGCTACTGTGTGGACGGGTTGGTTTCAAGAGTAGTAGAAGGTTATCAGGAACACTTACAGACTAAAAAAGGATTAAATGACCAGACGAATCAAAATATTGCAGATCACCCACAATTTAGGGATTGGTGGGCTTGAGCGCGTTGTCGTCAATCTTTGCAGGCACTTGGATCGACGGAAATTTGATGTGTCCGTGGCATGCCTTGGTTTCAAGGGAGCATTCGCAGATGAATTGGAAAAAGAGGGAATCCGGGTTTACCTGGCATCAAAGGATGGAAAGACAGATTACCTGACATTCTGGCAACTTCAAAAAATCATAGGAAGGGTTCAGCCGGATATAGTTCATACGCATAATACCAATTCGTCCATAGACGGGGTTCTTGCATCTCTTATCCGACGGGTTCCTATCCGAGTGCATACGGACCACGCCAGGAACTTTCCAGACCGTAAACTATATATGGCACTGGAATGGTGTGCATCCCTGTTCATGGATAAAATCATTGCCGTGTCTGAAGAGACCCGTGACAACTTGGTTAAATATGAGAAGATAAAAAGAGACAAGATCACGGTACTAAACAATGGTATTGACGGTTCGGATTATGACATCACGATTGATACAGAAGCGAAAAAGAAAGAAATCGGGGTGGACGGCTTCGAGCATATCATTGGACTAGGGGTTCGTCTGACGGCTCAGAAAGGGATTATACATCTAATCAATTCGGCGCCTGCGATAGTTGAAAAACTGCCGAAAACCGCTTTCCTGATTGCAGGGTATGGTGCCCTGGAAAGCTATCTTAAATCTGAAGTATCCCGGCTCAAGCTGGACAAGAACTTCTTTTTTTTAGGGCCCAGGCTGGATATGCCCGAACTCCTCCAGATTTTTGATCTGTATGCACTGCCGTCAGAATGGGAAGGACTGCCCCTGGTGATTCTGGAGGCCATGGCGGCGAAAAGGGCGATTGTTGCAACAGATGTGGGCGGGAATTCAATGGCCATACAGCACCGGAGCTCAGGCAGCCTTGTGCCGCCCAAAGATCCTGATGCACTGGCCGATGAAATTATTTACCTGCTGAAGCATCCCGAAATCAGAGCTGTTTATTCTAAGAAAGCCTACCAGCGATTTTATTCTAAGTTCAGTGTCAGCCACATGGCCCGAAATCACGAAATATTATATGGTCAGCTGTTATCAGGCAATGTGAATTAAATGAAACGAAAGATAATTATACTTGACGGTGAGCAGAAATCTGCCTTAGCCGCTACCCGGGCTCTTGGGAAAAAAGGATACGCCGTGGCTGTCGGTTCCGTATTTACGTCTTCCCTGGCCGGGAGTTCGAAATATTGTTCCGAAACGTTCATTTATGAGTCGCCGTTTGAAAATGCGTCTGGGTTTATAGAAACGTTAAGCCTTACTGCTGACCGGATCAACGCAGATATCCTGCTTCCCATGACCGACATTACCGTATTCACAGTCCTCAAACATGAAACCGAACTAAACAAAATTGTTGAAATACCATTGTGTAACTACGAACAATATATGAAGGCCTCAGATAAATTCAATCTGACTAAAACTGCAGCAGAGTTGGGAGTTGCAGTCCCAGAAAGTATTTTTATAACCGAACCTGAAAAACAGATTGATACTATTAAAGATACGATAAAATTTCCTGCAGTGCTCAAACCGAGGGCATCATTGATATTTGTCAATGGCAAAGTTCAAAAATGTGGTGTCGCTATCGTTAATAATATTGATGAACTTAAAAATCTTATAAAAACAAAGCCAGCCTTCAGACAGTCATTTATGATTCAGGAAAAACTGACTGGGGAAGGTTTGGGAGTTTTTGTATTATATAATAAAGGAACTCTTAAAGCACTATTTGGCCATCGGAGATTGAGAGAAAAGCCGCCATGGGGTGGGGTAAGCGTTTTATGTGAAAGTGCGAAACCAGATAAAAGAGCCATTGAGTTCTCTAAAATACTTTTGGAAAACTTAAATTGGCAGGGTGTTGCCATGGTTGAATTTAAACGGGATGGCGTAACTAAAACTCCTAAGCTGATGGAGATAAATGCTAGGTTTTGGGGTTCACTCCAATTGTCGATTAATAGTGGAATCAACTTTCCAGTTTTGTTACTTGATTCTCAAGATAATTCTAAAGAACTCCCCCCTTTTTTTTATAGTAGGATGCGGTGGTTGCTTGGAGATTTTGACAATTTATATATTCAAATAAAGACATGGTTAAAATCCCCTCAAAAAACAAGAAATATAGCTACCCCATTTACAGCTATACTGAGTTTTTTTTCTGAATTTTTTAAAGATTCAAAGTTTGAAGTATTTCAAAAAGATGATATTGCTCCCTTTATTTGGGAAATAAAAAGGTATTTGTTAAGAAAATAAAGGTTAACTAAAGCTAGATTTTAAACTTAAATTGATAATTGATAACCGTGAATAGATTTTTAGACAATATTTTTCTTAAAAGTCCTGTTTTTTTACAAAACTTACTTGTTTCAGCATATGGGCTTAAACTGCAACGGATTCGTTATTCCGGGGAATATTTGAAATATTTTAATGACATTTCTTCTCGCTGGAATGATAGTCAGAATGAATTAATAAAACATGTAGATAGGGGTTTGAAATTTATATTACAAGAAGCTTTCACAAATGTTCCTTATTATAGAAATCTTGCTTTGGATAATCACATTGATGTAGATCAGATAAATACTTATAAAGACCTGCAAAATATTCCACTACTGGATAAGACAGAATTAAGAAAAAATCCTCTTGAATTCGTTAATGAAAGATATGACAAAAGGACAATTTTGGCCATACACACAACTGGTACAACTGGAACACCACTGAATATATACTCGAATAAGAATGTACGACAGATGAACTACGCATTTTTTAACCGCTTTTTAGAATCTGTGGGCATTAACTATTCAGGAAAAAGAGCTACATTTGGTGGCAGAATTATTATTCCCAATAATCAGAAAAAACCACCTTTCTGGAGATACAGTTATTTTCAAAATAATTTGTTGTTTTCATCTTATCATATGGATGAGAGAACTATGCCATCTTACATAGAAAAATTAATCAGCTATTGTCCTGATTATATCGATTCCTATCCGTCGAGCCTGTATAATCTGGCATCCTATGCGATTAAAAAAGAGATAAATCTAAAAGATGTGGCTAAAGGAATTGTAACATCAGCTGAGACACTTTTTTCTGAACAAAGACAGGTAATTGAAACAGCTTTTGGTATCCCGGTAATGGATCAATACGGGGCAGCAGAAATGTGTATCTTTGTAGGGCAGTGTCCAAAAGGACGGTATCATATACATACCGATTATGGGATTGTTGAATTCATAGACGAAAACGGTCTACCTGCCGAGCCCGGAGAGGAGGCAGAGCTTGTTTGCACTGGGTTTATCAATCCAGTTATGCCGCTTATTCGCTATCGCATCGGTGACAGGGGCGTATATACTAATAAATTATGTTCATGCGGCAGCCCTTTTCCGATTCTGGAAAAACTACTGGGAAGAATGGATGATGTTATAATTACGCCTGAAGGGAAAAAAATTGGAAGGCTTAGCCCAGTACTAAAGGGTTTCCCTGTAAAAGAGGCTCAATATGTCCAAAAAAGTAGAAAGTTGTTAGAGGTTAATATAGTTAAAGATTATTCATATACAAGTGAAACGGACAAGAAAATAGTTTCGGAGTTACAAAAGCGGTTGGGAAGTTCAATGGAGATTAAAGTTAACCACGTTGAACATATATACGATTCTGCAGGCGGTAAGTTACGTTCCGTTATATCTCATCTTTAAAAGAAACGTTTTTCAGTACAATAATTTCATAAATTAAATTGTTTCTGATCGTAATTCTATAAGATTAATTTGATATGAAAAAAAAAATATGGATAACTTGGGAGACGCAAAGACGGTCAATAGAGTTGTCAAAAAAAATTGGGTGTAAACTCTATGTTATTGAAAAGGAAGGTATATTTCGATATCCTCTATCTGTTTTTTTAACGCTCTGGGTGTTTTTAAAAGACAGGCCAGATATCCTTTTTGTACAAAATCCATCAATAATTTTGTCCGCAATGAGTTGCCTGTATTGCCAATTTGCCAACATATATCTAATCGTTGACCGTCACACAACGTTCAGGCTTAATAAACCCCATTCCGGTTCATTTAAAATATGGCTGTTCATGAGGCTCCACTATTATACACTTAAGAATGCTCACCTTACGATTGTCACCAATCAATTTTTAGCTGACATTGTAGAAAACGTGGGGGGGAATTCGTTTGTCTTGCCAGATTCTTTACCTGAAATAAAAAAAACGGGGAACCTTAAACTCAAAGGAAAAAAAAATTTGATGTTAATTTCTTCATTTGGCCTTGATGAACCAATTGATGAAGTGATTCAGGCTATGTCCGAATTTGATGAAAATGAAGTCGTTTTGTATATTACGGGGAATTTCTCAAAGAAAGACCCAACTCTTCCAGACCGAACACCAGATAATGTTATCTTTACAGGATTTGTTTCAGATGAGGATTTTGTCAATCTTTTATTTTCCGTTAATGCTGTATTGGCTTTGACAACCTCCGAATACTGTATGCTGTGCGGTTGCTATGAGGCTGTTGCTGCTGAAAAACCGCTGATAACTTCCAACAAAAGTGTATTGATTGATTATTTTCCAGAAGCTGTATTTGTAGACAATTCAGCCAAAAATATCCGTTCAGGAATTGTTGCGATACTCGAAAAAGAGATTGAGGTGCGAAAGAATACATTACAAATGAAAGAAAGAATTTTAAAATCATGGGAACTTTTATTTAAAGACCTTGAGGATTATCTTGAGATAAATGTCCAATCTTAAACTTGGGTAACCACTTCTCTGTTATCAATCTGATTGCTCTGATATAGAAGGGAGTTAGCCTTAAAAACTATTTGCATGACCAACAGAATAATTAAAATAATGGCAGTGGGAGATATTTGCCCTGGAGATAAAGCAATCGCCGGTTTAGGTGTCTGCAGTGTGATGAGAAAAAATGGAGTGGGGTTTACTTTTCAACATGCAGGAGACTTTTTACACGGCGCAGACATCGCAATAGCCAATTTGGAAGGAATTTTATCATCTCAGGTTGAAAGCCATAATTCTGATCTGAATTTCACTGGCATCCCAGCCTTCGCAGAAGAATTAAGAATCAAAGGGTTTACGGTTATAAACGTAAGCAATAATCATGTTCTTGAGCATGGTAATGAAATCTTCATGGAAACAGTTAAGATTTTAACCTGAGTTCCCGGAAAATTGTAACGATGAATTTAAATAACTACCTAAAAATATGAAAATTTGAGGCGATTCTTCTTGCAACGACCTCGTTACAAAGTGTATATTGTAACGAGAAAGGGAGGATCGCCTATGGCCACCATTGTGTACCAAACCAACAAGAAGACCGGCGTTACCTACGCCTACGAATCGACTTCCTACTGGGACAAGGAAAAGCAACAGTC
>NPIE01001367.1_pt1 | contig 12971 bp, 17 predicted proteins | sample 8637661 | NCBI WGS metagenome assembly NPIE01 (sample SAMN07420842, study PRJNA396082) | bioreactor metagenome | isolation source: sample BA12 brine-fed electro-methanogenic bioreactor BA | place: Japan: Kochi | collected 2016-12-09 | reverse complement strand
AGTCGCGGCGTGAGAGCCGCTGCGATTGTTTTTGGAAAGAGAGTTGTATCGTTGGTATCGGTTCCCCGCAGGGAGATGCAGTCATGCGCTCCCCACGCGGGGGCCGCACTGTATCTCCTTGCACCTTAGTCAAAACCTATCATGCAAGGAGAAAAGATCATGTCTTGGAAAGACCGCAAGAGCACTATCGACGTTGGCGAGGGTCCCTCGTACCCCTTCATTCAGTTTGTCCACAACGGCGGCAGTCTGGAGCCCCGTCTGGAGCAGGGCGCGTTCGCGATGACCCTGGATCAGACGGATATTCTCGACGCCGTGCCCGTCGGCGCAACACCGCACACCCTGCATTTCCGTGGGGGTGATACGGAGAGCGTGGCGGCCACCCAGCGGATCACGCTGGCCCCGTTGACCACGCGCTTTGCGTGGATCAAGGACAAGCATCGGATTGGCACCTACGTCAAGGGGGCGCGGGGCAAGCTGCAACTGCTGGCCTATGTGCTGTCCACCCCGTTGGACGAAGCGCAGGCCGGTGAACTGATGTACGCTGGCCCGGTGATGTTGACCTTCACGGGTCTGGCCTCGAAGCAGGTCAGCGACGCCCTGAAAGCGCATCGCGCTCGGGTGCGCAAAGCCACGCGTGGGCAGGCACCGAGCGTGCTCTTCACCCTGACGTTGGGGGTGGAAGAGCCCCGCATGGCAGGGGCCACGCAGAAGAGCCGCATCACGCCGATCACGCTGGTCGAGGAAGGCGACTTCGATCCCGACCAGCGGTACGTCGGCGATGCACTGGCCGATGTCATTGAGCAGGACTGGCCGGAGTACGAGGCCTGGTCCAAAGCGTGGAAAAACCCGGGCCCCAATGGGGACGGGGAGATCCGCGAAGAGGATGACGAGGGAGAGGTTGAGACCGCGCCCGCTGCCTCCGCAGCGCCGGCGCCGAACTTCAACGTCGCTCTGCCCTTCAAGTCCGAGAAGTACCCTGGCGGTACGGTGCAAGCGCTCGTCGAGGCCCGCGATCTCGCGTCCATTAAGGCGCTGGTCGGCTGGGCAGAGAGCAAGCAGCACCCCATCCTCGAGGTGGCGCGCCAGGCACAAACGGCGGTCAAGGCGTCGGCTAACGACGACTACGCACCGCCCTTCTAAGTTAGGTTCGCCTACAGGCTACGGCCTACGTATACGAAAGAGCCTATGTCAATGTGAAGCACTGCATTGCATAGGCTCTTTTCCATATCCATCCCGCAGGGAGACCCGCTGCTCCCTGCTCAGGGATACATGCAGCCGCGGGTCTCCTGGCGGATTCAGAGCTAGGAGGAAACTATGTCAGCGTTAGCGTACCTCAGAGGCGGCTTGTCCGTCATCCCCTGTAGCCCGCGCAGCAAACGCCCCCGTCTGTCGGCCTGGAAACCCTATCAGCAGCGCCCGCCCACTCCGTGGGAAGTGGCACGTTGGTTCGGTCCCTGGAGCCGCAGCGCGGTGGCGATTGTCACCGGCGCGGTAAGCGGGGCCCTGACCGTGTTGGACTTCGATGCCCCGGCGCTCTTTGCGCCCTGGGTGGAACAGGTGCAGCAGCAGGCCCCCTCCCTCTTGAGTACCCTGCCCGTCGTGCAGACGCCCAGCGGTGGGTATCACGTCTACCTGCGCAGCACCGGTGATCTGCGGGGCAATCAGAAGTTGGCCGTGGACCCCGCCCGTCCGGGTGGGAAGTACACGCTCATCGAAACCCGTGGCGAGGGGGGCTACGTGCTGGCTCCGCCCAGCACCGGCTACACTCTGCTACACGGGGATTTGACCGCCATCCCGGTGGTGGACGGTACGGCGTATGCGCTGCTCTTGAACGCGGCCCGTCGGTTCAGCCGGGAGTCTGTAACCCCCCGTCGCGCCATCCGCGCTCATCCGGCCCGTTCCCGTGACGGCTCGCGCCCCGGCGATGACTACAATCGCCGAGGGGACGTGGTCCCGATCCTGGAGCGGCATGGTTGGCGCTGTGTGCGGCAGCGGGGCGCAGCGTCTTATTGGCGACGGCCGGGCAAACGCCTGGGGCATTCCGCGACGTACAACTACTGCAGCACCCGCTTCTTCTACGTCTTCACTACCAATGCCCCTCCGTTTGAACCCGAACGCGCTTACAGCCCCTTCGCCGTGTTTGCATTACTGGAACACGGTGGGGACTATCGCGCTGCGGCCCAGCGGCTACGCCGCCTGGGATACGGCGCGCAGTCTACGAGAGGAGCGGGCTGAGATGGCCGGGCAGCCACGGCAGTTGGGCTTGTTCGAGTCACCGGAGGAAGTTGCGCTGGAGCTCGAACCGGCGCTCAGCCCTGAAACAGAGGCCGATGATGGTTGGGTAGTCATCCACACTTACACCCGGGCGCAAGCCCTGGACGAAGGGATGCTCGTGGACGTCTCCGGTACGGCCCGTGAAGCCGGCTTTGTCTGGCCGGTGGCCGTGACCGCTGAAGTCTGGCGGTTGATTGAGCAGGTCCCCGACGACTGTTCCTGGGAAAGTCCCGAGGGGCGGTTATGGGACGTGCTCAATATGCTGCGGGCGGCGCTCAAAGCCGCTCAGCGGCGGGGGCCAAGCGGACGCCCGGATGATTTTCTGGTGGCGGATAGCGGGGTGGAGACGCATTTTCGCCTGATCCTCCACCATGACGAAACCCTGGTCAATGAGGGTCTCATCGTGTTCAAGGCCCTCGCCGGTCCCGGCGACGACGGTGAGCCGGTGCTGACCATCCTATGCCTGGGAGAAAGTTAGGTGCCTCATGGCTACGCCACGAGAGCGCCTCATCAGACTGGCCGCCAGCCGGCTGCGGGAGCATCAGGCCCGCGTCGCGCTGCAACGCCACGGTATTGAACATCGTTTGGCCGGGCGGCGCGTGGTTTACCACGCGATCCAGCCCCGGTCCCGGGCGATGAATGAGCTTGTCGAGGGCGCTATGCAGGATTTAGGCGGAGAGGTTCGGAGTTACTATCTGAATCTGTCTGACCGGGGCTATGATCGCCTCGAAGCCGCGATCTTCAGACGCGCCAAGTCCCGGCGGTGAGGATAACATGAGATACCTATGGCCGCAGATGGGGGATGTTTCCCATCTCCCACCTCAGTACGGGATTATGACCCGCCCCAGCGACAACTGTGTCGCGCAGGGCATTCGGGCAGGGCGTCCGTTTGCAGTGGACAATGAAGCGTTCACGCGGGGCTTTCACCCCGCCCGCTTCTTCCCGTTCCTCAAGCGGCTGCTACCCTATCGTGATCAATGCCTGTTCGTTGTCGTGCCCGACGTGGTGGGCAACGCGCAGGCGACTATAGAGCTGTTCTGGTTGTGGGCCCCCAGGATCCGTGAGCTGGGTTTTCCGGTAGCTTTCGTGGCTCAGGATGGTCAAGAATCGCTGGAGTGGCCGCGAGACACCGAGTTTACCGACTGGTGTGCGGACCATTTGGAAGCAGATGACGACCTAGCGTATTACCTGGCCAGGGAACAATGGCGTTGTGAGTCACTGGCCTTCGAGGTGCTGTTTATCGGCGGCTCGACAGAGTGGAAGCTCGGTCAACGTGCCATCGACTGCATCCATTGGGCCAAGCGACTCGGTCTCCCCGTCCACGTCGGGCGTGTCAACAGTCAAAGGCGCTTCCGACACTTTCAACTGGTGGGGGCCGATTTCTGTGACGGCACCGGTCCGGTCTATGCACCGGACCGCGCCGCGAAGTCCCTCTCAAAGGTGGTGTTACAACCAGAGTTATTACGGATTTAGAGTCAGTGTTCCCCGCAGGGAGCTACGCCGCTCCCTGCATCGAGGGGACTGCCGGCGTAGCTCCTTGCTCCACAAGCAAGGAGCTGAGACGATGACCACAGCTGCACCACATCTGAAGATCCGCTTCTGGTGGAACAACTATCAGCCAGAGCAGATCTTTGAAGACCCCACGGCACTCTTCGCACTGGAAAAAATCCCAGCCGAGCAGTTAGGCATGGTGGTTTTGACCAGTCAGGATAGCGCCTGGCGTAAGCCGGAACCCGGCAGCCGGTTGGGGACCATCGTGGGTTACGTCGAAGAGCAGGAGTTATTGCTCGACGATGTGATCCTGGTGACCAGCCAGCGACGCGGGGGCTGGAAAGGATTGTATGAGTTCACCTTCACCAAAGGGGGGCAGTGATGGGCAAGGCAGTTGAAGCCGATCTCACGCCGGGACGAAGGGGTGTAGTCATCTCCCGGCAAATGTCCCTTTTCCCGTCACAGGATCCACCGGCTCCGCCGCTCCCCGATTCACCGCCCTCGGCCAAGGTCGCCGCTGTGGTTCCTGGTGCCCGGGCTGAGAAACCCGCGCTTTCCGTGGGCGATATGTTTGTCCTGGATGGCCGCCAGTTTCAGATGGAGAGGACCGAACCGGGGCAGGTCATAGCCGTGGATTGTGAGGCCTACGTTCCCATCCGCCGGGTGTTCTGCAACATCGCCCGGCTTGAGGAGCGCCTGGGTCGTAAGATAGCCATGTGAAGTGATGACAGTAAACCCGCAGGGAGCACCGCCGCTCCCTGGGGGGAGAACGTATCGGCGGCGCTCCTTGCGGATCTCAGAGACAAAGGAGATCTTGCAATGGAGTTAGCACAGACGTTACAGACAGCGATGCCGGCGGCGTTCCTCACCGGATTCGTCAACATTGTGGTGGCCTTGCTGTTGTTGGCCCTGTTCTGTCTGGCCGTGAACGCGGCCATGAACCGGGGGTGCAGCAGCAACGGGTAAAAAGATGCTCTAACAGTCAAGTGAAAGACCCCGCAGGGAGAGACGGTGCTCCCTGCAGGGGAGAGTAGCGCCGTGTCTTCTTGCCCTATCGAGCAAGGAGAGAGAAGGATGAGTGCAATAGCGAACAGCGGCTTAGTCGCCGTGTTGATCAATGTGGTGTCGTGGGTGGGAGGCGTGTTGGGCCTGAGCCTGGACGAGATGCTGTTACTGATCTCTCTCCTGGCCGGGGTTTGGTTGTTCCTCATCCGGGCGCGGATGCAGATTGCCATGCTGCGGATGCGCAAGTCGAAGGGGAGTAGCCCTATCCAACAGTTGCTTCAAGGTCCGGCGGTCGTTCAGCCCCAGGCTGTGGTAGACGTCGTGGACGTTGACCCGGATCTGGCTGATCTGGCCGATTTGGATACCTTAACGAGTGATGATACCCTCGCCGACCCACCTGGCCCCCCTCTGGTGCGCCAGGTGTCCGCCGTTGCCAGCGGCGGATGGGCCGGACGCAGTTCGTCCTTGGCCGATACCGACGACGCCCTTGCTACCGTAAGTTTAGCGTAGAGGAGTCTTCGTGGCGTTTGCTTCGTTTTAGGATTTATCAGCACTGGACTACGGTCCACGTATCACCGAAGTGAGAGGGCTGTGTGGCGGTTAGGCTGACCTGCTTTGCCAAAGCAGCGTCAGCTAATCGTCACCCCCCTCTCACTTCTACCCCTTTTCACGGCTGTGCTTACCGCGCTGCCGTGCGGCAGAACTCCCAACGTTTGTATGTATATATGTATGTATGTATTCCCCATAGGGGGCGCTTCACGGTGCTCCCTATGGGGAGTGTGAGAGCATTGTGAAGACCCCCTGCCTTCACAGGAGGTCAATATGGAAGAAGTGCAAGAGCATATCAGAGTGCAGTTACCGCCAGGCGCAAGCGTGGTGGGTGACGAGTTGGTAGTACCGGCGTCTCGGGGACGCTTCCTCATCGGGGAGCTCATCCGGGCGCTGGGCGAGCAGGCGCTGGACGAAACCCAGCCCACCCACCTGGCGCATAGCCCGGTGCTGGGCCTGGTGCCGGTCAGCATCATCACGGCCAACAAGCAGGCCATGTTAGTTCGGGGGCATTTGTACGGCCAAGTTACTCCGCCGGTGCGCGTGAGCAAGGCCGACCTCTTCCCCTACTTTGAGGAACTGGTAACACCAGGATTGTCGTAGTGTATTCCCCGCAGGGAGACACGTTGCTCCCTGCCCAGGGGAAGCGGCGTGTCTCCTTGCCCACAAGCAAAGGAGAGAGCAATGCCCACAGCGTATCAGCAAATGAAGCGCGAGGCCGCCAAAACGGGGTTTCCTCGCGCCTACAAGACAGACCTGACCGTCCATGACCGGAACTTCCTGCGTCGCCGCAAGCGCCCCCAGCAGTTCGGGTGGGTGCTGCGTGAATGTGGTACCGAGCTCCTGCTCAACACCACCTGGAGTCGCGTCCAGTTGAAGTACTACGGTGGACGCTCAGACGTGTATTGGTACTGGTTCGATGGCGAAACGCTGCGGGAGTCAACCCCGGAGGAGATCCGGGAACTGCTTTCGCAGCAGCACGCAGTCACCCGAGAGACCTATCCCGGCTTGTTTGCAACTCCGCAGGAAGGAGATTGCTGATGACCAAGCCGCAGGCTCAAAAGTACCGGGTGTTCTACGCCCGTTCCCCCATGGCCACACTGGATCAGGAGCCGCTACCGACCGTAGATGACCTCCCCGACACACACGTCTTGGTGCGCAGCGTTCAGGCTACTTGTCTGGACGATGTGTACTGGCAGCTGCAAGGGGAAAACTGGTCACCCAACGGCGAGGCGCGGCCTTTGATTGAACGGCTGGGCCTGGGGCACACGAGTCTCAGCATCGGCGACGTGGCAGAGGCCCCCGATGGCCGCTACTATATCTGCCGGTGGCTGGACTGGCAAGAGATTCACTGAGTAACGTAATGTTCACCACAGTGGGAGGCAAGTGCGACTTGCCGCCCACCGGGGTGAGCAGGCTGCGCTGTCTCCCACTCTCAGCAAGAGAGAGGAGACCCATGGTTACACAACAGAGCTTTTTGACATTGACCCAAGAGCCTTCCTCCGCCCTCGGCTCGCTTCCCGTATGCGAACATCCGGTCAACCGGGTGTACGAAGTCGGGGCAGCCTACGCCAGTCTGACCGAGCTGTTAGCGGTCGTCATCGGCGGGCCGCAGCAGGTAGAGGCGGCGCAGCGGGTGATCGAGCAGTATGATCGCCTGCCGGCGGCGCTGGCCCCGGAGCTGGAAGCCATTCCGGGCATTGGAAAGGTCAAGGCCGCCCGCATCGTGGCGGCCCTGGAGTTGGGCAAGCGGCTAGCACAACAGCAGCCGGCGGTGAATGATGATCCGCAGATTAAAAGCCCATACGAAGCCGAGCTCATTCTTGTTCCTTGGCTTGGGCAGCAAGAGCAGGAATGCTTCGCGGTGTTGTATCTCAACACCCGCAACCGGGTGATCGGTAAGGAGATTCTGTATCGGGGGACGCTCAATTGTTCCCTGGTGCGGACCGCCGAGGTGTTTCGGGGTGCCATTCGGCGCAACTGCGCCGCGATCATGGTCTCCCACAATCACCCGTCGGGAGATCCCAACCCTTCACCGGAAGATCTGACGCTCACCCGGCGCTTGGTCAAGGTCGGGAGAATGACGGAGATTCAGGTGTTAGACCACATCATCGTAGGCGGCAACCGGACGTTGTCGCTCCGGGAGCGGCACGCCGAGATTTGGGAAACCGGGAACACGGGGGCGGACATATGGCTATAACCCCCACCTCCATCGAAAACCGCATCGGCTATCTGTTCGCAGATCGCAGTCTGCTCCGGGCAGCCCTAACCCATCCCTCAGCCATCAATGGCGGTAATCCGCCGTGGCGGTGGGAGACGTTGGAGCACCTGGGAGATGCGGTATTGGACCTTGCAGCCACACACTGGCTCCTAGACGCGGGGTTTCCGCGTGAGCCGGGGGTGCTAACCCAGGCCCGGCAACTGCTAGTCTGCAATGCGTCTCTGGCCCGCTTGGCACGGGATCTGGACTTACACTTCGCCATCTACATCTCAACGCGGTCGCCGGAACTCCGGTATCGCCGGAGTGTGTTGGCCGATGCCTTTGAGGCGTTGATCGGGGCGGTGTATCTCGATGCCCACCAGCGCTATTTACCCGGCGGCCCTATGGTCCCGGTGCGGCGCGTGGTGGATCCGTTGCTCGAAGCGCGGTGCGCTGAGAGTCACGCGGCGAAAGCCCTCAGAGGTGTGGCATGGACACAATAGCCGCTATCTGGAAAGCAGCGCGGGACTGCCTGAAACAACAGGGCGCCCGGCGTTGCGCTGAATGTCCTCGGCGCCGGACCAACGCTTGCGTCAAGGTTCGGTTACTGAGCGAGCACCGGGCGCGCCGCACTGCCGGCGCCGGCCCTTCAAGTTAATCAAAGTATCCCCGCAGGGAGACACGTTGCTCCCTGCTCAGGGGTAGCGACGTGTCTCCTTGTTTAGTCAACAAGGAGGTAGCACAATGTTGGGTAGAGTAGTGAATCACAAAGGCATCGGAGCCGACTGTTCCTACGGGGTTTGGGGCGAAAAGAGAGGCGACCAAAGCCTCCTCTATGCCTTCGACGCTATCGGGCCGGAGACGGCGGTCAAAGCCGTGTTCGCGACGATGGTGGGCAACGCCAGCAAGCTGCACTTGCAGGTCAAACGGCGCGCCCCCGGCTTGGTCTTCAAGGACGATGCTTTGGCCTACGGGTGTCACAAGGAGGTGCTGATGCAGCATCCGGCACTCTTCCGCTGGCACTTCTTTCCGCAAATCACCCCCGACGACCCCTATCTTATCCTCTACGACTTCAAGCGGGAAGGTCAGGAGCCCCTCACCGAGTGGATTGAGTGGTATGAGTACCAGCCCTTGCAGGAGCATTTCTACCAGGCGTTGGAGCAACATACCATCTGGCCGTGCCGTCGGGAGTGGGCGGGCGCGCTGCTGAAGCGCGGGTATGGTCACCAATTGGTGGCCCCCCTCAAGCACACCGACAATCTCCGCTACGCCTACATCATCACCCTCAACGGGTGGGATGAGGTGCTCGGAGAGGCCCTGGAAGAGGACGAGCTGGCGTTCCCCACCTGGGAACCTCTCGATCCGACCCGGGGCAATGGTCGGGGTGGTAATGGGCATGGCAAGACCGGCCTCGTTCCGCCTAACTGACCCTCGCCAGAGGGGAAAGGAGGGGGCGATGCGACAGTTACGCCTGATCCCGGCTCCATCTCAACCAGAAGAGAACAAAGCCGTATCCCATGAGGCGCCGGCAGCGGCGCAACCGACAGCCCCAGCACTGGAAGTTTCCCCCGCGATCCCCCAGGTAACCGGGACGCAACAGCGTTACCAGTTGCTATCCCTGGGGCCGCAAAGCCGGGAGCAGCACGACCACGTTTACACCGTGCTCCCCCTGGCTCCGGGAAGCTGGACGCCCGCGTCGCCCTGCGCGACGTGTAAATCCCGCACCTTCCGCACCTACTATTGGGTGGCGGCTCGGTATCACGACGAGCAGGGGCGACCCGCGCCTACCCAGGCGCACCATTGGAGTTGTGCCCGGTGCCAGGGGCCGTTGCCCAACAGCACCGTGGCCGAGCATACGATAACAGAGTAATTCACAGCCTATGGGCGAGCACGCTTCTCGCCCATAGGGGCGAAATGCGTGCTCGTCCTTTTCAATGAAAAGGAGAGCATACAATGTCACGCTTAGCAGCACAGGCACAGGCAGAGTTTTACCCCACCCCACCGGGGGTCGTGGATCGAATCGCTCAGCACCTCGTCATCCGCCCGGGTAAAGGGCGGCTGTATCGGATCTTTGATCCGTGCGTAGGTGACGGCAAGGCAGTAGCGCAGCTGGCCGCGACGTTGCGCCGGCAGACGCCCGAGCTGGCCCCCGAGGATTTGCAGACGTGGGGCGTGGAGTTGCACGAGGGGCGCGCTGCGGAAGCGGCGGGTCTCCTGGATAAGGTCGTGGAATCGCCCTTTGAGGCGGTCAACTGGAAACCGGTGAGCGGACCGGCCAACATGCTGTATCTCAACCCGCCCTACGATTGGTCTGTGACCGATAATAAGCGGATTGAGACCTACTTCCTGGCGCGGGGCACCCAAGCCCTGACGCCGGGCGGCGTGTTGGTCTACGTGGTGCCGGTGTCGGCTATGGCCGACTGGAAGATGTGTGAGCTGCTCGTCACGAACTACGAGAACCTGGTCTTGACCCGGTTTGATGACGAGACGTACCAGCAGTTCAAGCAATTGGTGATCTTCGGTCAGCGCCGGGAGCGCGCCCTGTCGTCCTACACTGTTTACCAGCAGATCATGGACTTGCAGGGCTACGCCCCCCACGCCTACCGCAACCCAAAGGACCCCCTCGACCTTCCCGCTGTCGGAGATCCGGCGGCCAGGAAAAAGTTCGAGCGTAACAGTCGCCCCTGGACCTTCACGGTCAAGCCGGTGGCCTCCTACAAGGCGGACTTTTTCCGCTTTCGATGGGGGCCGGAAGAGATCGTGCCCCGGTTGGTGATTCCCCAAGACCTGCCCGGGCTACCGAGTCGGAACGGCTCCCAAGGGGACGGCAGCATTGAGGTGCTCCTGTCGCCGAAGAAGGGCCATCTGGCGCAAATGCTGGCGGCAGGGCTGATGGGGACGTTAGAACTCCCTGGGGAGGTGGTCAAGGGGCGCAGTGTCAAGCGCACCGTCGTCACGGATGAGAGCGACGCGGAAACCGAGCGTACCGTGCATACCACGAAGTGGGACGCGCACATCATCCGGGTGACGCCGCAGGGCGTCGAGGCCTACGAGGGACAACGGGCCTTGCCTTTCCTGGAGCAGAATGCCGTGCGGTTGGCGGCGCTCCTGGAGGACAAGATCCAACCCTTCGGGTACCAGACGACGGACGGCGAACAGCTGCACCTCAGCGCCCTCTCTCCGCGCCCGCGACCGGGCGGGGGGCAGGGTCTATATGAGAACCAACGAGAGACGGTGGTGGCCGCGCTGCGGGCCCTGGAACGTTACCAGGTCGCTCACATTATCGCGGAGATGGGGTACGGCAAGACAACCGTGGCCTCGTCGGTAGTCGATACGTCGGATCTCTATCCGGCGCTCATCCTCTGCCCGCCGCACCTCGTGGAGAAGTGGGCCCGGGAGTTTGTCGCGGTGGTTCCCGATGCCAAGCCCGTCATTGTAGGGCACGTATCGGAGCTGATCGACGTGATCGCGGGTCACCAAGAAGGCCAGAAGTTGGTGGTAATCACCTCCTGGACGACGTTGAGCCAGGGGCCGGGCTGGGAGAATGCGCTGGCTTATCGCCATGTGCTCCCGGTATCCGACCGCCCCGAAGTTCAGCGGTCCCAGCGGGCCGGGTTCCGCCAGGCGTTGGCTGCGTATCGCGCTGCTCAAGAGCGACTGCGCACCGCCATAGCCGCCGGAGCCTCCGCAGAGGTACTTGAGGCGCTGCGGGAAGAAGCCACCGAACTCCGGACCAAAACCTTGCGCACCACCCGCCGGTACCCGGTTTGCCCGAGTTGCGGGCAGGGGATCGGTAAGGTGGGGCGCAGCCGCAGTACGCTGCGCTGCACCTGCGAGGACGACTACCTCCGGGTGGCGTCCTTCATGGGCGGCGTCGCGGATGTGGTCGAGGACGACGAGGAAGAAGAGGCGCATCAGGAGCCACAGGAGTGCTACGGGGCTTTGTTCCATTATCGGGACAAGGTCTCGCGCCGCTGGCCCCTGGCCGATTACATCGCCAGCCGCGCCCGCAACTTCTTCAAACTCCTGGTGGCTGACGAGTGCCATCAGTACAAGGGTGCCAGTGACCGCGGGGAAGCCTACGGGCGGCTCTGCGACGTGATTGGCCCGGTGCTGAACCTCACCGGTACGTTCTACGGGGGGGTGGCGTCGTCGATCTTCTACCTGATGTACCGCTCCCAGCCGGAGTTACGGCACGAGTGGGGGTACGGGGACGAGCAACGCTGGATAGCGACCTTCGGGCGCATCCAGAAGACGTACAGCTCCAGTATCACCACCGGCAGCCACAATGCCCGGAAGCGGGTCAATGTGAACACCAAAGAGATTCCGGGCATCGCGCCCACGGTGCTCAAGCACCTGCTGAAGACAGCCGTCTTCCGCAGTGTGGCCGATCTCGGGATCAGCCTCCCGTTGTATCGGGACGAAGTGGTGACTCTGGACATGGATCCCCGGCAATATGCCGACTACCAGCGCGTCGAAGACTTTACCTGGAACGAGGTGCGGCAGTACAAACAGCGCTATCTCTCTTCCTGGTTGCAGTGGACGCTGGCCCGGCCCAACTCGGCCTTCCGCAAGGAGGTCGTCCAGGGTCTGAGCCTTACTGGAAAGCGGGGTCCCAAAGGTGAACTGTTGCCGGTCACCCTGACGGCGCACGCGGTTCCGGCTGAGGGCGAGCTGCTCCCCAAAGAGGCGTGGCTGGTCAACAAGTGCCGGAATGAGATCGCCGAGGGCCGCCGGGTGATCATCTACCTGCGGCAAACGGGGACCCGGGACATTCGAATGCGGCTTGTGCAGATTTTGCAGGACGCTGGGCTGAACGCGGAGAACCTCCCCGACAGTCTGGCGCCCAGCCAGCGCGAGGCGTGGCTGGAAAAGAACCACCCCGACATCATCATCACCAACCCCAAGCGGGTGGAAACCGGTCTGGACCTGGTGATGTACCACACGGCGATCTTCTACGAGATCGAGTACAGCCTCTACACGGTCTGGCAGGCCTGCCGGCGCATTTGGCGCCCCGGGCAGACCCGGCCTGTGAAGGTGTACTACGTGGTCTACCGGGACACGATGGAAGAGAAGGCCATCCGGTTGATTGGTAAGAAGATGGCTGCCGGCCAGATGCTCTATGGCGACGACGTTGCCGGGGCTTTGGTCGATGACGAGGACGACTTCATGAAGGAGCTCATGCGGGCCATTATGGACGACGAAGAGCTTGAAGCTGTGGAGTCGCTCTTTGGGCAGGACGATTGGGTTACGGAGAGCCCGGTCGGGTCGCCAACCCGCACCTCGCTCCCCCTCAAGAACTCGATTGTAGCCTGGATGCTGGAAAACGACATCAAGCGCGCTGCCGATGTGGTCACCTATCGACCCCGCCGCAGCAACCACGTCAAAGCACCGGAGCTGCAAATGTCCTTCGCCCTTTAGGTTTCGCCCTCTCGCGCTACGGCGCACGTAT
>NPIE01002410.1_pt2 | contig 12997 bp, 16 predicted proteins | sample 8637661 | NCBI WGS metagenome assembly NPIE01 (sample SAMN07420842, study PRJNA396082) | bioreactor metagenome | isolation source: sample BA12 brine-fed electro-methanogenic bioreactor BA | place: Japan: Kochi | collected 2016-12-09 | reverse complement strand
GCAAGGAACGTCGAATCCACGCCCCCCGAGTAAGCGACGAGTACGCTGCCGAGACTCTCGAGCAGGCGGCGAAGATCGTCGTACTTCTGTGACGCAACGTGCAACTGTCGCTCCTTCATCGAGAGTCCTGAGGCCCAATGGTATCCGAGCGGATGAACGCCCAACGACCGCCGGGAATGTGGATCGCGATCTTCGAAACGCAAGAGTCCCGATTACCGCTACAGGTGACGTGGTGCCCATGGCAACGAGCACTCGAGCGCCGGTGATCGTCTGGTGGCATGTCTGCTGCTATACTCTCGCTCATGATGGGTCTCGTGCGCAACATAGCGCTGCTGTTCGCGGTCTTCACCGTCGCCATGGCGCTGACCGTGGCGGGTGGAGGCGTGTGCGGCGTATGCCTCCATGGGTGGTGTGCCCGCAACGAGAACGTGCGCCGTCTGACCTCAGCGATACGCGGAGTTCGACGGCGGCTCACCGGTTTGTTCCAGCCCGTCATGCAGGCGGTCTTTGCGCCGCCCGGGGGCTTTGCGAGCCGCGCCGTTCATCCGACTCTTTCCGCGACAGAGGTCGCGCGGCTGAGAATCTGAAACCCGCTGTCGTTCCTATGGCCGGCCGCCCCCCTCTCAAGGAGTCATTCATGTTCAGACACGTTCGCTCTGCCCTAGTCGCTTTCCTTGTCGCGCTGTTTGTTCTGAGCTATGCGGTGCCCGCATTGGCTGCACCCTCCGCCTGGTCTTTCGTGGATGTCCAACTTCACATGGAGGACGGCCAACCACGGCTTGTCGTCTCCGGCGACCTGCCTGAAGACGTACCGCTGCCGTACGAGGCCGAACTGGCGGTCCCCTCAGGCACGCAGCTTGAGTGGATCGGCGAGATACTCGGTGGGCCGCCTGCCGAGGACCCCCCGCTTCAGTACGTAGTGAAGACCGTCGGTGACATGGACATCTACACGTTCACACTGACGAAGTCACGGACTGCGCAATTCGAGGGCGTCTCAACCGGCATGACGGGAACTACAGGCGAGACTCAGAATACGACCATCAAGTGGACCGCGTGGCAGGATCTGCCATCAGTGCGCGTGTCTCAGCGACTCCCGCGCGGCACCCAGGTCATTCAGGCTTCGGACGGTGCCTCGATGCAGCCAGGCGACGAGACCTATAGCTACTACTCGAAGACCGTCACGAACGTTAAGGCGGGAGACGTGGTCGACCTGACCTTCTCCTACACGTTGCCGACCTCTGCCCCCTCGCAGGGTTCCTCCCAGTCGAGTACGGACGTCATAGTGACCGTGTTCATGGGAGCGGCCGTGCTGCTTCTGCTCGGAATCCTGGTGGTGTCCCTGCGGCAGAAGCCTACGACGCGCTCGCCTGAACCCGCAGCGCAGAAGCCTACGACGCGCTCGCCTGAACCCGCAGCGCAAGCAGCACCGCAAGAGAGAGCGCCGGCCCAGACGAAGGAGAGAACCAACATGAAGCTGTCACCTAAGCACTGGATATGGCTCGTCGGTGCTTTGGCAATCGCTGCGTTCTTGGTCTACCAGACAGTGGCGGAAACGCCGGGAAAGCGAACGCAAGACGGGCAGATCGCGACGAAGATCATCAGCGCCACCAAAGGTGATGCCACAGCGGTCTTTGACATCACCCTGGGGAGCGACGGGGATCCTGCACACGAAGCGGATCATATCTTCGACTCGATTCAGAGTCAGGCGATCGATCGAGCGTCGTTCGATGCTTCGACCCTCCAGCTTGAGGTGCAGTACGATAGCGCCTCGATCACCGAAGGTGATATCCGTCAGATGCTCGCGGCCGCAGGCTATGTGGCGCTCGCGGCCTCCGACGGCGTTGCGGCCACCGTATCGGCAGACGGGAAAAGCCAACAGCTTGCCGTGACTCCGGGAGAGCGGCTCGAACCCAATCTCATGACCGCCAAGGCAGGACTGCCGCTGACCATCACGTTTGGCGCCGGCTCGGCCCATTTGGCGTCAGTGAAGATCGAGTCGCTCGGCGTGGAGCTGAACATCGAACAGGGAGGCACGCTCGAGTTGCCTGCGCTGCAGCCCGGCACATACGAGCTTCTGTGTGCCGAAGGCTACGCGGACGGCACGCTCCTGGTGGAGTAGTGGGCGGGAGCTTGCCGGCGCTGTGGGGACTATTGAAGCACCCCTCGGTTTGACGGAGGCTCCGTTTCTGGGATTGCATGAATCCTGGAGGAATGAGTCAGTGACCCGATGCCGAGACCTTTGAAGTGTCCAACCGAGTTCCGGGAACGTCCAATCGACGAGAGTCGCGATCGCTCGGGGACGAGCCGATTTGCCGGGAGATAGGGAGTGTCGGCGAGCGCGCGCGTATCGCGCCCGTCGCGTCCATGCGGCGCCGCGCGGCGTGCGGGCGTGTACATCGTCAAGAAGGTGTGGCCATACGTGCTCGCGGGCGTGGGCTTCGGGCCGGTCATCCACGGGTGGGTCCCCGAGTCGTTCATCTCGGCGGTCCTTGGCGACGAGAACCCCTTCTCCGTGGCCATCGCGACCTTCGTGGGCGTGCCCATGTACGCGGACATCTTCGGGACGCTCCCGATCACCGAGGCGCTTGTGACCAAGGGCGTCGGTATCGGTACCGTGCTGGCGTTCATGATGGCGGCGGCGTCGGGCTTCTGGGCGCCGCAGCGTACTTGGTCTATCTCGGATGATCTCCGAAGGGGACGTATGGAAGAGCTTATCGTCCGCGTAGTACCCGAACCCGCCTGTGGTTGAGGCGGCGGGACGGACTGCTGCGATACGCCCGAGTCGTTGCTCGGTGAGATCACCGAGGGTGCGACTTGAGAGATGCCGCTGCAGTGGCGCCTCCACGTGATGGAGGTACAACTGAACGAGCGCGTGGCGCAACCGGTGCTGGTTGTGGAGTCGGGCCTGTATCACCTCGCCGGCGCCGACCGGGACGTGGCGATCGATGCGTTGGTGGGAGGTGCGGAGCTGCCGCTCGTGCTCGTGGGCGATCGGGTGGCGTGTGCGGGTTCTTTCGACTTGGACGCCATCCACGCGGCGATCTGCGAACTCGGGTAGCGGGCGGGGAGCGCGCCCTCAGCCGACCCTGAGCGCCTCTGCGAGCGTCGACGGCAAACCGGCGGCGACCACCGCTGCCGCCACCCGCTCGACGTCGTAGGCCACGCGGTGCACCACTACGCCGAGCCAGACCCGCTCGGCACCCGGTGCGCCCACCGGCCCCGCTGCGCGATCGCCCTCGCACGCCGCGTTCACTTCTGCCTCTGTCCCGAGCACGATCTCGACCCACCCGGCACGCGGATCGCCGTCTTTCGGCTTGCCCGCTGAGCCGCTGCTCACGTAGTGAATCGCTCGGCCGTCGTCGGCGGTCATCACGCGATGGTAGGGGATGTGGATGTGGCCGATGCACACGACGTCGGCGGCGGCCTGATCGGCCAGCCGGACGAGTTGCGCGTCCTGCCGGTCGAGGAGCAGGTACTCGTTGATCTTGCGCGGACTCCCGTGCGCGAGCAGGATGCGGACGCCCTCGTGCTCGAGTCGGATCTCGGTCGGGAGCGTGGCAAGCCACTCGTGGTCCGCATCATCGAGGGCTGCGTCAGTGAACGTGTAAGACGCCGCGCCGTCGGCCTTGGCCTGATCCGTGGCGTAGTAGCAGCCACATTCGCCCCGGCGAGTGCCGATGCCCTCGTCATAGTTGCCGCGGATGGTCGGAATGCCGAGCGCGCGTATCCGCTCCACCACGCCGGACGGATCCGGTCCGTAGCCTACCAGGTCGCCGAGACAGTAGACCTCGGTCGGTCCGACGGCATCGATGTCGGCGAGCGTGGCCTCCAGCGCCACAAGGTTCGCATGAACGTCTGAGAAGAGTGCGATGTGTCGCATCTAACAGCAGCCTCCCGCGTCAACGGTGCCGAGAGCCGCGAACGCCGCATCGCGGATCTGCTCCGCTGTGTAGGACTCGAACACGGTGCCCTCGACCTCGATCGCACCACAGCACGTGCTCTCGCCGAGCAGGTCACCGCAACTGGGACAGTCGGTGGACACGCGCTTCGCGCCGAGCCACTCCTCGACGGGCCTGCCGTTGACGAGCACGGCGTTCGAGGCGTCGATATCGTCCTCGGATGCCGCGTGCTCGACCAGGCTCACGCGGACGTTCAAAGCGAACAAGACGTCCTGAAGGTCGCGTGCGGCTGACCGCACGATCTCTATCGTGGTGCCGCAGCGGTCGCAGGTCTCATCGCCGACGCGCAGCACCGTGGTCTCGATCACTATGCTTCTCGGTGCGGGGGAACAGCAGCCCATGTCTACTCACCATTCGAATCGTATGTGGCCACGCACATCAAGATACGTATCGCACTACCCGGCGTCTCAGGGTTCGACGTGGCTTGCAACACGCACGGCTCCTCCAAACCGGGAGGCGCAGTGGAACCGATGTGCGCCTCGATAACCCTCCGAGCATAATACGCCAACGTGGCAGTGAGGCGGCTGCGATACTCGATCAGACGCGTCGCCCCAGAAGCTGGGGCGCACGACGTCGAGAATCTTGCGCCAGCCGAGACGTCACCTCAGCCCGTCGAGGAGGAAGTGAACCCGTGGCTCGACTGGATCCGAACGCGCTTGAACCAAGACACAGCCAACGTTACAAGCACGATGATGCCGATATCGCGACCGATTCCCGTGAGACCGGCGAGGGTCGACTCCGCTTCACCCTCTTCGCCCGAGCCCTCGGCCGTATGCTTTCCTTCTTCGCCCACGATCCCAGCAGCCGCGTGCTGTGATTCCTCGGTCTCCCGCTCCTCGCTCTCGTGCGATGAGACAGGTATACCCGCTGAGATAGCCAGCATGAGCGCGCCGGTCACGAGCATGACAACAAGCACGGCGATGGTGCGCATCAGAAGCCTCATCACGCGACACCCCCGCTCTGCTCAAGGGGCTGGGCTTTCTGGGCGATTGGACCGGCGATGCCACGCGCCAGGCGGAGTATCCAGCGCCAATGGAGAGCGAAGTGAACAGAGAGGGCGCCGATCGTTACGTACGCTGCCGGTCCGTGGATTCCCTCCCACATCTCACCCCCTGCGGCCGTGAGCCCGAACAGCGGGGCGAGGATCTCCGAGATCATGGCCCCGCTCAGCATCGCGAGCACGAAAGCGACGAACAGGATCGCGTCGACTACGGTATCCGCTGTTGACGCGAGACGGATCCGCTTGACAAGACGTTTGGCAGCTTGCCTGGTCCAGTCCCAGTTGAGTGCAAGATGCACTGCAATGATCACGGTCACGCCGAGGCTCAACCATTCATGCATTGGAATGCCCGTTAGCGCCGGGTTGTTCACCAAGAGGAGAATCAGCAAAGCAACCACGTCGAGGGCGAACCGCCCTCTTGCGTTCAAACCTGCGGACCTGTCCCTCGCTGTCTTGCCGGTCATCATTCCTGCTCCCTCTCTTGCGGTTGATGTGGGGCGGTGGCAGCATCGATCACGACTTGCACGTCGATACCGCCGACGATTGCGGGAGGCTCCGATGGTGACCGTGACGCCCATCGGAGCCTCCCGTGTGGCTGGGGTTGGCTCAGGCGTAGATGTGATCCCGGGTCGGTGGCAGCTCACACACACCGTCTTCGCGTGGTCGTGAGAGTAGCGTCTGGTAGACGCTGATGTCGCCTGACGAGAAACCGTGTGCAGACGCGGACATGAACAGTCGCCAGATCCGGTACTTCACGTCTCCGACCTCGGCGATGGCTTCAGACTGACGCTCCTCGAGGTTGCGCACCCAATGCCTCAGCGTCGTCGCATAGTGCTCCCGGAGGCTTTCGACATCACGGACTTCCAGACCGATATGCTCGGCGACATCCAGCGCATGGCTGATGGGCACGAGTTCTCCGTCCGGGAAAACATAGATGTCACCGAACGTCGGTCCCTTGCTCTTCCGTTCGGTGCGTCTGCCGCGAGCGATTCCATGGTTGAGGAACAATCCGCCTGGCCGCAGCGCATCAAACGCCGCACGGAAGTAGGTCGGGAGCAAGTCCTTGCCGACATGCTCGAACATCCCGATGCTGGCGATCTTGTCGAACGTGCCGAGTGAGGACGCATCACGGTAATCGAGCAACTCGACTCGCGCCGATCCCTGCAGCCCGCGCTCGACAATCCTGTCGCGTGCGAACTCGAACTGTCTGTTCGACAGTGTCACGCCCACCGCTTCTACTCCGTAGTGCTCCGCGGCATGCATGACGAGGGCGCCCCATCCGCACCCGATATCGAGAAGACGATCCCCGGGTGACAGACGCAGCTTCCTGCAGATGTGGTCGAGCTTTCCAGTTTGGGCTTCATCAAGGGTGCACGTCGCATCCGGGAAGTAGCCGCAGGAATACACCATCTGCTCGTCAAGCCACATCGAATAGAAGCGGTTCGACACGTCGTAGTGGTAGCTGATCGCCTCACGATCACGCTCACGGGAGTGTTGCCTGCCGCTGAGAATCGCCCCGGCACTTGAACGCTCGTCGGCGGTCGAGTTCGAGGCCCCGCGGATCTTCACGCCTGCACCCGCAATCTGAATCTTCTCTACTAACGATCTATCCTGCGCTTCAGCCCGTGCGAGCGTCGAGAACAGGGCTTCGAGGTCTCCCTCGATGTCGATGTCGCCAAAGATGAACGCTTCTCCGGCACCGAGGTCCGAGTTGGTCGACAGCATCCGCCCCAGTGCATCAGGACGATTCAAGACAATCGAGAAGCGCGGATCCTCTTGGGATCCCCAGGTAGAGCCATCCCAGAAGCGCACCACGAAGTCGCAGCTGCCGGCCTCGCCAAACACGCTCTCCAGCATTCGGCGGGTACGAGGGATCAGATTGTCGGCACACATGTGGAACCTCCAAGTCCTAGCGCTCTGTCGCCGGAACGAAGAGGACCGAGCTTTCGGCATTGTGTGCCACGTCCCGCGCCACGCTACCCCAGAGGGCGCGATGGATGATCGTGTGTGCCATCGGCGCAAGGGCGATCGATGTCGCGCCCCACGCGGCCGCCTCTCGCACGATGGTGGCCGCAGGTGGTCCGCTGAGCACCATCGACTCGACGTTGCCGAACTCTGCCAGCATGCGGCGCAGGGTCTCGGAGGCGGTGTCGACCTCAGCGGCGTCTCGCACTACGTGCACGACGCGCACCGCTTCGACATTGGGCAGGCTGAGGACGAACCGCAGAATGGGCACCGGTCTGTGCTCGAGATCGACGGCGACGAACACACGGGCGAACGGACTGCTCTCCACGACGCGGCAGCAGGAGCCTCCATCGCCCTCATCCGCTGTCACACGTTCGATCAGTACGGGCACGGTTCCGGCGGATGCAACGCGTTCGGCCGTGCTTCCGAACAGCCGTCCCGTGCGTGCGCCCTTGCCGAGGTTCGTCATGACGATGAGATCGGCGCTCTCCTCGGCGGCAACGCGCAGGATGGTCTGCGTGGAGTCGCCCTGCTCGACCCTGATCGTCGGGGTGTTCAGGCCACATCCCGTGAGCCGGGTGGATTCCTGCGTGAGCCGCTCCCGGGCGAACTCCATGATCGAGGGAACCATACCGCCCGCCGTATAGAGGTCGAGATCGATGACGTGCAGCAGGGCGACATCCCCGGGCTCTTCACCGGCAAGCGCCCTGAGGGCATCGAGCGTGAGAAGACTCGCGTCGGACAGGTCGACAGCAGCAAGGTACTTCATGATCACATCGCCCCCTCGGTGTAGATCGCTGCGCCTGCAGCGCGCAGCGCATAGCGCTCCCGTGTCCTGTTCGCGATCCAGACGAGCGAGAGCATGACCGGCACCTCGACGAGCACGCCCACGACTGTTGCGAGCGCTGCCCCGGATGTCAGCCCGAACAGAGAAATGGCGACCGCGACAGCAAGCTCGAAGAAGTTCGAGGCGCCTACGAACCCGGCCGGGGCACCGATCGGATGCGGCAGCCGCCATCGCCACGCCCATCCGTACCCGATCGCGAAGATGAAGTAGGTCTGAATGACGAGCGGGACGGCGATGAGCACGATGTGGAGTGGGTTCGAGACGATGACCTGGCCCTGGAAGATGAAGATGATTACGAGCGTGGACAGGAGCGCAATGATGGTCACCGGCGCCAGTGCCGGCAGGAACTTCTCCGAGAACCACTCGAGTCCCTTACGCTTGATCAGTTGCACGCGAGAGACCCATCCCAGCACGAGTGGCACCACCACGAAGAGCACGACCGAGAGGACGACCGTGTCGTACGGCACCATGATGTCGGAGAGTCCGAGCAGGAACATCACGATCGGCGCGTAGGCGACAAGGATGATGAGGTCGTTCACGGCCACCTGCACGAGCGTGTAGGCAGGATCGCCGTCGGCCAGGTACGACCAAACGAACACCATGGCCGTGCACGGCGCCGCCCCAAGCAGCACCGCCCCTGCGAGATACTCCCGGGCCAGGTCCACCGGGATCCACTTGGTGAAGACGATGTTGAGGAAGAACCACGCGATGGCGTACATCGTGAACGGCTTGATGAGCCAGTTGGTGATCGTGGTGACCACCAGACCCTGTTTCTTCTCGCCGACACGCTTGAGCGAGGCGAAGTCGATCTGCAGCATCATGGGGTAGATCATGAGCCAGATCAGGATCGCGACGGGAATCGAGATCTGGGCGTACGTGAACTTGGAAAGCGCCTCGGCGACCCCCGGCCACGCGTTGCCGATCACGGTGCCCGCAACGATGCAGAGCGCAACCCACAGCGACAGGTAGCGCTCGAACACCCCCAGGCGCTTCTTCTCGGTTGGTGCGCCCGTTGATGCGTGATCACTCATATCGAGCTCCTCATCAGTCTGTCCGCTGCCAATATCACAGCCGCTCATAGAGCGGCGATTCCAGGGTTGCAGTCCGCCCCGCCGATACTCTGCGCGGGATGCCGGCACTCAACCGCCGTCACACGTTCTCCGCCGCCGAAGTCCATCTGTCCCAATCTGGGTCCTCACTGAGCATGCGGGCCACGTGCTCAGTCACGTCTCCGGTGAATCTCACGCACTGGTCGATGTGCGTCGGCGAGCCGAATTCGAAGTTTCGGATCAGCACACGGCAGCACGTCGAGCCCTTGTCGCTTTTGAACCAGTCGTGAAGCTGCTTGGCCTTCTCAAGGATGGCCGGTGCCTCTTGACCTGGAACGGCGCGACCGTAGACGAGGCCCAGCACCATCTGCCCGGCGGAGAGTGCACCGCACGTGCANNGACGGGAAAGCCCGAAGCCATCTTCAACGCATCATCGGACAGGGGTCGGCCGAGCTCCTCATTGAAGGTGTAAAGCAGCGCCTCCGAGCACAGGAACTGCCTGCTCCGGTAGAGCTCTTCCGCTCGCTGGCGCAATTCGATTGGATTCACCACGTACCCCTCCTCGCTAACGTTCGCACTCATGACCTGGCCGGTCCTGCCCAGCGTCATCAACCACCGCCAGACGAACGCGGCGCCGCCGAGGGACCACAGCACCCACCTGAGGTCGGAGCTGCGGCGAATGCCTTGACCGCATGGGGATACTCGCACCTGGGGCACACCATCTCCGGGAGTGCCGGCGTTCCTGCCTCGACCTCCACCTCGAACATCGTGCCGCACCGGTCACAGTAGTAGACGTATCTCACAATCCTGACCTCCTAATGACCGACCGAACGCCTGTGGGTTGCTGACTGCAAGAGCGCTCTCTAGGCCCAACGATCGCATCACGCACTTCCCGGGGTGCCGCAACAGCCCGTTCCCGCAGTACAGCACTGGCGTGTCGCATCGTCGGCCTCGCCGAGAAGATGCGCTCTGTCAGTCCCGCATAGAGGACAGGCGTGATGGCCCGGGGCGAACTCGGCCGTACCGAGAGAGATCTCGAATGAATACTCGCACGCATCACAACAGTAGACGTAATGAGTTGTCCCACTCGGCGCATCGAGGAGCGCCGCAAGACCCCTCCCGACGGGAGCCACAGGCACCCATGGGACGATGGCGACACGGTCGGCATGCTTCGACACGACGCGCTCGATGTGACGCACTTCGTTGGCCGCTCTGCGCCGCAGCACAGGGTCGTCGGTGTCAACGAGCGCGAAGCTCTGGTTGACCACCCACGCGTACGGGAAGATGCCCGCTCGCTCCAAGTCGGCTTTCAGACGATTGGCCTCGCTCACGGGCGTCGCCTCCGCAAGCGTGACGATGAGTATCTTCGTGAAGTCGGGGTCCCACAGGTGCGGGAGCAGCTCCAGAACCTCCGGTGGTGTATCAGTCGTGTTGCGGGCGACTTCTCGGTGGTAGGCCTCTGAGGAGTCTATGAGCAGCAGCGTGTGCCCGGTGGGAGCGGTATCGAGGATGACGAAGCGGTCGGTCGCACGTGCGACGATTCGGGCGAACGCCCTGAACACCGCGATCTCCTCGGTGCACGGCGAACGCAGATCCTCTTCGAGCATCGCGAGCGCTGATGGGTCGAGTCCCTTCCCGGCCGTGGCGAGGACCTGTTCGCGATACGCAGCGACCTCGGCCACCGGGTCTATGCGGCTGACCTCGAGCAGGTCGCCCGCTTCGCCCACGGCGTCCTCGACATGCGCAGCGGGATCGGTGGTCGAGAGGTGCACGGGGAGTCCGCGCCTCGCCAGATCGAGGGCTATCGCGGCTGCGACCGTCGTCTTGCCCACACCGCCCTTCCCCATGGTCATGACCACGCCCGAGCCACGCCAGGCGATGTCATCCACGAGCGTACGCAGTGATTCCGTTCCTGAGATATCGATGTCGATGCCGGCCTCGTTGGTCACCGCCTGCGGTCCGGGACGGGCTGAGATCAGGTTGCGCAGGCTCTTGAGGCCCACGGGCGGCGAGACGATGAACGGGATTCGTGCGGGAGACATCTCGGCGAGCGCCGCAGGCATGTCCCTGAGTGCGTCGTCACCCCGGTGCTGGAGTGCCTCGGCGATGGGGTCGCCCTCTGAGGACGCGGTGAAGAGTCCGTTGAGCACCAACCGCTGATTCTCGATCCCGAGCTCCCGCAGCTCCGCCGAGGAACGTGCGGCCTCTCTGAGTGCTGCCGTATCAGGGCGGGACACGAGTACGAGCGTGGTAAGCGCGGCGTCGGACAGAGCCTCCACCGTCCGGGCGTAGAGGTCCTTCTGCGCCGACAGGCCAGCCAGTGGGCCGAGGCAGGACTCGCCGGTGGCGTTCGTTGCGATGAACTCGCTCCAGGCTGAAGGAAGCGTCAGCAGCCGCAGTGTGTGCCCCGTCGGCGCGGTGTCGAAGATGACTACGTCATACCCGGCAGTCGCCGAAGGCTCACCCACGAGGCCCGCGAACTCATTGAACGCGGCGATCTCGACCGTGCATGCCCCTGAGAGTTGTTCCTCCATCGACGCCACCGCCGCGTCTGGCAGCACGCCCCGATACGGCCCGACCATGGACTCCTTGTAAGTGGCGGCGGCCACCTCAGGGTCGATGTTCATTGCATCCAGGCCATCGGCGCCGATGACGGCGCGGGGCGTGTCGGACAGGGGCGTCGCCAGAACCTCGTCCAGGTTCGACGCCGGGTCCGTGCTCACGAGAAGGACTCTTCTCCCGGCGTCAGCGAGCGCCACTCCCACAGCACACGCGACCGAGGTCTTGCCGACACCACCCTTTCCCGTGAAGAACAGGACTCTGGTCGCCTCATCTGCGAGAGTCTCGATGGCTCCTCGATCACTCATCGCTGGCTCCCTCGTCCGGGAGTCCCAATGCGTGGAGGATCTCGGTCCTCGACGGGTAGGCCCTCTTCGACAGGATCTCGTCGTTGACGATCACGACCGGCAGACACGATGTGTCTTCTTGATTCAGGAGCGCGAGGATCGTCGGGTTCTGCACGAAGGCGGCCGGTTCCTGTGCGAGGTTGACTCTCGTGACCTCGACGTCGTGGTGCTTCAGCCACGCCACATCGCGCGCGAACCTGATGAGTTCCGGGTCGACGCTGGGACCGCAAACGCCTGTGGAGCAGCACATCGGCGGGTCATAGATCTTTACGGTTGCCGTGCCCATATCAGCAGCCTCCTGTTCCAGGCGTGCACGCGACGGCACTCGCAGCAATCGACCCCAGCGCCTCTCGGAGATCATCAAGCACCGCCGGCACGAGACAGTAGACCATCGCTGTCCCAACGGGCTGAGCCTGGATGAGGCCAGCCTCCTTCATGACGGCCAGGTGCTGCGATACCGTCGACTGTGCCAGAGGCAACTCCGAGAACACGTCATGTCCACGGCACTCGCTCTGCTCCGACAGCAGGCGGGCGATGCGAATCCTCGCCGGATGGGCGAGCGCCTTAGCCACAAGCGCAATCTGCTCGTCAGTCATGAACGTCTCCCGTCCTGGAATGCATCGTTCATCGCCTATGGACGATAGAACAAGTAGATGAAGATAGTCAACAGCAGGCCCTCTGGGGTAGCGTCCGATGCGCCGTGCGGTACTCTCCGGCCGCACGGGTATGATTCCTACATGTCCGCCGAGAAGCACACACCGCCTGAGCACGCCATGGAGCGCACCGTCCGCCCCGACGCTCCGGGCATGACCGAGCCGCTGTCGCCGCTCGAGCCGCGTGCCCCCCGGCGCGGCTGCGCGTCGTTTGTCCTCGGCGGCATCCTCGTTCTCATCGGCATCCCGATGCTCGTGTGCCCCGGTCCCGGCATCGCGTCGATCCTCGCCGGCCTCGGCCTCATGGGCTTCGGCTCCGCGCGGCGCATGGCCGAGAACGACGCCGATGCGCATCCGTAAGAGCATCTTCATCGATCGCTCGCCGGCCGAGGTCTTCGCGTTCGTGGCCGATCCGTCCAACGACATCCGCTGGCGCACGTACCTGCTGGCATCGAGCGCGGTGGGCGGCGGGCCGCTAGAAGCCGGCTCGCGCGTGCGGCAGTCGTACTCGTACGAAGGGCGCGCCGCATCCATCGAGCTCGAGGTGACCGCGCTCGACCCCGCCGAGCGCATCGATTTCCGCACCAGCGGCCAGTACCGCGGCAGCGCGAGCTACAC
>NPIE01038873.1_pt1 | contig 13007 bp, 9 predicted proteins | sample 8637661 | NCBI WGS metagenome assembly NPIE01 (sample SAMN07420842, study PRJNA396082) | bioreactor metagenome | isolation source: sample BA12 brine-fed electro-methanogenic bioreactor BA | place: Japan: Kochi | collected 2016-12-09 | reverse complement strand
ATCGTCTACAAGGACCACCAGGACTACGTGCAGAAGGGGGGCTACCCCGCCTCGTCTGCGGGTGTGACGCAATCCGACACGCGCACCGGCACGCCGGTGCTGATCGCGATGTACATGCTGGACCAGGAGGGGCAACTCGATCGTGACGCCATCGACAGCACGCTGCCGCACGAGCTGACTCACCTGGTCATCAACGAGTGGTTCGGCAGCGTGGATGTGCCGCGGTGGATCAACGAGGGGCTGGCCCGGCGGATGGAGCAGGGGCGCAATCACTACGTGGAGGCGGCCAAGCTGGGGCGCGACGCGGTGGCCGGGGAGTACTTCCGCTTCCGCGAGTTGTTCGCCCAGAAGGAGTATCCCCACCGGGGCGACCGCACCTTCCGATTCTACGAGCAGAGCGCCACGATCCTGCTGTTTCTGCTGGAGCAGTACGGGCCCGAATCGGCGGTGGCGTTTTTCGAGGAGCTGCGGCGGGGCAAGAACCATGACGAGGCCACGGCCGGAGCGCTGGGCATTCCGGTCGATGGCGCGGTTGACGAGTTCGAGAAGCGCTGGTTCGAGTGGATTCGCAACATTTACGCGCAGCACCGCGACCGGCTGGAGGAGGGCGAGATCGCCCAGGCGACGGCGCTGGACGCATATGCGACCAGCTTCGACGAGGTGAAGACGGCGGAGAGCATCTCGGAGTGGTCGGCGGTGAGCACGGATTCGATGGACCGGTTCCGGGACCTCGGCGGCTCGCACCGCCACTGGTCGGCGGAGGGCGGCAAGCTCAAGTGCGATATCAGCCACAGTCGGATTGGCTCGCTGGTGGGCATTCGCACGGACGAGGAGCCGATCATGATGCTGCGCTGCAAGGTGCGGGCGCCGCAGGCGAGCTACGCCCAGCCGACGGTGTTCGGGATCGGCATGCTCGACCACCGGGCGGATGATACGGGCATCCAGGTGCGGGTGGTGCTCCAGGACCGCAATCCGCATGATCTGCTGTGCGTGGTGGGCGACGAGATTGCGCTGTATGTCGACGGCGCGTGCGCCGGGCGCGACCGGGCGTTGCTGGCGGCGCAGATCGACGAGGACATCGACTGGCCGTTGGCGTTCGTTGGCTATGCCCCGGTGGAGGTCTGGGACGTGGAAACGACCATGGCGAAGAAGCTGGCGCCGGCGACTGCGGAGGAAGAGACCGAGCAGAACTGACGCCGGCGGCGGGTGGTGGCGCGGCTCGGGGCGGTCGGTGGCGGCGGGCGGCTGATCGGCGGAACGCCGGCGCCTGCGAATTGGGTGTTCCGCGTGCGTCGACCGGCGAAGCGCAGAGCGGGCGGCCCCCGCGCGGGCGATGATCATGCGGCGAACCTTCTTGATGCGGCGCCTTCAAGCACTTGCGGTTTTTCTCACCTGGGCGGCGATGCCTGCGACGGTTTGGGCCCATCCCCACGGTCCCAACGAGATCGTGGCGCACGAGCACCAATCGCTGGGTCTGGAGATTTCGATTACCGAGTTGGCGGTGGTCTACGAGATTCTCCTTTCGAGCCAATACTACAACCAGTTGGTTCCGCACGAGCGCGGCAACCTGAAGCTGAAGCGGGAAGGTCAGCAGGTGATCTTTCTCGATCCGGAGGAGGAGGCCTGGGAGCGCGAGGCGTTCGCGGGCTTTTTCCTGAAGGCGGTTCCGCCGATCGAGATCGACGGGGTGGAGGTCGCGCCGGTATTCGACCGGTTCGAGCTGCTGACGGCCTATGACCCCACCGGACTGACGAGTCACGCGGAGAAACCGCCGGACGCCCGGGTGGTGATGCGTTTCCCCACGATCGGGGCGGCGCAGAAGGTGGTGTTGCGGTGGACGCTGTTTCCGCGTTCGCGGGCGGTGGACATGTTCGGGCGACCCTTGCCGACGGAACTGGCGGCGCGGCTCGACGCCGCGGACGAGAGCCGGATCATTCTGTTCACACCGGAACAGACGGCGTACCCGTGGACCCGGCCGGCGATGCCGGTGCGGGAGCGAATTTCCGCGGTGGCGATTGAATTCCATCCCGCGACGGTGGCCGTTCCGATTTTGCCGGTGGCGTTGACCGGTGTCTGGCTGGTGGTGCTCGTCGGGGTATATCGGTGGCGGCAGGGTCGGCGGATGCTGGCGGCGGCCTGGCTGGCGGCGTGCATTCCGGCGGGGGCGTGGCTGTGGGGTCGGGAGGCGATGGTGGCGGACGTGGAGGCGCCCTGGCCGGCGGCGGCTCGGCCGCCGAGCGCCGAGGGGGCGGCGGGCACGTTCGAGTCGCTGCTGCGGAACGTGTACCGGGCGTTCGACTACAAGCAGGAGAGCGACGTGTACGACGTGCTGGCCAAGAGCGTGGCCGGCGATCTGCTCGACACGGTGTACCAGGAGGTGTATCAGAGCCTGGTGCTCCAGGATCAGGGGGGCGCGGTGGCGCGGGTCAAGGACATTGATTTCGTGCGGACGGAGGTGGTGGCGGGCGGCGGCGACGCGGCGCAGGAGTCGCCGGCGTTTCGCGTGCGGACGTGCTGGCGGGTGCAGGGCGTGGTTTACCATTGGGGGCACGTGCACGAGCGGGTGAACGAGTACGAGGCGATTTGCACGGTGGGGCAGCGCGGGCAGCATTGGAAGATCACGCATATCGAGATGCTGGGGGAGAAACGGGTCGCGCGCGCTGAGGTGGGCGGCGTGCTGCTGGCCGGCGGAGCGCGCGGACAATGATCGAGCTGGAGAGCATTCGATTCGCGTACCGTGGCGGCGGCTTCGAGCTGGCCATCGGCAAGCTGCACATACAGGCGGGTGAACGGGCGGCGATCGTCGGGGTCAGCGGCTCGGGAAAGACGACGCTGGCGTCGCTCATTTCGGGGATTCTCACGGTTGAACGGGGCAGGTTGCGGGTGGACGGCGTGGAGCTCGCGGGGCTGTCCGACGCGGCGCGGCGGGCCTTTCGGCTGCGCCGCATCGGCTTCGTTTTCCAGGAGTTCGAACTGCTGGATTATCTTTCCGTCGAAGAGAATGTCCTGTTGCCGTATCTGTTGGGCAAGGGGCTGAGGCTGACGGAGGATGCGCGGGCCCGCGCGGTCATGCTGGCGCAATCCATGGGGCTGGGCGGCAAGTTGCCGCGTCGGCCCGGGACGCTTTCGCAGGGTGAGCGGCAGCGGGTGGCGATCTGCCGGGCGCTGGTCACGGCGCCCGCGTTGTTGATCGCGGACGAGCCGACGGGGAACCTGGATCCGGAGGCGGCCCGAAATATCCGGGATCTGCTGCTCACCCAGGCGGCGGAACGCGGCGCGACACTGGTGATGGTCACGCACAATCACGGGTTGCTCGAACCGTTCGACCAGGTGATCGACATCGCAGGGCTCAACGCCGGGAGGGGATCATGAGCGGGGTGTTCCGCCTGGCGTGGCGCTATGTTGCGTTTCACCGGTTGCGCACGGCGCTGATGGTCGCGGCGATCGCGATCACGGCTTCGCTGCCCCTGGCGGCCCATCTGTTGATTGGGCATTATCGCGCGGCGCTGACCGTGCGGGCGGAAGAGACGCCGTTGGTGCTGGGGGCCAAGGGGGATCGCTTCAACCTGGTGCTGAAGGCGTTGTACTTCGGGGCGGCGGATGCGGGTGAGATCACCATGGCCGACGTGCACGCCGCCGGCGCCGACGATCTGGGGCGGGTGATTCCGTTGCACCTGCGCTACACCGCGCGGGGATTTCCCATCGTGGGGACGACGCTGGACTACTTTGATTTTCGCGGGCTGAAGGTGGCCGAGGGGTCCCTGCCGCTGCGGCTGGGGCAGGCGGTGATCGGGTCGGAGGCAGCGGCGGCGCTGGGGCTGAAGCCCGGCGACACGCTGACCTCGGACCAGGCGGCGATCTTTGATATCAGCCGTACGTACCCGTTGAAGATGCACGTGGCCGGCGTGCTGGGGCGGCGTGACGCGCCCGACGACCGGGGGGTGTTCGTCGATCTGAAGACGGCATGGATCATCGACGGGATCAGTCACGGGCATCAGGACGTGACGGCCCAGGACGTGGACCCGAAGATCATCCTCGAGCGGGAGGCGGGCGAGGTCAAGACGAACGCGGCCATCATGGAGTACACGGAGGTGACGGCCGACAACATCGCGTCGTTTCACACCCATGCCGAGCCGGCGGCGCTGCCGGTGTCGGCCGCGATCGTCGTGCCGGCGGACGCGAAGTCGGCCACTCTGCTCAAGGGGCGCTACAGCGTTTCGCCGGATCGGCGTTTGCTCGAGGCGGATGCGGTGGTGGGCGAGTTGATGGACCTGGTGTTTCGGGCCAAGCGGTTTTTTGACGCGAGTTTCGTGTTGGTGGCGGTGGCGGCGGGTCTGTTCATCGTCGTCGTACTGATTTTGTCGCGGCAGTTGCGCAGCCGGGAGATGCAGTCGATGCACCGGATCGGGTGCAGCCGCTGGACGACGGTGCAGTTGCAGGCGGTGGAATTGGGGATCGTGATCGCGCTGGGCGCGGCGGTCGCGGGGGCGACGGTGCAGATCGCATTGTGGTTTGCGCCGCAGGTGTCGGCGCTGGTGTGAGCCGGGGGGAAGGCGTTGCCGGCCGGTCGGAAGTGCACTGATCAGCGCACAGATCGGGTGGGGAAACCATCGTCCAATTCAAAGGAGCTGACATGCGAAGAGCGATGGCCGTGCTGATGGTTCTGGGCGTTGCGGCGGGCATGGGGGGATGCAAACCGGAGCGGGGCGATACGGGCACAGAGGCGGAGAAGCGGCCCGGCAAGCCGGTGGTCTATACCACGTTTTATCCGACGGCGTACTTTGCGGAGCGCATTGGGGGGGCGCTGGTCGAGGTCGTCAACCCTTGTCCGCCGGAGAGCGATCCCGCGACCTGGATGCCCAGCGACGCCACGATTGCGGCGTACCAGGAGGCGGACCTGATCGTGGTCAATGGTGCGTCGTTCGAAGCGTGGCTAGCTCGCGTGAGCCTGCCGGAAGCGCGGGTGGTGGACACGGCGAAGCCCCTGGCGGAGACGTTTATCGTGATGGAGCATGCGATGACGCACAGCCATGGTCCCGGCGGCGAGCACACGCACGAGGGCGTTGACGGGCACACCTGGCTGGATCCGGAAAATGCCAAAGTGCAGGCGGGGCAGATCCGCGATGCATTGATCGAGCGATTGCCTGAGCAGAAGGCGACCCTGGAGGCGAACTACCAGGCACTGGCGGCCGACCTGGAGGCGCTGGGCGAGCGCCTGCACGGGCTGAGTGAACGACTGGGGGATCGGCAGTTGTTCGCCGCACACCCGGCGTACAACTATCTCGCCCGCCGGTACGGCTGGAAGGTGCACAACTTCGGTCTGGATCCGCTGGCCGTACCGGGCGAGGACGCGCTCGCGGAGGTTGCCGCGGTGCACGCCAAGTCGCCGGGGACGATCATGCTCTGGGAAGCCAAGCCGCTCGCGGAGACGGCCGAGCTGATGGACGCGCGGTTCGGGCTGAAGAACGTGGTGTATGCGCCGGTGGAGTCGCTGGACGCGGAGGACCGGTCCGCGGGCGAGGACTTCATGTCGCTGATGGGAGAGAACGTGGATCGCCTGGAGGCGGCGCTGGCGGGCGCCGAGAACTGAGAAGCGACCTTCGCCGCGGGCTTGGAATTGAAAGCGGGAGATCGGCGCAGTCGCGCCGATCTCCCGCGGGTGTTTCCAGTCAGGCGCCCTTCCGCGATCGACCCGTGCGGGTTCGGACATCGCGGCGGCGGTGTCAGCGCGCTACGGCGTTGTGGTCAGGCCGGTGGAGTCGTCGTCGGCCAGGCTCACAAAGAAGGCGGTGATGAAGGTCTGAGCCAGGGTACTGGTGGTGGTCTCCAGGCCGGTGAGCAGGGTCGCGCGCACGGTCGGATCGCAACCGCTCAACTGGAAGGCACTGCCGCCGATCAGCAGGGCCATCGCCGCTCGTGAAACTCGTCGTCGAAGACGCCGCTTTTGCATGGAATTCGCTCCTGTTGAACGCATTGGTCGGCCGAGGTACGGGTAACGATCCCGGCCGTGGTCCCAGAGGAAGGTACGCCAAATCCGACCCCGCGGCAAGGATATTGCCGCCGTCACAGACCGTACATCCCTTACTTTGTACCCATCGGAAGCGGGGAGGCCGCAGTTTAAAACTTCCGATATCCGCCGTCGGCTGTCCAGTCAAAAGATGTAACCGGTTGCGATTGTGTTGCCGGCGCCTTGGTGTACGCCCGTGACAAGTCCACCGGCCGATAATGTTGCCGCCGGGAAGACGCCCGATGAACGTTTCGGATCACTGGGCGCGTGAATACCGCCGGTCGGTGGCCAGGCTGCGTTTGACGGCGGCCAGGTCCAGGTGGCGCCCCGGGCAGGCCGTCTTATGCGTCACGTTCTTGTGGGTGGTGATGCGCGATGGAGGGATGCGACAGTGGGCCGTGAGGAACGCGAGCAGACGGTTGAGGCTGGCGAGTTGCGCGGACGTCGGATACGACTCGTCGAAATCGCCGACCAGGCAAATGCCGATGCCGTGGTCGTTGTAGTGGTTGTTCGGGGTTTTGCAGTGAGCGCCGTGCTTCTGTTTGCGCCAGCGCGGACCGACCTCGATGACGCCATTGCCACTGCCGCGCCCGTTGCCGATGACAAAGTGGTAACCCAGTTCATCCCACTTGTTGACGTTGCGATGGTAGCTGTCGAACGCGGCGGCGCTGCCGGTGTCGGAGGCGCTGTGGTGGAGGACGATTTCCGTCCAGCGGGGCTTGATTCCGCCTGGGGGTATCCACCCCGGTTCGCCGGGGGGCAGATGGCCGGGGATCGGCGCCGGCTGAATCCGGGGCTGGGCGACGGCCGGTGGTTGAGGCCGGGTATCGAAGATCGGGGCGGGATAGCGCCTGGCCGAGGGCGATGCCGACTGACAGCCGGTGAGGCATGCAAGCGATGCCGCCATGAGTCCCAAAGTCCACTTCATAGGCCGTTGCCTCCTGCGGGGCGTTCCGCTGCCGCCGTCCTTGGATTGATCGGTGCGGTCGTGGCGCGTCGCGCCGGCGCTTCCGTTGGTAGATAGATTATCGGGCATGGGCCGTGATTTCGAGTAGTTTCCGTAACGTGCCGTTTGGGCTCAATCCGTCGCGTGAGAGCGGAGGAGATAGACTGAGAGCGGAATTCGTGCAGTGGCGCCGAAACCGTTCAACAGGCGGTGCGCAATGTTCGATAACAATTAGTGGAAGAACTTGTTCGCGGGATTGCGGTGATTAGCGGAGACGAGCGATGGGCCCCTCCTTCGACGAAGCGCGTGACCGCCTGACGCTCCGTGGCGCGGGGCTGGGTGACAGGGAGCTGGCCGGGTGGTGCAACCGGGTGGCGGATGTGCCGGACCTGCGGCTGGCGAAGGTCATGCGGGTGCGCCGGGCGATCGGGTCCAACCAGTACGACGAAGCGGCGATGCTGGAGCGTACGCTGGGCGAGTTGGAGGCGGAGTTGGGGGCGCTGTGCCGCGACGGTGCGGCCGACGAGTGGCGTTGACGTCGCCTGGCTCGCGGGCAGATGATCGGTCATCCTCGCAGAGGTGAAGAGCTTACTGGTGGATAGAAAGACGCCCGCGGAGACTCAGGTCTCCGCGGGCGTCGCTTCATTCCCCCCGGGTGATGCCGACGGGTCAGGGGCCGGTGAAGGCCTGCTCGAACGCGGCGACATCCTGGAGGTCCACGTCGCCGTCGCCGTCGAAGTCGAAGGCGGTGAGGCACGACGCCGCCGTTGTCGGCAGGACCGGTGCGGGAGTGGCCTCGGGTCCGAAGTGGCAGTCGACCAGAACGGCGAGGTCGCTGAGATCGATGTCGCCGTCCGCGTCGTAGTCGCCGATGGGGGCGCCGACGTTGAGGAGGAAGGCGTGTTCGTCCCAGCGTCCCAGACTGTCGGTGATCCGGATGACGGGCTCGAAGGTTCCGGCCGCCTCGGGGGCGCCGCTGAGGACGCCGTCGGTGCTGAGGGCCATGCCTGCGGGCATGTGGTCGGGGATCTTCAGGAGCATGGAGTTGGCATTGGTCAACGATGTGCTGTTGTTGTATTGCGACAGGGTGTAATCCGAACCGGTGCCGTCGGAGACGCCGATGGTGGGCGTTACTGCGGCATTGCTCGGGCCGTAGTGGAAGAGGATGTCGCCGTTTTCCCGCAGGGTGGCGGCCACGTCGACCGGGTGACTTCCGGCGTAGGTGTGGGCCTTCCAGCGGATGGTGATCTCGCCGGGGACGCTGGTGTCGATGAAGATGTTTTCGCCGGCACCGGCGGTGCTGAGGTCATCCCACAGGGGGGCGATGCGGCGGTCGGCGATCAGCCGCTCGTCGGTGTTGTCGTACTGATGGCCGACAATCTCTCCAAAATTGATGATGCCGTTGGACCACACGCGGATCTCGGTGCGGTTCACGCCATAGAAGGGGAAGGGGAACGGCAGGTTGTAGACCCAGAACACGTCGTCGCCGTTCCAGTTCATGGGCGTGCCCACCTCGGCGAAGGCGCAGGCGCCCAGATCGCGTTCGACATAGACGAGGTCGGTCACGAGGGACCAGGAGGTCTGGGGCTGGCCGCCGGTATTGGCCAACTGGAAAGGACCGTAGGGCTGGCCCACCACGCCGTCGGGCAGGTTCGCGGTGGTGATGACGGGGACGGCTGCGATGACGTGAACATTCACCGTGGCGGTGTTGGACTGGAAGATGCCGTCCTCTGCGTAGAAGCTGAACGCGTCGTTGCCGGCGTAGCCGGTCTCGGGGGTGAAGAGGACGAAGCGCCCTTTGCCGGCCAGGGTGTAGGGCGCCGCGTTGATTGTCCCGCCGTTCGGATCCGACAAGGTTCCATGGGTCGGCAGGTCGGTGATGGTGTAGTCGAGGGGGTCGCCGTTGGGATCGTTGGCCGTCAGGCGGATGCTCTTGGGGACATCGATATCCATGGTCACCGCCATGTTCTGGCTGGTGGGGGGATCGGCCTGGATGGTGATGGACACGAGGGCCTCGTTGGAGTCGCCGCCATCGGGGGGCACGTCGCCGTCATTGACCTTGTACATGAAGCTGTCGGCGCCGTAGAGGTTCGTGCTTGGGGTGTAGGTGAGCATCTGGCCGCCGTTGGCCAGCGTGTAGGGCACGGCGGTGATCTCGCCACCCTGGGGATCGGTCAGCGTGCCTTTGGCGGGCAGGCTGGTGATGATGTGGTCGATGGCCGCCGGCGGATCGGGGAGGCCGTCGTCGCTGCCCAGCAGGGTGATGCTGACCGCCTGGTTGGCGGCGGTGGTGATGGCCAGCGGGTCGGCAACGGGCGGTTGGGGGCCGCAGGCGCCCATGACCGACAGGTCGGTTTCGTAGAAGTCGGGGTCGAGACCCTGGCCCTCGGAGAGGCCGGCGATGCCGTCGTTGGCGGCGACGTCGAGGTAGCTGATGCGGATCACGCCGTCGAAGAACATCTCGACCTGGAAGGTGTTCTGGTTGCTCGTGTTGTACTCGGGCACGTTTTGCCAGGTGACGGCCACGCGGTCGGATAGTTGTTTCCAACTGACCGTGCCGCCGCTGCTGGGANNATAGGCCGCCGCTGCTGGGATTGAGATCGTCGAACAGCGGGGCGATGCGGGCGAAGCTGAAGTGCTCGCTGATGCTCTCGCTGTAGTCGTCGTCGCCGGAGAGGAAGGTGAGGTATCCGTTGCTGGCGGGATAGAAGGTGGAAAAGCTGCCACCGTAGAACAGGACGCTGGCGCCGCTGAGGTTGACGGTTTCATAGTCGTCGTCGCTGAGGCTCAGCGTGGTCCCGCCGGCGGGGTCGGTGGGCAGAGCGGTGATGGGCTCGGCGCAGGCGGCGTAGCCATCGACGCTGGCGTTGGGGCTGAAGGTGAGCATGAGGTTGTCGAGGTCGAAGTCGCTGCCGAACTCTTCGGTGAAGAAGTTGGGAATATCCGGCGTGGTGAAGTTGTAGCACGCTCCGCCCGCGTTGTCGGTGGAGATGTTGCCGGCCTCGTCAACCGCTTCGACGGCGTAGAAATAGGTGGTCTCGTCGGTGAGCCCCGAGATGGCCAGGGTGTGGGCGGCGCCGTAGACGAAGCTGCTCACGGTGTTGGTGAGACTGCCGCAGGAGGGGCCGTAATGGACCGCCGTCTGGGCCGGTTCATTGGTGTTGAAGGTCACGTCGGCGCTGCGGGGTTCGATGTTGACGGCCTGCACGCTGGTGATGAGGGGGGCGGTGCAGTCGACCGTCGCGTTGGCGGTGACGTTGACGTTGACGCCGCCGTCGCCGTCGTCGGCGTCGATGTAGGTGGCCGTGATGGTGTCGCCGGCGGAGATGTGCAGCACGCCGGCGGCATCGGCGGTGGCCAGATCGATGGCGCCGAGGAACGTGGCGGCTTCGGGGGCCGTTTCGGTGAGGAGCACGGTTTCGCCGCCCGGTTCGGTGGTTGAGGCGATGGTGATGGAGACGGTGTCGGTCACGGCGTCGGACGTGTTGAGTCCACAGTCGACCACGCGGATGGAGACGGCGCCGTCACAGGGGTACTTGGGTCGGTCGAGGGCGATGATGCCGGCGTCGCTGCAATTGACCAGCAGCGGGGTGGCGACGAGGGAGAAGGGTTGGGGTCCCTGGGGCACGTTGTAGCCGTGCACCTCGATGGTCCAGCCACCGGCCGCGGGGTTGTTCACGAAGACCTGTTCGATGTTGTTGATGTGGTCCTCGGTGTTGCGTACGGCGGGGTTGGCGGGGTTGGCGGGATCGAGGGTCCAGGGGTAGTAGCGCGTGCCGTTCGGAGCGAAGACGCGGAGATCGAGGTCGTTGACCAGCTCGGGGTTGGTGTTGGGCACGCCGGGCACGTCGTCCCAGGCGATGGTGACCTTGAGTTCGGTCTCGCCGGGGGCCACGACGGCCACGGCGCGGAAGATGTTGCCCTGGATGAGGGATTCCTCGAGGAAGTTGCCGCTGCGCATCAGGTCGACGGCCTGCTGGATGCGGACGGACCCGTAGCCGGTCTGGTAGTCGGGTCCGACGTTGGCGACGTCTTCGGCGGAGTGGGCGAGCAGCGACTTGAGGGTGGAATTTCTGAAGTCGGGTTCGCCGGGGTACTGGGTGCGGAAATCCTGAATGAGGAGGGCGGCGAGTCCGGTGACGGTGGGGGCGGCCATGGAGGTGCCGCACTTGGTGGAGTAGGCGGTGTCGCTGGAGGAGTCGGTGGAGGTCACGCCGTCATCGTCGTTCGACTGGCAGCCGGGCGCGGAGATGTCGGGCTTGATGCGTCCGTCGTCGCAGGGGCCCCAACTGGTGAAGGAGGTGACGGAATCGTCATTGGAGTTGAGGGCGCCGACGGTGATGTGGTTTTTTCCACAGGCGGGCGGGGCGGTGGTGAGGTAGGTGGTTCCGCAAGCGCCGCTGCTGCGTTCGTTGCCGTTGGCCCAGACGATGCGGAAGGGCTCGGTGAAGAGGGGGTTGCTGGCGTCGCCGCGGACGATGGTGTCGATGACCGTGGCGGTGATGCCGTAATTGCCCTCCCATTCGCAGGGGAAGCCGTTTGGGGCGGTGTTGGTGCCGATGGAGTTGTTGGAGACATCGACGCCGTGAACGTTGATGGCCTCGCTGTAGTCATCTTCGATATCGCCGGGATCGGTGTAGAGGAAACCCTGGGTGAGCCCGCCTTCGACCTCGAAGCCATAGGACTCGATGGTGACGCCGGGGGCCATGCCGCGGAAGGTTCCGCCGCTGGCGGTTCCGTCGCCGCCGACGGTGCCGGCGACGTGGGTGGGGTGGGAACCCATGCCGGAGGTGTCGCGGACGGTGGCTCGGCCGCTGAAGTCCTGATGGCTGGCGCGGACGGTGCCGCCGTCGTAGACGAGGACGGAGACGCCGCTGCCGTCCAGGCCGTAGGGCGCACTTTGGACGACATCGGCTTCCGTGATGACGCGGTTGCTGTTGTTGATGCCGCTCATCCGCGGCAGGGGCGGTTCGATGTACTGCACGCGGTCGTCGTCAGCGAGGGGCTTGACCATGTCGGCGGGCAGTTCGATGACCAGGCCATTGACGCTTTCCAGGTGGGACTGGACGCGGGCGCCGAAGTCGTGGACGAGCGCGACGGCATCACCATGCAATTCGACGTCGGGGTGGAAGAGCACGTACGCCGCCACGGTGGGGGTTTCGTCGCTGGCCTTGTCGGGCGCGGTAACGATCGCCCAGGGTTGGATTTCATCGGCGACCAGGGAAGGATGCAGTTTCCAGTCGCGTTCGATGTTGGCGGCCATGCGCAGGGAATCGACCGCCGCGACCTTGGCTACGTTGACGCCGGATTCGGCGACGACCGCGAAGTAGGCGTTGTCGCCGACGTAGCTGAGCAGCTTGAGTCCGCCGTCTTCGAGGGTGGCGCGATCTTCGGGGGTGACGGGGCGATCGAATTGCACCACCAGGTGGCGGGCCCCGCCCGCGCGGGTGGTGGCCTGGGCCGCGGTCTGGGCGGCTTCGGCCGACGAGCGGAACTGGGTTAGCTCGGTTCCGGACTGCCAGCGGATCTGCTGGGCGTGAGCGGTCAGCGTCGCCGCCAGGACGCACCCGGCAATGATGGCGTTGCGAGCGATACGGGTGGTGTGCCGCGCGGTGGATTTCATGTTGGGTTTTGCCTCCTTGGCTCCGGTGGAACGATTGCCGTCGCGGCCGGCGAGGGCCGCGGGGGGCACACGTGGCCACAACCACGAACCGGTCCACCTGCGATCTGGGTACTCAGTGTCAACGTGGCGGGTTGGCGGACCCTGACCGGCCGCCGCAGGTGGTTTGCATAGCCGCCTGCTTGATGCCACGAGCGCATCTTAACCGCGCGGGGCAACGCGCCACAACCACATTGAGCAGGTAATGGGCGGATATGTCGGGCGGGTGTTTCGCCGACACAACTTGGACGTGATTGCTTATGGGTTTTCCAGCGACAGCCGACAGTGGGAGTCGAACCCACAACCTCAGCTTTACGAAAGCTGCGCTCTACCATTGAGCTATGTCGGCCAGGGGCGCCACGGGGGCAGCCGAGCCACGAATAGTATCTCATTAC
>NPIE01017425.1_pt1 | contig 13011 bp, 9 predicted proteins | sample 8637661 | NCBI WGS metagenome assembly NPIE01 (sample SAMN07420842, study PRJNA396082) | bioreactor metagenome | isolation source: sample BA12 brine-fed electro-methanogenic bioreactor BA | place: Japan: Kochi | collected 2016-12-09 | reverse complement strand
GAGGTTGTTCATCAGCATGCGCATCGCCGCCTCGGCGGCCCAGCTCTTGCAGGTTCTCATCGGGCCGCGCGGGGCACGGATTGTGCGGGGTTCACTCGACATCAAGGGTCTCGATCAAACTGGAATTCATAAGCGATCCGGGTCGTGTGGATTCGGATTGTTCGGTTCCGGACGTTGCCGCTGCACTCAGCGCATCGCCCGCTGCAAGCGCTGCAAGGCCTCGGCGCCGGGATTGAGCTCTGCATGGCTGAACTGGGTCAGCGGCCGGGCAGCCGTGCCGGCAATCTGGTGGAAGCTGGGTAACTCGGCATTCAGATACAGCAGGCCGGTCACGACTTCCTGGCGGTTGCGTGCGACTTCCAGATATTCCAGGGCATGGGCGCGACTGGACGGATCGTAGTCGACCGCGAGCTTGTTGAGCCGGATTCGCGCGCCATCGTGCAGGATGACTTCGGTGGTCTGGCCGCGCTCGTAGTCGACTCCGATCTCGGCCCGGGCTTCGATGTAATCGGCTTCGATCGCGGCATGCAGATGCGATCGGGTGTAGGCGTAGGACTTGGTCGAGCCGACGTGGTCATTGAATGTGACGCAGGGCGATATCACGTCGATCACGGCACAGCCCGGATGCTTCAGACCGGCCTTGATCAGCGGCACCAGCTGCTGCTTGTCGCCGGAAAACGAACGCGCCGCGAAACTGCCGCCGAGCGTGATCGCCATGGCCACCGGATCAATCGCCTGGTTCCTGTTCTCGAAACCCTTCTTGGCCTTGCTTCCCGGGTCGGCCGAGGCCGAAAACTGGCCCTTGGTCAAGCCGTAGACGCCGTTGTTCTCGATGATGTAGAGCAGGTTCAGGTTGCGCCGCACGGCATGGGCGAACTGGCCGAAGCCGATCGACAGCGAGTCGCCATCACCGGAGATGCCGATCGCGATCAGGTCGCGGCGGGCCGCCTGGGCGCCGGTTGCCACCGACGGCATCCGGCCGTGCACCGAATTGAAACCGTGCGCGCCGGACAGGAAATAGGCCGGGGTTTTGGATGAGCAGCCGATGCCGGACAGTTTGATCACCTGCTCCGGCTTGAGCGCCAGTTCCCAGAACGCCCGCACCAGGGCGGCGGTAATCGAGTCGTGACCGCAGCCGGCGCACAGAGTCGACAGCCCGCCCTCGTAGTCGGAAAGCGTCAGCCCCAGCGCGTTTTTCGCCTGGCCTTCCCAATGGACCTTCGGTTTGGCGATGAAGCTCATGCCACGGCCTCCTGTTGCAGATGACTGGAAACGGCTTCGACCACCTGATCGGACGGCACCGGCAAGCCGTTGTAGTGCAGGATCGAAACCAGCTTGTCGGGTAGTGCATCAAGCTCGAGCATCAACAGGCCGCGCATCTGCGCATCGCGGTTCTGTTCCAGCACGAACACGATGCGGTGGTTGCGAATGAAGTGCTCGACTTCGCTGCCGAACGGAAACGCGCGCAAGCGCAGGTAATCGATTTCGATGCCGTGCGCCTGCAGTCGATCCAGCGCCTCGAGTGTTGCGCCATGCGACGAGCCGAAGGCGATGATGCCGATGTCGGTATGGCCGCGCGCCTTCTGCAGCACCGCGGCCGGCACCAGTGTTGTTGCGGTCTGCCATTTGAGTTTCAGGCGGTCGACCACCTGCTGGTATTCGGCCGCATCCTCGGTGTAGACACCGAACTGGTTGTGGCCCGAGCCACGCACGAAGTAGCTGCCCTTGCGGTCCGAACCGGGCAGGGTGCGATAGGAAATTCCGTCGCCGTCGTGATCGAAGAAACGGTAGTACTTGTCGATCTTCGCCAGCGCCTGGTCATCCAGCACCTTGCCGCGATCAGGCTGATAGCTGTCGTTCCAGCTCAATTCATCAACCATCCAGTCGTTCATGCCGATGTCAAGATCCGACAGCACGAATACCGGGGTCTGCAGGCGCTCGGCCAGATCGAATGCCAGCGGCGCGAATTCGAAACATTCCTTCGGGTCGGCCGGCAGCAGTACCGGATGGCGGGTATCGCCGTGCGAGGCATAGGCCGCCAGCATCAGGTCGCACTGCTGGGTGCGGGTCGGCATGCCGGTCGAGGGGCCCACCCGCTGGATGTCGAAGAACACCGCCGGTATCTCGGTGAAATAACCGAAGCCGATGAATTCGCTCATCAAGGAGATGCCCGGCCCGGAGGTCGGCGTGAACGCCCGGGCACCGGCCCAGCCTGCGCCGATCACCATGCCGGCAGCAGCCAGCTCGTCCTCGGCCTGGATGATGCAATAGCGGTTCTCGCCGGTTTCCGGATCGCGCCGGAATTCCCGACAAAAGCCATCGAATGCATCCATCAGCGAGGTCGAGGGCGTGATCGGATACCAGGCGCCGACGGTGGCGCCGGCATACACGCAACCCAGCGCTGCCGCGGCATTGCCCTCGATCAGGATCTTGCCGCGCGTACCGTCCATGTTCTCGGCCCGGAACGGCAACGGACAGGCAAAGTGCGCACGCGCATGGTCGTAGCCCAGGCGCACAGCCTTGAAGTTCGGCTCGACCAGCTTCGGCTTGGCGGCAAAGGTCTCCTCGAGCAGGCCGCGCACGATGTCGAGATCGATTTCCATCAGCGCGCAGAGCGCCCCGACGTAGGCGATGTTCTTCATCAGCGTGCGCACTCGCGCACCCTCGAACTGCGCGTTGACCATCTGCGCCAGCGGAATGCCGAGCACGGTCACGCCGGCGCGCTTGAGCTGCGCCTCTCGCGGCCAGCTCGAATCGTAGATCAGGTAGCCGCCCTCGCCGACCTCGGCCAGGTCCTTCATGTAGGTCTGCGCGTTCATCGCCAGCATCACATCGACCCGCGCGACGCGTGCGGTATAGCCGTCCTTGCTGGCGCGAATCTCATACCAGGTCGGCAAGCCCTGGATGTTGGACGGAAACAGGTTCTTGCCGGTCACCGGAATGCCCATCCGGAACAGGGCCTTCATCAACAGGCCGTTGGCGCTGGCAGAGCCGGTGCCGTTGACCGTGGCTATCTTGATGACGAAGTCGTTGATGCGCGTTGTTTGGCTTGGTTTGGTCATCGAAAACCTTTTTTACCGCAGATTACGCAGATGGACGCAGATCAATTCAGGTCAGTTTGTTGATCTGCTTGATCTGCGGTTCCACAAGCTCAGGAACCGACGCCGGCCAGCGGCAACACATGATGATCGCAGGCCAGGGGAATGCCGAGGATGGATTTCTGCATGTCCCAGGCCGCGGTCGGGCAGCGCTCGGCACACAGGCCACAGTGGACGCAGACGTTTTCATCCTTGACCATGATCCGTCCGGTCTGGATCAGCTCGCCGGAGATGAACAGCGGCTGATCGGCCTGGCGGCGCGGTGCGCTCAGCCGAGCCTCCACCTGCTCCTGCTCGCCGTTGGCGGTAATCGTCAGGCACTGGGTCGGACAGATATCGATGCAGGCGTCGCATTCGATGCACAGCGAATCGGTGAACACGGTCTGAATGTCGCAGTTCAGGCAGCGCTCGACCTCGCAGGCGGTCTGCTCGGCAGAAAAACCCAGCTCGACTTCGGTGTCGAGCTGACGAAAGCGCTCCACCAGCGGCACATGCTCCATCTTGCGCCGCGCCGCAGGCTCGAAGGCATTGGAATAGCTCCACTCATGCATGCCCATCTTGCGCGAGCCCAGGTTCATGGTGTAAGGGAGCCGGTCCTCGACCGCCTTGCCGTGACAGTAGTTGTGGATCGAGATGGCCGCCTGATGGCCGTGTTCAACTGCCCAGATGATGTTCTCGGGGCCGAAGGCCGCATCGCCGCCGAAGAACACGCCGGGGCGGGAGGACTGATGGGTGGTGCGGTCACAGACCGGCTCGTCCCATTGATTGAACTCGATGCCCAGATCGCGCTCGATCCACGGGAAGGCGTTTTCCTGACCGATCGCAAGAATCACGTCATCGGCCTCGAACAGCTCCTCGTCGATCACGCGCGTGGCGGTGATCCGGCCGTCGACGATGTCGTACTCCATCACCTCGAACAGCATGCCGCGCAGCCGGCCCTGTTCGACCACGAATTGTTTCGGACTGCGGTTGACCACGATCTCGACCTGTTCTTCTTCGGCATCTTCCAGTTCCCAGTCCGATGCCTTGAAGAACTGACGCGGCTTGCGCGCCATGACCTTGACGCTCGTCGCACCCAGCCGCAGGCTGGTGCGGCAACAATCCATCGCGGTGTTGCCGACACCGATGATCAGCACCTTGTTACCGATGGCTTCGGTGTGCTTGAACGCAACCGATTCCAGCCATTCGATGCCGATATGGATGTTGGCCGCACCCTCGGCACGACCCGGAATGTTCAATTCCTTGCCCTTGGGCGCGCCGGAGCCTATGAAGATCGCGTCGAAGCCCTGTTCCAGCAACTGCTTCATGGACTGCACCGGCGTTGCCAGGCGCAGGTCCACGCCCATGTCGATGATCGCGGCAATTTCCTCGTCGAGCACGCGCTCCGGCAGCCGGAACGAGGGGATGTTGCTGCGCATCAGGCCACCGGGCCGGGCCAGCTTTTCGAACAGGGTGCAGTGGTAGCCCAGCGGCATCAGGTCGTTGCATACCGTCAGGCTGGCCGGGCCGGCACCGACCAGCGCGATGCGCCGACCGTTACCGACTTTCGGAATCTTCGGCAGCCGGTCACCGATCGGGTCACGATGATCGGCCGCAACCCGCTTCAGCCGGCAGATCGCGACCGGCTTGTCGTCGACCCGGCCGCGCCGACAGGCCGGCTCGCAGGGTCGATCACAGACCCGCCCGAGGATGCCGGGAAACACGTTCGACTCGCGGTTGACCATGTAGGCGTCGGTGAATCGGCCCTGGGCAATCAGGCGGATGTATTCGGGAACATCGGTATGGGCCGGACAGCCCCACTGGCAATCGACGACACGGTGAAAGTAATCGGGATTGCGGGTATCGGTCGGCTTCATTCGGTCTGCCCTCTGCGGCCGCGCCGCCAGCTTGCCGTTGTCATTGTTGTGGCCGTTGTCGCCCAAGCATACTCCAAGGCTCACCGACTGAAAACCCGCCACGCTTGCGCGGCCGGATTTTTATCGTGGCCGATCAGCCGCAGTCGATCTGAACGATCCGGCGCCTTCCGTCCTCGACGACCAGCGCGGTCAATTCGCGCCCCCAGACACAGCCGGAGTCGAGGCAGATCGCCTGGCCGCCGTGATGCTCGTAATAGCCCAGCAGCGACCAGTGGCCGAACACCACGCTCCAGCCATCCCAGTCGAGATGCAGTAGTTCGAACCACGGCCGATAGCCCTTGGGCGGCCGCTCCAGATCGCCCGAGGAATCGAAATCCAGTTTGCCGTCGGCGCGCGCGAAGCGCATCCGCGTCAGCACATTGGTGATGCTGCGAAGGCGCGTATAGCGCTGCTGGTCCGGCTTCCAGCGATCCGGCTTGTTGCCGTACATGTTGTCGATGAACTTGCCGAACTTCGGCCCGCGCAGGGCCTGCTGCAGCTCAACGGCACAGGCCTGGGCAGTGGCTCGATCCCAGCGCGGATCGATGCCGGCATGCACCAGCGCGATTCGCTGATCCGGATCCAGCCACAGCAGCGGCTGCCGACGCAACCAGTCGAGCACGCGCTCGCCGTCGGCATGTTCCAGGATCCGGTCGAATTCGCGGTTGCGCTTGCGGATCCGGTCCTGCATCTTCCAGTAGGCCAGCAGATGAAGATCGTGATTGCCCAGCACGCTGAAATGCGGCGCACCCAGACCGCTGACGAAGCGCAACACCTTCAGCGACTTGCCGCCGCGATTGACCAGATCACCTGCCAGCGCCAGTCGGTCGGAGGCCGGATCGAAGCGCAGCCGATCGAGCAGCCTGGCCAGACCGTCCCAGCAACCCTGGATATCGCCGATGAAGATGGTACGCGCCATGGATCGGGAGTGTAAGCGAGTCGTCGCCGACCTGCGGCAGCCGATTCGGGCCAGAGTGCCGGCAGAGAATTGCTCCTGCGATATAATCTTGTAATTGGTAAATTCGCAAGGGAGTTAAACATGCAATTTTTCAAGACCGTTTTTCTTGTCCTGGCATTGCTGGCGCTTGACGCACAAGCGCAGTCTGCGCCCGTTGAAGGCGACTGTCAGGCTGCGGCCAACTGGCCGGGGCGCGAACCGGCCTGGTTCGCCAGCGCCTGCCTGAACCCGATGCCGAGCGACGCCGGCACGGTCGAAGGCATGCCGATCGGTTCCGCGGAGGCATACATGCTGAGCTTCGGCATCTTTTCCGGTCCGGACCTGACCGGCACCGTGACCTACCCGATGCCGGATATCCTCAGCCCGACCAATCTCGCGGCCAGCATCCCTGCACTGTACTCGGCTGACTTCGACCAGAACAGCGGCGTGCTGTATGCGGTCGACAACGATACTTTCTCGATCGGCACCGTCGACCTGAACACTGGCGTCTACACCCAGAACGGATCGATTACCGGCACGATTACCGGCACGGTCACTGGGCTTGCCTGGGACCCGACCGACGGCAGTTGGTACCTGACGGTCGGCAATACGCTCTACAGCGTCGATCCCGACACCGGTGTGGCCAGTCTGATCGGAGATACCGGCCTGACGACACTGATCGAGATCAAGTTCGACGCAAGCGGTCAGCTGTATGCAACCGACATCGACGATGACAGCCTGTATGCGATCGACAAGACCAACGCCGGCGCGACTCTGATCGGTGCGCTCGGGTTCAACCTCAGCTTCGCTCAGGGCATGGCCTACGACTACACCACCGACACGATGTGGGGCTGGCTCTACCAGGGCGGCGGACTGGTCGACTGGGCCACGATCGATCTGACCAGCGGTACCGCGACCTCGGTGGTGAACTTCGTCAACGACGGGCCGGAAGCCTCCGGAGCGATTCTGGGTGGTGGAGGCGGCACACCGCCGCCGGAAACCCAGCCGGTTCCGATCCTGTCGAACCTCGGCCTGATCCTGCTCAGCCTGATGCTGGCCGGTCTGGCGCTGGTGGCGATCCGGGTTCGCTAAGCACGTTTTTTCAGTCCGGTTGTTCCGGATCGAAATCGAAAGGGCGGCCTGCGGGCCGCCCTTTTTTTGTTTGCGTATCTCCGCGCCTTGCAGAAACCGGCCCGGCGCGGGGCTCAGTCGATTCGTGTGTTGCTCATTGCATCAATCACTTCGGCCAGGCGTTTGAACTCGGCCAGGCTCAGCGTTTCGGCACGCGCGCCCGGGTCGATACCCAGGGCATCGAGTTGCCCTGCCTCGACCAGACCCTTGAAGTTGTTGCGCAGCGTCTTGCGGCGCTGGGCGAAGGCAGCCCGCGTGACCGCCTCCAGCGCCGGCAACAGCGCACGCTGATCCGGATCGAGCCGCTTCGGCACGATCCGCACGATCGCCGATTCGACTTTCGGCGCCGGCTGGAAGGCTTCCGGCGGGACCAGGAACAGCAAGGTCGCGGTCGCCCGCGCCGCCGTCATCACGCCGAGCCGGCCCCAGGCCTTGCTGCCGGGGCTGGCGGTGAGCCGATCGACGACCTCCTTTTGCAGCATGAAATGCATGTCGACGATGGCGTCGGACTGATCGAGCAGGTGAAACAACAGCGGCGTGGAGATGTTGTACGGCAGGTTGCCGATCACGCGGACCCCGGCCCCGGCATCCAGCGATTCGAAGTCGAACGTCAGCGCATCGGCCTGGTGCACGACCAGGCCCGGCGGCTCGCCGAGCCGGCGTGGCAGCGAGCCTGCCAGATCGCGATCGAGCTCGACCACATCGAGCCGCTCCAGACGCGCCAGCAGCGGACGGGTCAAGGCGCCCAGGCCGGGGCCGATCTCGACCATGCGGTCATCGCGGCGCGGCGCAATCGAGGCCACGATGCGGTCGATGACCGATTCATCGACCAGGAAATTCTGGCCGAATCGCTTGCGCGCAACATGACCCATCGGGGCGGACGAACTCAGCGCCGGTATTCGATGACTTGCTGTTCGATGGCCCCGAAATAGCTGCGGCCGTCGGGGTCGAGCATCTCGATCCGGACCCGGTCGCCGAAGCTCATGAACGGCGTTTCCGGCTTGCCATTGCTGATGATCTCCAGCATCCGCTTTTCGGCCAGGCAGGATGCGCCGCGAGCGGTGTCCTGATTGGCGATGGTGCCCGAACCCAGCAAGCTTCCGGCCGCCAGCGGGCGCGACTTCGCGGCATGGGCAAGCAATTCGGCAAACGAAAACTGCATGTCCTCGCCGGCCTCCGGATGGCCGAAGAGTTCGTCATTGAGGTGTGTCAGCAGCGGACGATGCAGCTTCGAGCCGCGCCAGGCATCCCCGAGTTCATCGGGCGTGACCACCACAGGCGCCAGCGCCGAGCGCGGCTTGGACTGCAGGAATCCGAAGCCCTTGGCCAGCTCACCGGGAATGAGATTGCGCAGCGAGACATCGTTGAGGATGGTCACCAGCTGGATATGCTCGGCGCACTCCTCGGGCGAGGCGCCCATCGGCACGTCATCGCAGATCACGCCGATCTCGGACTCGAAGTCGATGCCCCAGGCGGTATCGGCCATTGCAATCGGATCGCGCGGCCCCAGAAATCCGTCGCTGACGGCCTGGTACATCAAGGGGTCGGTAAAGAAACTTTCCGGCACCTCGGCACCTCTGGCCTTGCGCACCCGCTCGACATGCGGCAGGTAGGCCGAGCCGTCGAGGAACTGGTAGGCACGCGGCAGCGGTGCGGCCAGGGCCTCGAGCTCGAGTGCGAAGCTGGCTTCGGCGCGGTCGTCTTCGAGCCGCTCGGCCAGTTCATTGAGCCGCGGCGCGCTGCTGTCCCACTGGTCCAGCGCGGCCTGCAGCGTCGGCGCGATGTCGTCTGCGCGCACGGCCCGGGTGAGATCGCGACTGACCACGACCAGCGTGCCGTCGCGGCCGCCTTGCTTGAGAGATCCGAGTTTCATTGCCACTCCGACTTGTGCATGAGTCAACGGACAAGAATAGCGCGGTCGATCGGTGGGTTGGTCGGTTCGTCGGTTGGTTATCGATTCAGCCCAAGCTTGAAAAGGCTGTTTACCGCAGATGGACGCAGATGAACGCGGATTGAAACAGAAGGCTGGGCTGACTGAGGATCCAGAATAGCGAAGCGCGATCGCTGGAGTCCTCGAGTTCCTGCTCACAAGTGTTCATAACTGTACCTGATTACGTCCGTTCCTCAGCCAGGACCATTGAAAGCAACTATCCACAGATGAACACGGATGAACACGGATCAGGGAGATCAGAGGCCGATCGAGGGCCACTGTGATCGCTTTTTATGAGTTCTTTATGCAAAACCCGACAACTCCAGCGCAAAGGAATCAATGTCGAACAGTGACCAATCCTGGTCAAGCCTGGTGTGCGCCTGAGGTTCCCGGCATCCTGGTGAGAAAAAAAGACACAACGCGCCAGGTCAGTCCTCACAAGAAAAAATAAACATAAGAATCATGGCATTGGATTCATCTGTGTCCATCTGTGGATACGCATGCCTTTGCTGTAATGATGGCTGAGATATGTACGTAATCAGGTAACTGTAAGAGGGATTTGGACAGCAATCCTGCGTTCCTCTCCGGTTGACGAGAATGGACTTTTATCTGCGTTCATCTGCGTCCATCTGCGGTAGACCTGCCCTTGATCAGGAATCACTTGTCGAATCGGGACTCGAGTCTGCCGTCGTTTCGTCGTCGTCGAGGATGTCCATCGCCGGAGTATCGAGGTCGTCGAACTGGTCGTTGCGCACGGCCCAGAAGAAGGCCCAGACCGCCAGCGAGAGCAGCATCAGCGACAGCGGAATCAGAACGTAGATGATGGTCATGTCCCGGCCTCGGCAGCTTCCGGGCCCGGCTGACTCGAATCGGCGCCGCTCGGCGGGTTTCGGCGCCGGCCGAGGCGCCGGGCATTCAGGACCACGCCCAGCGAACTGGCCGACATGCCGATTGCCGCGGCCCAGGGCGGCACCAGCCCGGCCGCAGCCAGCGGCAGCGCGCTGATGTTGTAGGCCAGCGCCCAGCCCAGGTTCTGGCGGATGATCCGGCGCACGCGCGGTGCCTCTTCGAACAGCGCCAGCACCGGCGCCAGACCGCGGCCGGTGGCGACCAGGTCAGCCTGGGTCCGGGCGATCGCGGCGCCTTCGGAAAGCGCAATCGCGATGTCGGCGCCGGCCAGCAGNNGGGCATCGTTGATGCCATCGCCGATCATCGCCACGACCGCGCCTTGCTGCTGCAGCGCCTCGACCCGAGCCAGCTTCTGCTCGGGCCGCATCGCGCTGTGGTATTCATCGATGCCGAGGCGCTGCGCCATCGCCGCGACATTGGCCTCACGATCGCCGGAAGCCAGAATCACCCGGATCCCGCGCGCCTTGAGCCCGACCACGAGTGCAGCGGCGCCGCGACGCAGCGCGGCATCGACACGGAACAGCACCCGACTGCCGTCCTCACCCGCAAGTCCCAACCAGATCCCGTCGCCGGGAACATCGAAGCCATCGCCAGCCCATGCCGGGCGGCCCAGGCGGTAGCGCACGCCATCAACCTGTCCGTGCACGCCGTCGCCTGCACGGCTGCCCGGGTCCAGCACCTCCAGGCCCTTGTCTGCCGCCTCGAAGGCGCGCGCGATCGGGTGAGTGCTGACCCGCTCCAGTGCACCGGCCAGTGCCAGCGCACGCGCGCGATCGATGCCGGTCTGGACCCGCACCTCGACCACCCGCATGCCGGGCTCGGTCAGCGTGCCGGTCTTGTCCAGCACCACATGCGTCACTCGCGGCAGGCGCTCCAGTGCATCCGGGTCGGCCGCCAGCACGCCGTCGGCCGCCAGTCGGCGCGTTGCGGCCGCCAGTGCCGTCGGAGTTCCCAGCGCCAGCGCGCAGGGACAGGCCACGACCAGCATTGCCAGCACGATCGGGATCACCCGGGACGGGTCGGTCTGCCACCAGTACAAGGCAGCCGCTGCTGCAGCCAGCAGGATCACGCTGATGAATACGCCGGCCGCGCGGTCGGCCAGCCTTGCCAGTCGCGGCCGCTTGCGCCGCGCTTCGGCCAGCAGTTCGACAATGCTCGACAGCACCGTGCCCCGGCCCAGCGATTCGATCCGGACTGTGATTGAACCGCCCGTGACCACACTGCCGGCCAGCACCGCATCACCGGGTCGGCGCAGCCTGGGCTCGGACTCGCCCGAAAGCAGTGACTCGTCGACCCGGCCCTGACCCTCGAGCACGACGCCGTCGGCCGGTACGATTTCGCCGTCGGCAACGACCACCCGATCGCCGAACTCGAGTTCGACCAGACCCACCGTCTCGACGCCGGTGGCGCTCAGTCGCCTCGCCTGCGACGGCAGCGCCCGGGCCAGCGCCGAATGCAGCGCGCCTGCGCGCTGCCGCGCCAGCATCACCGCGTAGCGTCCTAGCAGCAGGAAGAAGATGAACATCACGACCGAGTCGAAATAGACCTCGCCGGAACCGAACAGCGTGATCAGCACGCTGGAAAACAGCGCCAGCAACATCGCTGCCGCCACCGGCACATCCAGCCCGAGATGGCGCCGCGCCAGATGTGAAGCGGCCGAGCGGTAGAACGGCTGGCCGGCGTAGAGGGCCACCGGTACGGCCACGATCATGCTGATCAGCTTGAAGAAGTGCTCGGTCTCGGGGTCCATCCCGCCGGCAGTACCGAACGCGCCGGCGCCGATGTAGTTGGCCAGCGCATAGCTCATCACCTGCATCATGCCGAGTGCTGCCACGATCAGATAGCGCAGCATCCGGCGGCGCTCGTTGCGGTCGCGGTCCAGTCCGGCGTCGGGCGTGTCCAGGTGCGGCGGGTACCCCAGTCGTGCCAGCGCTTCGGCCAACTGCGACAGGGGCGTGGCCGACGGATCGAACACCAGCTTGAGCCGGCCATCGGAAATGTCGAGCCGCACTTCGGCCACGCCGGGAAAAGCGCCGAGGTAGCGATGCACCAGCCAGGCGCAGGCCGCACAGTGCACGTTTTCCAGCACCAGCACGATTGCATGGCGCCCGGCCGAATCCGTCAGCGCATGATGCTCCAGCACCGCCACCCGGTCCCAGGCACTGAAACGCCCCGGCGCATACTCACCTTCCGGGCGCTCCGGCAGCGCATCGCGGAAATCGTAATAGCGCTTCAGGCCCGAGGCGTGGATGATCGTCGCCACCGCCTGGCAACCGGCACAGCACATCGGCCGCGACTGGCCGTCGATCTCGACGTCAAGATTCGTACCCGACGGAATCGGCTCACCGCAGTGGAAGCAGGAAGTATGGTGTGAGTCGGACGAATCGGGCATGGGGTTCAGTATTCAGGATTTGCCGATCGGGTCGTTGACTCGGCCAGCGTTCGATGCGCGTCTCCAAACAGTCCAAAAACCGTTTCGAACCGCAAATGAACGCAAATGATCTCCTGAACACAGTGTCCCATCCAGGCCGCTGACCCAGAACCACGCGACCAGAATCGACCAAACCGACCTCCCCGCTCACTTCTGATTTGCGTTCATTTGCGTTCATGATCACGAAAAGGGCACGCGGGTCGCGACGCAGGATTCCTTGATCCTTGATCCTCTCCGTTACAAGCGCTCCGGCTTCAGCGTCAGCTCACCCGGCACGGCGTCCTGGTCGTAGCTGGCCGAGATCCACCACCTCTGCTCCAGATCGGAGACGATGATGCGGCCGCGCGACGGGACGGATTCGACCGCGGTCGTGTAGCCTCCGTCGGAGCCGCGGCGCAGCAGCAGCTGGCGATCGCGGGCCGCGTCGGTCGGATGCTGCACCAGCAGCAGGAGGGTATCAGGCAGTGCCGTCGGGTCGGCAGCCTGCAGCGCGAGGCTCCAGGAGCCGGGCTTCATGCCGAGCACACCCGACAGGCCCAGCGCCTCGGCCCGGTCGGCGCGAGCATGCGTATCGACCAGCGCCTTGCCCAGCTGCTGGTAGTCACCGGTCATTATCTGCGGCGGATTGCGCAGCGCCACGCTCAGCGTGATCGTCGACGAGACGATACCCCAGCCGAGGA
>NPIE01000829.1_pt1 | contig 13019 bp, 7 predicted proteins | sample 8637661 | NCBI WGS metagenome assembly NPIE01 (sample SAMN07420842, study PRJNA396082) | bioreactor metagenome | isolation source: sample BA12 brine-fed electro-methanogenic bioreactor BA | place: Japan: Kochi | collected 2016-12-09 | reverse complement strand
TTTTACTCACTGCGAAAGTTGAGTATGTAAATAGCCACGATAAAACTTGCGCGGTTAGAGACACCAGCCTAAGAACCACGCTTGAGTCCAGAATAAGGGAGCGACTTGCGAACTCAAAAAATGTCGTGGTCATCCTTAGCAGTAACACAAGGAAGTCCGGCAGCATGCTCACATACGAAATTGAGCAGGCGGTAGATCGGTACGAACTACCATTAGTCGTCACCTATGTTGATTACAAGATTATATCCAACCCCGGGCAGTTATCCTCGTATTGGCCAAATGCCTTGAGCACGAGAATATCTAACCAAACCGCAAAGGCTATCCATATACCATTCATTAAAGACGCGCTCCTTGATGCAATTAACCAGTTCAATCATGCCAATCTCCCAGCAACCAGTTTAAATTACTACACAGAGGAAGCGCATAGGAGTTTCGGGGCGCTTCAATTCGTTGGGCTCCTTGGTTCGATTGGATCTTTCGTAAACACGAGGAAGTAGGAGCGGGTTTATGATGGATGAAAAGCTTCAAGTTCACGGTGCAGTTGCGAAGCATCTTAGCGACGTAGCCGGGCAGCTCGCCGTATTTCTAGAAAGAGTTTTACCGCCGCTGTTTGACGACTGGTGGAAAAAAGCGGTCGTAAACACCCTGTCGTTTCAGCAAAAGAGACGGTTGGAGCAACGCAACATCACGTCACTGGGTGGCCTTGACCTCGCGGGACTTCTTCGGGTGTTGGACCAGAACTGGTATCAGATTTCCAACAGCCTGGACCTGACCTCCGAAGCCCGTCACTTCGTCAAGGAAATGCAAACGGTCCGTAATCACTGGGCACACGCGGACACAGAGGGTTTCCCCGTTGACGACATATACCGGGATCTGGACACCCTCCAGCGTTTTGCGGTTGTTATCTGCGCGGATGACAAGTTGATTCAAGATTTACGGAAAACAAAGGCGGCTCTTCTCGCGTCCGAGACCCAGCCGCAACCTGACCCAGGCACAGAGACGCCCTCCGCGCCTCCGGAAAGGAAAAACGATGCGGCCGAATTCGAACCCGGGCAAATCGTCTTCGCCAAATCAAACCCATCAAGCCGTGGCGCTGTGGTTGCCGTGCTGGCCGGAAAGCCTGAGAACCGATTCAAGGTCTTCATAGACGGGACAACCCAAACGTTTTACGCGTCGCAATTACAAGCCGAAGACCAGCGTGAGGAAAAGGAAAACACCTTACCCTGCGACCAATTCCATGCCTATCTCACCGCGCTTCAGATAAAGTATCCGGGGCTATCCACCCTCTACTCACTCAACGCCGCCCGTGTCGACTTCATCCCCTATCAATTCAGACCGGTGTTGCGGTTTATCCGGTCGGATCGTCCGCGCTTGCTCATTGCCGACGGCGTTGGTGTAGGTAAGACCATTGAAGCTGGCCTCATCCTGCGCGAGCTTCAGGCACGGCGTGAGATACGTTCCGTGCTCATTGTCTGCCCGCGCCCGCTGGTTACCGAGAAAAAGTGGCAGAACGAAATGAAACGCTTCGAGGAGCGTTTTACCCATCTTGATGGCGCTACCTTGCGGTATTGCATTAACGAAATGGATCTGGATGGTGTCTGGCCGGAGCAACACCAGAAAAGCATCGTCCCGTACTCCCAGTTCGATGAAACACTCCTGTATGGCTCGGCTCCCGAAGGAAAGCGGAAGCGGAAAAAAGGCATCCTGGACCTTGATCCGCCACCCCGCTTCGATCTGGTTATTGTCGACGAGGCTCACCACATTCGAAACCAGGACACATTCAGCCACAAGGCCGTGAAGTTTTTCTGCGATCATGCTGAAGCGGTAGTTTTCTTGACGGCCACCCCGATCCAGCTCGGCAGCAACGACCTCTTTGTTCTTCTGAATACGCTCCGCCCCGATCTCATCATCGATCAGGAGAGCTTCTCGCACATGGCTGAGCCGAACCCGTTTATCAATCAGGCGGTGTCGGCGATGCGGTCTCAAACGCCGGAATGGCAAAACCTGGCGATGGAAGCTCTCGATCAGGCGGCGTCCACGCCCTGGGGCCAGGCCATACTCAGGCACAATCCGGATTTTGGTCGGGTCCGCTCTGAACTCTTGGGAGGCGGGGTTACACACGAGGAACGCATAAGGATGATCTCCGACACGGAGGGGATGCACACTTTCGCCGGTATCATCAACAGAACCCGCCGCCGCGACATTGGGAATTTCACGGTCAGGAAGCCCGAGACGGTCGTCGTGCCATTCACTCCGGCTCAGCAGCATTTGCATGACGAACTTTTGAGAATCCAGGCTGAAATATTCAGCCAGATTCACAATGGGGTTAACGTGAAGTTCATGATGACCACCATCAGGCGACAGGCGGCCAGTTGCCTCTTTGGTCTTGCCCCCTTTCTTGAGGAGATCCTCAATCGCCATCTCGATGAACTGTCCTGGGAAGAAGCGGATGACACCGGCGTCCCCGAGGACGAGGCCATCCTTCCCATCCAAAGCCAAATCCAGAATCTTCTGAAGGCGGCTCGTACCCTTGAGGCAAGCGACCCCAAACTCGAAGCTTTACGCAACATCATCCGCGACAAGCAAAGCCTCCCGAACAACAAGGTCATGCTGTTCAGTAGCTTCCGGCATACCCTGAGCTATCTCTTCGACCATCTCAGCAAGGACGGTTTTCGCGTCGGGTTGGTCCATGGGGGAACGCCGGATGAGGATCGTGTGTCCCTTCGCGCCCGTTTTGAGAAGCCGAAGGAGGATGAGGACTGTCTCGACCTGTTGCTGTTTTCCGAAATCGGCTGCGAAGGTCTCGATTATCAGTTCTGCGACTGCATCGTGAACTACGATCTTCCCTGGAATCCCATGCGGGTAGAACAGCGCATCGGCCGTATCGACAGAAACGGGCAGAAGAGCGAGAGCGTCGCCATCGTCAACTTGATCACGCCGGGAACCGTGGATGCGGATATCTACGAGCGGTGCCTGGTGCGCATCGGGGTCTTCAATAACGCCCTCGGAGGGAGCGAGGAAATACTCGGGGAAATCACTCGTGAGATCAAAAACATCGCGGAAAACTATGAGCTGAGTGAGGAGGAGCGCAAGGGAAAGCTCCAGCAACTATCCGACAACAAAATCCGGCTCATCCAGGAGCAGGAAGACCTGGAGCAGAAGCAGGCGGAGCTGTTTGGCATTCGCCTTCCCCAAGAGCAGATGAACCGCGAAATTGCCGACGCGGCGAGTTTCTGGCTATCACCGGCTTCACTCCGCAGGGTGGTGACCCTTTACCTGCAGCGCGTGTGCGGTAAAGACCAGGAGTTTATTCTGGGCGAGAAGCAGCTCAAAACCCTCCGGCTGGCCCAGGAATCCCGTGGCCACCTTTTAAGGGATTTTCAGCAGCTCCCCAGGCAGAACACTTCTGCTTACCGCGAATGGGAAAATTGGCTCAAGGGCGGGAGCCAGCATTTGGCCATCACATTCGAGTCTGATTGCGCCATGCAGCATCCCGAGGCCGCCTTCATCATGCCCCTTCATCCATTGGTCAAACAGGCGGCCCTGTCATTTGATACCAAACAACGGGTCATAACCAATCTGGAGGTAGTGTCGAACGAGATACCTATCGGGCGCTACGAATTCGCCATTTACCAGTGGCGCTTTCACGGCATCAGGGAGGACTTGGTGCTTAAGCCTATCGCCTCGAACGCCATGGTGACCATGCATCTTGGTCGCCTTTTGGAGAGTGCGGCGGATTGTCCTGGCGCTATGCCAGACGGCCTTGGGGCTTCAGTTTGGGACGACTTGGACGCCCAGCACTACAGCTTGTGGAACGACGCGAGAAGCAGACACCGGCAAAAGACCCAGGAACAGGCTGAATACCGGCGGGAGAGCCTATCCACCAGTCACCGAGCGCGAATCGCTCTTCTGGAAGAACAGCTTAGCCAAGCGACCAACGAGAAGATACAAAAAATGCGTCGGTCTCAAATTGCCGCCGCAGAGGCGGACTACGCAAGACGAATCCAAGAGCTGGACATCGCTTTGGAGAGAGCGGACATCGTCGCCGGTCCTGTTGCGTATGGTGTGATTCATGTTTCCGGGGGAAGCGCCAATGCCGACTGACTACGACAGGATACGAGAGGACAATATCCGTGAGTACGGTCAAGGGACACGCCACCTGTCCTTTCTGGGCCGACTGTACACAGATCGAACCCATTTCGTTTTCGAGCTTCTTCAGAATGCGGAGGATGCGGGCGCTACCCGAATACTCTTCAGCCTTTTCGACGACAGGCTGGAAGTTACCCATGATGGCCGTCTTTTCAATGAGCGGGATGTCAGAGGGGTGTGCGGTGTCGGAGAAGGAACCAAAACCGAAGATTTGACGCAAATAGGAAAGTTCGGGATCGGTTTCAAGTCGGTCTACGCCTACACGGCTACTCCGGAAGTCCACTCCGGCGGAGAAGGTTTCAGGATAGAGAACTACGTGCGCCCTTACGCGGTGACCTCCAAGCCAGCCGGTAACTCCTGGACCACGCTCTTTGTCTTCCCCTTCAATACTGAAGAAATAGCGCCAGAGACCGCATGCAAGGAAATCGGCGCTCGCCTCCGCAACCTGAGCGCCAGAACACTTTTGTTCCTCAGAAGGATCAACGAAATCGAGTACAGGCTGCCAAACTCAACAGGCGGTGTCTACCTGCGAGAAGAGATTGCACGAGGACCCGCCCGACAAGTCAGCGTCATCGGTCAAAACAACGGCAAGGACGAGGAGGAAAACTGGCTCATTTTTGAACGACCGGTACCCGTACCGGGGAATTCAAAACCAGTGCATGTTGAGGTCAGCTTCCGGCTGGAGGCTGAAGACAAGGCCGGGAAGAATCCCGAACGTATAGTCAAGGTTAAAGATTCTCCCCTGGTCGTTTATTTCCCGACAGAGAAGGCCACAAGGTTCGGATTTCTCATCCAAGGGCCATACAGGACAACACCATCTCGCGACAATATCCCAAAAGACGACGACTGGAATGAGACCCTGGTAAAAGAAACGGCTGAACTCATCGGAGACATTCTGTCTGAGATAAAGGATCTGGGCTTGCTCTCAGTATCCTTCCTTGAGGCGCTTCCGATTAGAACCGAAGATTTTCCAGACGACAGTATGTTTTACCCCATCGTCGAGTCGGCTCGAGACACGTTGATCAAAGAAGAGCTCCTCCCGGCCGATGACGGTTCGTTCGTGTCCGCCGGGAACGCCAAACTCGCTCGCGGTGCTGACCTCAGAAAACTACTGGGCCAGGTGCAGCTTGGTCAGTTGTTTCAGTCCACAGCCACAATAAAATGGCTTGCCGGGGATATTACCCAGGACCGAACGCCTGACCTCCGCTCCTACTTGATTAGCGAACTTGACGTGGAGGAAGTGACTCCGGACGGTTTAGCTCGAAGAATCAGCAATGCCTTTCTGTCTGTCCAACCAGATGAATGGTTTGTTGATTTTTATGGATATCTATCCGGCCAGGAGGCGCTTTGGAGAGCGCCGCGTTGGGAACGTGATCCGGGCGGTGTTCTGCGTTCGAAGCCTATTCTTCGTCTTGCCAATGGCAGCCAGGAAGCCCCTTTCAAACCGGACGGCACCACTCCCAACGCTTTTTTGCCCCCACCTGAAGAGACGGCTTTTCCAGTTGTGAGCCGGACCATTGTCACCGATGAACAGGCTCGCACATTCCTCAAACGGCTGGGGCTCTCAGAACCCGATGTTTTTGACGATATCGTGGAAAGGGTTCTGCCCAAATACACCAAAACGGACGGAGACTCGGTTCCAGACACCGAACATCGGGCGGATATACACAAGATTGTTCGTGCCATGGGCTCAGACTCGGAAGCCGGAAAAAGAAAAGTGATTCAGGCTGCAAGGCGAACGCCATTTTTGAAGTCTACCAATCCAACCGGAGACACTGTATTCAAAAAACCCTCTGAAATCTATCTCAACACAGCGGAGCTGCGGCGATATTTTTCTGGTGTTCAAGAAGTTTGGTTCCTGCATGATGAGTACACTTCGTCTGATATAGACATTGATGTCTGGCATGACCTTGGTGTTTCCCGTCTGCCACGAAAATTGCCGACATCTGAAGGTTTGCCCTATGGAGAAAAGGAGTATTCAACGCGAGCAGAAACTATAGAAAATTACGATTTGGACGGTCTTGAGCAGTTCCTGGAAGCCATCCAAGAGATCACAGATTTTGAAGAACAAAGAAGCTCCGCATCCGTGTTGTGGAGATTTTTGCGGGATTATTTGGAGTTGGACGCACGCTTTTTCAAAGCCAGGTATCAGTGGTTTTATTACAGTTTACAGAGCAAATATTTCAGTTCCATGATCCTTGTTCGGCTGAAAAACTCAAAATGGGTCCCAACAAAAGATGGTTCACTTGAAAAGCCGGGCGAGATAACTACAGACCAACTCTTGGATGAGTTCTTGGGCGCGACTGAGCTTACCGAGAGTCTTGGGATAGTCGAGGGTGCTGATCAGAGCGAGGATGAGCGAAAACGTGAACGCGCGACAGAACTCGGAGTTAGCCTCGAGGACATCGAGTTCCTGAAAAACCATCGTGACGAGGTCGAGCAATTGAAAGCCGCCTTGGCTGCCCGCAAGGACCGCCCAACGTTTCCAACCAGGCCAGTGGCCAATCCGGAACGACGTCAAGAGCGTCTTGGCGAGCAACTAACCGACGCGCCCGATAAGGAATACGAGAAACGCGAAAGAAGTGTTCGAACCACCAACGGTGCCATTGACCCGATCACATGGCTCCGAAACCAATATACGAACGAAGCCGACCAAATGGTCTGCCAGATATGCAAAGAGGAGATGCCCTTCCGGAAGCGCGATGGAGCCCACTACTTCGAGAAAAAGGAAGCCCTCTCCAAAAAGTATCTGCCGAAAGAGCATGAAGCTCAGTATCTAGCCCTTTGCCCCCTGTGCGCCGCCAAATACGATGAATTTGTAAAAACCGACGACGAGGTAATGGCCGAGCTAAGGGAAGAGATTGTCAGTGCGGAGGATTATGAGATTCCAATATCACTCGGCGACGAGCAAACCAGCATCCGTTTCGTAGAGACACATCTTCACGATTTGAAGGTCATTATGGATGAGGCGGAATGACTCTGGGAGGATCATGAAATATCCGAAAAAGCACATATCTATTCGCGTGCCGTGGCACGATTCCGGATGGGATGGACGAGTCTGTGCCAATCCACGCCTTAACGGCGCGTGCCTCAAGCTCAAACGGATTGGGCAGGAGAGAAACGATATCGCCGAGGAAGCGGTCAGGGTGTTCATCGTTTGATTCTGATTGGCGATCCCAGACAGCTTCCCCCGATTGGCGCAGGCCGTCCGTTTGTTGATGTGATCAAGCATCTCGCTCCCGACGGGATTATGGAAAAATTTCCACGAGTCGCCCCTGGATACGCCGAGCTCACCATTCGCAGACGACAGGCCGGTGAAGAACGCGAAGATTTGCAGCTCGCTGAATGGTTCAGCGGATCGCCGATTGCTCCGGGTGAGGACGATGTTTTCGACAAAGTCGTCAAATCCGGAGAGAGCAAGCATGTGCGCTTTGTTCAGTGGGATTCCTCGGACGAACTCAGGGAGAATCTGGTCTCCGTTCTCGTTGATGAACTTGGTCTTGAAGGCCCGGATGACATTCTGAAGTTTGACGAGTCCTTGGGCGGGAAAGACTGGAATGGGATGCGATTTTTTAACTTCGGTTCAGCCGAACAGTCCGAGGGCTGGCAAATACTGTCACCGGTTCGTTCCGGGGCGCACGGCGTTCCCGACATCAATCGTTTAATTCACAAACAATTCAGGCAAAAGTTAATCGATGCTTCCCGAGTCGCCAGATGGCGGAAATACCCCAAGCCGATGGGACCAGAAGAGATAGTCTATGGCGACAAGGTTATCAACTTGGCGAATACCGATCCTAAAATGCCATGGAACCGCCACCGGAAGGTCTATCCGGAAAAGGACAATCCATACATTGCAAACGGTGAGATTGGGATGGCCGTCGGTTTTTTTTGGAAAAAGGGTCTGCCAGATCTGCGTTGGAAACTCGAGGTTGAATTCTCCTCACAGCCGAATTTCAAATACGACTTCACGGCTAAGGATTTCGGAGAGGAAGCAAATCCGGTGCTGGAGTTGGCTTATGCGCTCACCGTGCATAAATCTCAAGGCAGCGAGTTTGGCACCGTCATTCTGGTTCTGCCAAATCCGTGTCGACTGCTTTCCAGAGAGTTGCTCTACACGGCCCTGACTCGGCAGAAAAATCGAGTGGTTATTCTGCATCAAGGAGCCAGAGGCGATCTGCGCAAGTATTCGTCAGACGACAGGTCCGAGACGGCCCGCAGACTGACAAATCTTTTTGAAGCGCCATCTCCGATTTATATTGACGGACGATTCTTCGAAGAAAATCTGATTCACAGAACAGCACGCGGTGAAATGGTTCGGTCAAGGTCTGAAGTGATCATCGCTGACAGACTTTCCGCCTTGAAGGTCGAGTACATGTACGAGCATCCTTTGACCATCGGCAGTGCCACAAAATATCCCGATTTCACGGTTGAGGATATCGAATCTGGCAGAACATTTTATTGGGAACACTGCGGCATGCTGCATGTTCCGAGTTACCGTAGGCGCTGGGAAGAGAAGCTCAATTGGTATAAAGATAACGGCATCCTGCCGCATGAAGAAGGAGAGGGTGAAAACGGTACATTGATCGTCACAAGCGAATCAGCACGTGGTGGGATATCCTCTCAGGACATAGAAAAAGTTATCCGCACAGTCATATTGGATGAATCATGATGACGGTGTACCCAGACGAGAACTCCACAACTTTGGCCCGAGCCCGGGGCTGCCTCCTTGGTCAGCTCGCCGGAGACGCCCTCGGCAGCCTGGTCGAGTTCCTGTCACCGGAGGAGATCCACCGCAGCTACCCGGCAGGCGTGCGGAAACTGGCCGATGGCGGCACATGGAACACCATTGCCGGTCAGCCGACCGATGACTCGGAAATGGCGCTGCTGCTGGCCCGGATGCTGACAGAGCGTGGGGGCTATGATCCCGATGCCGCGCTTCAGACTTATCAATTCTGGCTCGACTCCGATCCTTTTGACTGCGGCATGACCATCGCCACCAGCTTGCGGGGACGTCCGAATCCCGCCAGCCAGGCCAATGGGGCCATGATGCGGATCAGCCCCTTGGGCATCTTCGGAGCCAACTACCCATTGGAAACGGTGTGCGACTGGGCCAAGCAGGACGCCGCTCTGACGCATCCAAACCCGGTGTGTCTGCAGGCCAACGCGCTTTTCACCATGGCGATTGCCCACGCCATTGCATCTGGCTGCGAAGGCAAGAAGCTCTACCAGAATATCAAACAGTGGGCGGTCGACCTGGCAGTCGACCCGGCGCTCATGGACGCCATCCATGGAGCTACCGAAGGACCACCGGCTGACTACGTCCAACAACAGGGCTGGGTGTTGATCGCGTTTCGCAATACCCTGTGGCAACTGCTCAATGCCCCGAGCTTTGAAGCGGGCGTCGTCGATACGGTCATGCGGGGTGGCGACACCGATACCAACGCAGCCATTTGTGGGGCGCTCTTGGGCGCGGTGTACGGCCTGAACGCCATACCCGCCCAATGGGTCGACCAGGTCCTGAACTGCCGCCCCCAGGCCGGACATCCCGGCGTCAACCGCCCGCGACCAGAGTGCTTCTGGCCGGTAGATGCTTTGGAACTGGCTGAAGGGCTGATTGGCAGGCAAGGAGCGCTTCCATGAAAAACATCAACAGTCGGCAACTGGCCAGAACTTGGCCTTACACACGATACAAGAGTTTCGAGGCATCTCTCCGTAAGGCTGCGGAACAATGGTTCAGCGAGCGAGGATGCGAAACCCATCATAGGATGGGGTACTGTCTCGCCCGTCATGATCTGTGGCCCATGAATCTCATCTGTGAAGATGTCGCGGATTACATCCGCCAAGAACAGGAGAGACATCTCGGCGAGGATTCGTTTCCTCTGCACAAATACCTGCATCACGGGCTAAGCAGCCAGGCGATGGCCTTCAATCTTATTGGCCCCCTGATTGTGCGCAACGATCTCGGCCCATTGAAGATTGCGATTGAAAGGCTCGGTATCGATTGGCCAGGTGGGGACGTCGCGGCGGTTTTTGAGCACGACGACCGTTCAGTCTTTAACGAGGACAACGGCCAACCGACGTCTATCGACATTATTCTGTCAGGCACATGTAACAGCCTCTTTATCGAAGCAAAGCTGGTGGAACGAGAATTTGGTGGCTGCTCTGTTTTTGCCGGTGGTGATTGCGAGGGTCGGAATCCGTATCCAGACCGGCTTGGCGAATGTTACTTGCACCATATCGGCAGGAAATATTGGCAGCGCTTGGATGGGCTTGGCTTTTCGGAGGCGACTCTTGTTAATGGGGCCATATGTCCGTTTGCAAACTACTACCAATTTTCCGTGAGGCGATGTTTGCCTTTGCCAAGCAAGGGACCTTCATATTGCTGCACGATGCAAGAAACCCGGCTTTTTTGAGGTCAACGGATGATGGGATGGCGCACGGCGGGTTGTGGCCGTTTCTATATGAGGCGATCCCGCAGAACCTACGGCATCGAGTTGGCCGATTGACCATTCAAATGGTTGTTGAGGCGATACAAGAATCGGGCGGACACCAAGACTGGATTGGGGATTTCAAGAAAAAATATGGGCTCCATTAAGCCGATCCGGGCATCAATTCGATTCCCGTTTTGGGAACCGAACCGGCGTCCGAAAACCGGATTCGAAGTTGTTGCGGTTCAGCGCCAGGTATCCGGTTTTACTGCAAACCCGTCACCCTCGTCCGGTGCCGGGAAATCAGGGGAGAAAATCGTTTCTCTGGTCAGGTTGGCGGGAAGCGGTTGTGCGAGATGACTTCGGCCATTATTATCAAGGAGTTACGGGGTACTCTGGTTTTGAGACTGTTTTGCGGCAGGTCGGCGTTCCCTCCGATTTTGCCGGTCTGAGAGCTAACGCGAATCGGACTCACCTCGAAACCGCAAAAATTATTCACCCGGACTTCCCGCGTTTCCGAGCTTCCGCCGAAACCGCCTCTCGTCGAAACACCGAGTTTTCAATGGGTTGAGCGTCAAGGACGGTTCAAGACGAGTTCGAGAGATTTTTCGGTGGAACAGAGAAAACGCAGGTCCGAAAGTGACCCCGAAAAGGAAATGGGGTTGAAACGGTACTTCCCGCCCCCGGAAAATGCCCATTCCGGGCAGCGGCCCGAAGCCCTTTGATAACGGGGGCTTTCCGGCAACCGAAAAATCGGAGCCGTGGTTGTAATTTTTTTCCGCTTTAGCAGATGCGTTGCAGCGTCGAACGCTCGTCTGAGAAAATCGAAGTGGCCGTTCAGGAAATCCGCTTGATTTTTCCTTCCCGCTTCTTTATTTTAGGATAACAAGTTAAAGTAAAATAAAGATAAACCTTATTTTAGGTTCGAGGCAGGCAGGATGAAGCGAGAACTCCAGGGCAGATACGTGACCATATCGACGGTGGGTGAGAAGGCCCAGGCCTTCGTGCCCGCGCCGCTGCCGCCAAGTCCACCCATCGACTGGACGCCGGAGCTGCGCAGCAAGTTCGACCAGGCGCTGCTGGCCCTCGGTCGGCTGGACAGCGTCTCAACCTTGCTGCCGGACACCTCGCTGTTCCTCTACATGTATGTCCGCAAGGAGGCCGTGCTCTCCTCCATGATCGAGGGAACTCAGTCGTCCCTGTCGGATCTGCTGCTGTTCGAGCTGGATCAGGAGCCCAGCGTCCCGCTGGATGACGTGCGGGAGGTCAGCAACTATGTTGCGGCCCTCGACCATGGTCTGCGCCTGTTGGAGGAAGGGCTGCCACTGTCGCTGCGGCTGTTCCGAGAGATTCATGGCGCGCTGCTGACCAAGGGGCGTGGCAGCAATCAGACCCCGGGCGAGTTTCGTCGCAGCCAGAACTGGATCGGCGGCACCCGGCCGGGCAACGCGGCCTTCGTTCCGCCTCCGGCCGAAGAGGTACTGGAGTGCATGAGCAAGCTGGAGCTCTTCCTCCATGACCAGCCGGAGCCGACTCCGGTGCTGCTCAAGGCGGCGCTGGCCCATGTGCAGTTCGAGACGATCCATCCATTTCTGGACGGTAACGGCCGTCTGGGGCGTCTGCTGATCGCGCTGCTGCTATGCGAGCAGAAGGTGCTGCGGGAGCCGATGCTCTACCTCAGCCTCTACTTCAAGACGCATCGTCAGTATTACTACGAGTTGCTTAACAATGTGCGCATGACCGGTGACTGGGAAGCCTGGCTCGATTTCTTTGCCGAGGCTGTCATAGTCACCGCCACCCAGGCTGTGGAAACGGCCAAGCAACTTCTCGATCTGTCGAACCAGGACCGTGACAAGATCAGCGGCCTGGGACGGGCGGCGGCATCCACCCTGCAGGTTCACCGGGCGCTGATGGAGCATCCCATCGCCACCTCGGGCTCGTTGGTGGAGAAGACCGGCATCACCCCGGCCACGGTCAACAAGGCACTCGGCCACCTGGAACAGCTCGGCATCGTTAAGGAGCTGACTGCCCGGAAGCGTAACCGCCTGTTCAGTTATGCGGGCTATATCGAGATCATGAGTCGCGGTACGGAACTGCCGGGTAGGTAGGCCAGGTCGATTCCGGTTTTCGGAATCGAATCAGATTCGTTGGGAGGTTGTTCTTGGTATTCGCTCGCGTTGCAAACCCAGCATCCTCGTCCGGAGCTTGGAAATCGGGGGAGAAAAGTTACTTCCTCGGCGGGAACTTGGGGCGTGACTCGGCTTCCTATATTAAGCCCTTTGTTTTCAATGTGTTACAGGGTTGATTGGGGTCGGAGACTGAGTTGTGGTCGAGAGCTGTTTGCTCCACCAGTTTTTTTTCTTTAAAATCAGTCGCTTGTGTTTCGATAAGGACTGACTTTCATCGGGCTTTCATCAGAAACTCAACTTTCGCACCGCTCCA
>NPIE01018677.1_pt2 | contig 13020 bp, 12 predicted proteins | sample 8637661 | NCBI WGS metagenome assembly NPIE01 (sample SAMN07420842, study PRJNA396082) | bioreactor metagenome | isolation source: sample BA12 brine-fed electro-methanogenic bioreactor BA | place: Japan: Kochi | collected 2016-12-09 | reverse complement strand
CCATGGCGCGAGAAACTCAATGGCGGATGGCAAAAGTTGCAAAACTATATTACGAAGAGGGGTTAACCCAGGAGGCAATAGCGACAAGGCTTCATTTTTCCCGGTCTACGGTATCGCGCCTGTTGGACGGAGCCAAAAAACATGGCTTGGTCGAAATAAAAATTCATTTCCCCTGGCAGCGCGCTGAGTATTTAGAAGAAAATTTGTGTCAAAAATATGGACTTAAATCAGTCCGTGTTCTCAAACAAATGCACAACTGCTCTTATGAAGAACTTCTGGAGGGTCTCGGAGTTCTTGGAGCACAATATTTACAAAAAATACTAAGGCCTAATGTCGTCATTGCAATCGCCAGCGGGAATGGGGTTTATCAAACCGTGCGCGCACTCGAAGTTCAGAAGCTAAATGCTACAGTTGTTCAAGTAATGGGTGTTGTAGGCTGTGAGAACGCTCTAATTGATGGCCCAGAACTTGCCCAATTGCTTGTGCACCGTTTGGGCGGACGCTATATTTACATGCAAGCACCATTGGTTATTAAAAACCCTGCAGTACATAAACAACTCCTCCAGGAACCCCCTATTCAAGAGGTTTTGTCTTATGTAAAAACTGCAGAGATAGCACTCGTTGGAGTAGGAACAGTAAATCCGGTAAACTCCAGTTTACTTCGCAATGGAATTTCTCCAGAAGCCCTAAATCAACTAACCATGATGGGGGCTGTTGGAGAAACCTGTGCATGTCCTTTCGATCGCTTTGGTAGATCGATTTCATCGGATTGGGAAAAACAAATTGTTTCAATTGACCTGAACTATCTCTCTTCTGTACCTACGGTTATCGGTGTAGCAGGTGGGTTGGCAAAAGCAGAAGCAATTCGCGGAGCTGTAACAGGCCATTTATTAGATGTTTTAATTACGGATCAAAAAGTTGCTGAAAAATTGTTAGATCACTAAAATTTTTATAAAGGATGGATTTGAGTTATGGAACAAACCAAGTGGTTCTATGAGGAAAATTTATTGATGCCTCTGGAAGCTAAAACAAAAGAAGAAGCCATTGAAAAACTGGGGAATCTATTGTTAAAAAATGGATTTGTTAAAGAAAGTTACGTTCTGGCAGTTGTTGCCCGTGAAAAAGAGTTTGCGACAGGTCTCCCCACAGGTGAGATTGGTGTTGCAATACCTCACACAGACTCACATCATGTCCTTAAACAGGCTGTAGCCGTTGGCCTTTTGCCCGAATCGGTTAAGTTCTGTGAAATGGGCGATCCGTTTGACACCGAAGTAGACGTACGCTTGATTTTCATGTTGGCCGTACCAGATAAAGATAAAGTCATGACCATGTTGAAACAGGTTATGGCCATCATCCAAAACCGTGATTTCCTGCAGTTGATTGCGCAAACAACAGAACGTTCAAAAATTGCCGAAATCATGGATCAGCGGTTAAATGCCGGGATTGTAACTGTTGACACAGACGAAAAACAACCCGAGAAATCTGACGGTGCTTTAGAAGTGAAAGTCACCATTGAACACCCCGTTGGCTTACATGCCCGGCCCGCGACCCTTTTCGTAAAGGCAGCAAAGCAATATAATTCAGATATCACCGTTTTCTGTGAAGGCAGAAAAGGAAATGCAAAAAGCATTTTAAAAGTGCTTTCCTTAGGCGCCAATCAGGGCTGCGAAATTACTATTCGCGCTGAAGGTGACGACGCCCAGGAAGCTCTGAACGAGCTTAAGGAATTAGTTGCTAGCAATTTCGGAGGTGTTGCGTGATCACAATGAAAGGCATTGCAGCTTCAAATGGATACGCCATTGGACCTGCTTTTGTCTACAACCCACAAACTGTTGAAATCACAGACAAAAAGGTCAAAGATACCCAGGCTGAATGGACGCGTTTATCTGTGGCAGTCGATACAGCTATCAAACAATTAGAAGCTTCCTATGAAAATGCGCTGAACGAAGTCGGAGAGGAAACGGCTGCAATTTTCGAAGCGCACATGGAAATGCTTGGTGACCCCGAGTTACTGGATACTGCCAAAGAAGCCATTCTGGATGAGTATCTCAACGCTGAAGCCGCCCTCTACCGCACCGCCGAGGCATTTGCAGTTGCTTTGGAAGGAATGGACGACGAATACTTCCGGGCTCGAGCCGCAGATATTCGGGATGTAACCCACCGTGTAATCTGCATTATGAACGGTGTGGACAATTCTCAGCTCTTTTCAGCTCTCAAAGAGCCTTCCGTAATCCTCGCACCCGACCTGACCCCTTCGGATACCATCAATCTGAATAAATCCCTAGTTCTGGGATTCTGCACCGGCACTGGCGGCCCAACATCTCATACCGCAATTTTGGCCAGAACATTAGGCTTACCCGCAATTGTTGGGGCCGGCATGAAGATCTTGGAAGTCCACACGGGAGAATCTATGATTCTGGATGGCAGAAATGGCGATCTGATCGCTCAACCCGATCCAGAAACTTTAGCCATTTATAAAGTCAGACAAGAAAACTGGAACAAATTCTGTGAAGAAGCTTTAAAAATCGCCAAAGAACCCGCTATTACTCGCGATGGGCATCAGGTTGAAGTTGTTGCCAACGTGGGCAGCGTTGAAGAATCGGAACAAGCTATTCAACAGGGAGCAGAGGGCGTCGGTCTTCTGAGAACCGAATTTGTCTACCTTGGAAAAAACCACCTGCCGGATGAAGACGAACAATATCAGGCCTACAAATCCATTCTGGATGTCTTTGGCCAGCGGCCGGTTGTCTTACGAACACTGGATATTGGTGGAGACAAAGAACTGCCTTATCTGAAGATCGCACCCGAAACCAATCCTTTCCTCGGCGTAAGAGCAATTCGCCTGTGTATGCAGCAGCCCGAATTGTTTAAACCGCAGCTCAGGGCAATCATCCGGTCCGGTTTTGGACACAATCTAAAAGTGATGTTCCCCATGATCGCGACCGTACCCGAACTTCGGGCCGCAAAGAAAATCATGCAGGAATGCCGTGCAGAACTTGAAGCCGAGGGAAAACCACTACCCGCGAAAATGGAAATTGGCATCATGATTGAAATTCCCTCCGCGGTAATGCTGGCTGACCATCTTGCCAAAGAGGTTGATTTCTTCTCCATCGGCACAAATGATCTCACACAATACACGATGGCCGCAGACCGAACAAACCCCGGTGTAAGTTATCTGAACTACGCACTTTCCCCTGCTGTCCTCAGATTGGTCTCGCGCGCAATTGAAGAAGCGCATAAAGCCGGTATTTGGATTGGCATGTGTGGTGAATTGGCTGGCGAGCCGGTGGCTATTCCGGTTTTATTGGGGTTGGGGTTGGATGAATTCAGTATGAACGCTCCTGCCATACCCCTTGCGAAATACATCATTCGCCAATTATCGCTTGAGAAATGCCAGCAGATTGCCAAGAAAGCATTGGAAATGTGTAGTTGCGAAGATGTTGTTCAGTACGTTCAAAAAGAACTTCCAATAACCAACCAGGGGTAGTCGTTTAGCAAGTATCATTGCAAAAAACAGGTGACTCAAGGATTCGAGAAGTCTGTACGACGAATATAAACAAATGCTGCGCTGGTTACCCAAAACAGTGCAGCATTAACTTTTTATAAAACGATCAAATCAAACTGAAAAGATTTTTTGCTTCATTCCGGGAATAGTTTTCATCGGCATGAAGCAAATTACAGTGTGTAAAACCAACAAATATAGTAAGGGAGTTGCTACTATGACTATCGTAACAATTATTGGCGCAGGAATGATGGGAAGCGGCGTCTCTTGGCCCCTATCGGATCAAGGACACGAAGTGCGTCTGGTAGGCACACATCTTGACACCCACATCATCGAAAGCATTAAAAAAGATGGAACCCATCCAAAGCATAAACGCCAGGTAGCCAAAAATGTTAAACCCTATTTTTACACAGAAATTCCGCAGGCTCTTGAAGGCGCGGATATCATTGTTTGTGGGGTCAGCAGCTTTGGCGTGGAATGGTTTATCGAACAGGTAAAACCTTACCTCAAACCAGAGGTGCCGGTTCTATCCATCACCAAAGGACTGGTTGCGGACACCAATGGCGACCTGCACATCATTCCGGACTATATGAACAGTTTGTTGCCGGAAAACTTAAAAGACAAAATCAGCTTGAACGCCGTTGCCGGTCCCTGTATCGCCCAGGAACTGGCTGCGCGGAGACAATCCTGTGTCTACTTCTGTGGGCGCGATGCAAATACCCTCAAAGACCTTCGTAAGGTATTCGCCACGGATTATTACCACATCAGCGTGACCACCGATTTTATCGGCGCGGAAGCCGGAGTTGCCATGAAAAATGCCTATGCAATTTGCATTAATCTGGCAGTCGGCGAATATCAACAAAAAGGCGCGGATGGCATTGCCTTTATGTACAATCCTCAGGCTGCTTTATTTGCCCAAAGTATGCGTGAAATGCGTCTGTTGGTGGAACTATTGGGCGGGAAACTGGACGGATTAATCGAGCTTTCGGGTTCGGGAGACCTGTATGTAACTGTTTTTGGCGGCCGAAACGCAAAACTTGGGCAACTTCTGGGTAAAGGTCTTTCATACGAGCAAGCCCGGAATGAATTAGCAAATGAAACACTGGAAGGTGTCGAAATTCTTACCCGCGTAGGAACCGCACTGCCCAAATTGGAAGAACGCGGTCTGGCAAAAGCATCTGACTTTCCCCTTTTGATGCACCTGTTAAGTGTGATCCGGGATGGGGAAAGTGTAAATATTCCATGGGATAAATTTTTCCCAGATTTTGAGCTTTAGGAGATATACATTATGCCACGTCATGGTATTACCCAAAAACTGGAAGATATTAAGCCTGAACAGGTTTTTGAAGCAGGTAAAGCAACATTTAACGAACTGGAAATGGAAATTTATAAAATGCGCCCCATTGCATTTCTGGTTCAAGCCCGTACCACGGGCGAAGAGGGGCTGATCCTCGCAAATATTATCGCCAGCCCCTTTGTAAGCGAAATGAGTCTCACCGTAAAAAGTGACACAGCTTCACAAGAAACTGTGGATGCTACAGCTCTTAAAATTTTTTCCATTTTAGAAAAACATCTTGGAAAATAAAAAATTTTTTATCGGCAACTTATTGGAAAGGAAACAATAATGTCACAACAAACAATGCGCGGCATGGTTTATATTGAGCCACAGAAACTTGAACTCAGAGAAGTGCCTATTCCACAAATCGGACCGGATGATATTCTGGTCAAAGTTCATTTAGCAACCACTTGCGGTACCGATCTTAAAACCTATAAACGTGGGCACCATGAGATCCCAAAGGGTTCTGTGCTTGGACATGAACTGGTCGGCGAAGTCGTTGAAGCAGGAAAAAATGTTACAAAATTCAAGCCCGGAATGCGGGTTGTTCCTCACAATAGCGCCCCATGTGGAACATGCTACTTGTGTAAACACGGTCAGGGAAACATGTGTGAATCAATTCTGTTCAATTTTGGCGCTTTTGCAGAATATATTCGCATTCCCGGACGAATTGTGGATATCAACACCTTTGAAATTCCTGAAGCCAATTCCTATGAAGAAGTAGCACTGTTAGAACCGCTTTCCACCGTGGTTCACGGCCAAAGGTTGCTCAAGATCCAACAGGGCGAATCGGCCGCTTTGATCGGCATAGGCCCAATAGGCTTAATGCATCTGCAAATGGCTCTGAATAGCGGCGCATCTAACATCATAGCTGTGGATATCAGCGATACCCGGCTTGAGGTTGCGAAAAAACTGGGCGCAACCCACATCATCAACGCCAATAAAGTTGATCCCCTTGAAGCCATCAAAGACCTTACACATGGCCGGGGTTCGGATGTCAGTGTTGAATCAACTGGCAGCGTGGCGGGTTGGAAATCCTCTCTCAAAGCAGTTCGCAAAGGCGGTAGAGTTCTGTGGTTCGGCGGGCTGAAACCGGAAGATCGGATGGATCTTGAAGTTCATCACATTCACTACAGCGAAACCACTATTTACAATACCCATCATTCCTCTCCATTGGATGTTCTCATCGCTTTTGAACTGCTCACAAGCGGCAGAGTGGATGCTAAATCACTGATTTCGATGGAAATGCCTCTGGAAAAGGTCGAAGAAGCTCTTTTGAAAATGGCGGCTGGAGAAGTCGTAAAAGTGGCGATCAAACCCAATTTATCAGCATAAAACAACTTTTTGATACAGAGAAAACAGGAGCGGATTATGTCTATTGATAAAAAAGAAGCTCAACTTCGTGATGACATTTGTCGTATCTGTGCAATGTTGTACTCCCGCGGCCTGATTCGTGGACCATCCGGAAATGTCTCTGCACGATTGGGTGAGGATAAAATCCTTTTGACTCCCGGTGGAGTGATGAAATTTGATCTTCATCCGGATCAATTGATTGTTGTAGATATGAATGGTGAAAAAGTTGGCCCTGGGAACGAGATCAATCGCAATTTAAAACCCACTTCTGAGCTTCCGATGCATCTGGAAGTTTATCACCGCCGTCCGGATGTAGGCGGGGTAGTCCACGCTCACACTTCACACGCCGTGGCTCTGACCACTGCAGGGTTTTCATTGCATACTCAGGTGCTCACAGAAGGCATGCTCTTTTTGGGAGTAGTTCCAACTGCTCCTTACGGTACACCAACCACATCCGAATTAAGCGATTCAATCATTGAATTAATTCCTGATCACGATGCGATCATGCTCCCTTACCATGGTTCAATTACATTTGGGCATGATGTCTGGCAGGCTTTTTCCCGTACCGAAGTTCTGGAACAGGTTGCTGAAATTCAATACTTCACCAGCCAGCTTGGAGAGGAAAAACGGCTTTCTAAACCCAACATTGAAAAAATGATTGAACTGCGCAAAAAATACCGGCACAATCTCCCCAGCGATCCTAAATTGCTCGAAGATTAATTTTCCACCAGGACGGTGCCATAATTACACCGTCCTGGTGAATATTCTTTTTAAAAATTTCTATAAGTATTGTTTTTTCAAGGAGATGAATTTACATGAGCTCAATACCAAAAACAATGAAGGCTGCTGTTTATTACACCAATTCCGATGTTCGTCTGGAAGAAAGGCCTGTACCGGAAATCGGCCCCGGCGAATTACTGGTAAAAATGGAAGCGTGTGGTCTGTGTGGCAGCGAACTAACCGAATATTATATGATCCCCCGGGCCCCCCTGGTAATGGGGCATGAACCTACCGGCGTAGTTGCAAAAGTAGGCGAAGGTGTAACAAAGTTTAAAGTAGGAGACCGGGTTTATGTTCACCACCACGTTGGATGTATGTCCTGTCATCAATGCGATCGCGGTAACTATACCCTCTGTGAGAATTTTACAAAATCCAGGCTGCACCCGTCCTCAATGTGTGAATATTTCCGCGTTCCTGAGGAAAATGTCAAATTTGACACTCTGCTTCTGCCGGACAATGTATCATTTGAGGTTGGGACCCTGGTTGAACCCATTGCCTGTACTTTGCGGGGCGTAAAAATTACACCTATTCGCCACGGAGACACCATTGTAGTCGTTGGCATGGGCTTTATCGGTATGTGTTACCTGGAACTTATCCGCCACTCTCCTGCGGGGAAAATTATTGTTCTGGACTTAAATGAATGGCGTCTCGAACAAGGTCTGAAACACGGTGCTACCCACACCATCAATCCCGGTAAAGTGGATCCTGTTGAAAAGGTCAAAGAAATCAATAATGGCCGCCTGGCAGACGCCGTATTCGTTGCTGTGCCCAACATCAAAGTGTGGGATCAGGGTCTGTCCTTATGTGAAAAAGGTGCTACCATCCACTTTGGCACACCCCTTAATCCAAAAATTGAATGGGCGGTCAACCCGAATAAACTCTGGTTCTCCGAAATCAAGATGAACTTCACCTATTCCACTACACATGTTGAAACCGCAGCAGTGTTGGATATGATTGCGGCGGGACGTCTGGATGCAGAGTCCTTAATTACACATCGTTTCGGTATGGATCAGGTTCCTGAAGCCATCAAATTATACAAAGAAGCAGGCGAATCTCTCAAACCCATGATTCTGCCCTCATTAANNTCCAATTTGAAGAAAAACTATATTCAAATTTACTATCCGAAGCGGATACTTTAATTCCTTGGACCGGTATCACACTTTCTTATTTTTCAACTTTAAGATATTCAACAAATAATTTATTCTTTTTCGATATTCCTGTGTTTTAATTCATAGAATATCTTCAAAAAACAGTACCTTCGGAATTATTTTTTTATACAAAAAGAGCAAAAACGCTTTTATTAAAGGTAAATTGCATGAGTATTTATAAACATTGTGATATTCGAGGCCCCTATGGTACTGAACTCCAGGATCATCATGCAGTAAGATTGGGCAAAGCAATCGCAGCCATTCACGGAAAAATCACCGTTGCGGTGGGAGGAGATGGACGCATCTCTACACCTGCTCTAAAAAACAGCCTCATCCACAGTCTTTTAGAAAGTGGCTGCGACGTGGTGGACCTTGGAATGCTCCCCACCCCCGTTTTTTACTTTGCCCTGAACCGGCATGCAATTGAAGCGGGCGTTATGGTTACGGCATCACACAACCCGGCACAGGACAATGGTTTCAAAATGATTTTTGGCCCTTTACCAATCACACCCGAAGAAATGTCACAATTTGCTGAAGTCATGGAGAATTCTTCTCAGCCAAATCCTTTCACAACACCCTCAACGCCGGGCGAATTAACCGCTTTGGATGTCCTCCCAGAATATATCGAATTTGCAAAACAATTTGCCCCCGCACTTAAAGGTATGCACGTTGTGCTGGATTGCGGCAACGGGATGGCCGGACTAACCGCCAGGGAAATATGGGAGACCACTGGCGCTGAATTAACGCTGCTCTATGAGAAGATTGACGGCAATTTCCCGAACCACCCCGCCAACCCCGCCAAGGAAAAGAATTTAAAAGCACTTCAAAAAGCTGTCCTCGACTTAAATGCTGATTTTGGAGCTGCGTTTGACGGCGATGCGGACCGGGTCACATTTGTAGATCATCTGGGCCGCCCCCTCTCCAACGATAAAGCGATCGTCTTGTTTGTTAAACAATCTCTGGAATCCGGCCCTGCCCCAATTGTGTATGATCAAAAATGCTCGCAAATTGTTGCTGAAACAGTACGCTCTTTTCAGGGAAAACCGGTTCTCGAGCGGTCCGGGCACACTTTCATTAAATCCACGTTCTTGAAGGAAAAAGCCCCTTACGCCGGAGAAATCAGTGGACACCACTTTTTCAGACAAATTCATGGGGACGATGGAATGATCGCTTCACTTCTGATGGCCGGTTTCATCAAAGAAAGCCATCAATCACTTGCTGAACTGGCAGATCAAATTCCAACGTATCCCATTACTCCGGACATCCGTTTGGAAATGGATTCAGATACTGCCAGGCAAGTCATTCAGACACTGGGTACATCCTTAAAGGGCAAGGCAAATATCAGCACCAGGGACGGGATTCGCGCAGAATGGCCAGATGGCTGGGGAATTGTCCGATTATCCGTCACAGAGCCCGCAATTACCCTGCGGTTTGAAGGAAAGACCATCTCCGCATTGGAAAGAATCATTGATCGCTTTATAGAAATTGCTCCAATTTTATCGGCCCCTCTTACTGCTGAATTATCAAAAGTAAAAGCGGCTTTATAGAAGGATACACGCAGCTATGGAATTGGTTATAGGCATTGACCTGGGCACACAGGGTGTTCGTATATTGGCAATCAATAATCAGGGGATGCGCATTGCAGCAGCAAGCTGCCACCTGGATATGCAGGCGGATAAGGATCTCCCCAACGGGTGGCACGAACAAAACCCTTTAGATTGGTGGAAAAACGTCAAAGAATGTTTAAGGGATCTAATTGCACAGCTTCCATCCAACAGCCGGATTGTTGGACTGTCCATAGATTCGACTTCGGGCACAATACTCCCAATTGATCAATCCGGGATGCCGCTTTATTCGGCTTTGATGTATAATGATGCCCGCAGCCGAGGTTATGCAGAAGAAGTTCATCAGGCCGGGGAAATGCTTGAAAATCAACTGGGGTATGCTTTCAGCGCTTCCTTTGCTCTTCCCAAAATAGTCTGGTTGATGAAAGAAAGACCGGAAATCTATCAGCGAACTTACCTTTTTGTGCATGCAGCTGATTTCATCGCCGGAAAATTGACAGGAAATTTCAATCTGACAGACCACAGTAACGCACTTAAAACCGGTTATGATTTGATCAATAGAAATTGGCCGGATTTTATTGAAGAAGAACTGGGAATCTCTAAAGATAAATTGCCGGGAGTTGTAAAACCAGGCGACAGGATTGGAGAAATCAGTCATCAAGCTGCAATAGAAACGGGATTGCCCGCAGGGGTTCCTGTTTTTGCAGGAGCTACCGATGGCACAGCCGCTCAATTTGCCTCTGGTGCATCAGAACCCGGATCATGGGTTTCTTCACTGGGCACAACGTTGGTTATCAAAGGGATCACACGGGATATCCTGTTAGATCCCCAAAAACGGATCTATTGCCATTTGCACCCTGAGGGGTGGTGGATGCCNNGGTTCAGAGTGGATTATTAAAGAGTTCCCCCATGAAGACCCCGCTGAACTGGATAGGAAGTCGGCCCAATGGCTGCCCACTTCCCTCATCCGCTATCCGTTGGTGAGAGACGGAGAAAGGTTTCCCTTCCGGTTTCCCACAGCTCAGGGCTTCTTAATCGGTGAGCCCGCCTCAAAGCTGGAAGCTTTCGCCGCCGGATTAGAAGGATTGGCCCTGCTGGAAGCTTTTGCATACCAGACCCTTTCAGAAATTGGAGCGGATGTTGGAGAGAATATTTTTGTTACGGATGGCGGAGCCCGCTCCGAACTATGGCTTCAAATCCGCGCCAGTATCCTTAAACGGACACTGATCCGTCCTCTCATCAGCGAATCAGCAATGGGCGCCGCGATATTAGCAGCTTCGGGAGCATGGTTTGGAAGCCTTTCAAAAGCTGTGAAAAACATAGTTCAAAGAGATGTCGAAGTGGAACCGGTAAAACACTGGATTTCCATTTATGAAGATAAGTATCAAAGTTTTATAGATGCACTACAACAAAGAAGTTATATAATTTAGCGTCAGTATAGGAGATATTAACCATGAGCGTAATACATCGATTTACAGGAAGTGATTTTTCTTTTGATTGGGAAGACGTAAAGTCGAAGGAATATCCGGATGGTGCAGCAAAAGGCGCCAGCGGAAAAGTTATGATCGGTTGGGATGAAGGGGCAGAATACTTTGTGTTCCGTTATTTCAATGTTCAACCGGGTGGACATTCAACTCTAGAAGATTACCATGCCCACGACCATGGTGTTCTGATCCTTCACGGACGGGCATTGGTAAAAATTGGGGACGAGGAATATGAAGTGGGTCCTCGGGATATTGTTTACATCTCTCCATGGGTNNGCCGCTTGGTTTCTTATGTGTCATTCCAAACAAAGACTTATTGAAGGATAAAGCTCAGTAAATCTTTGCAATAACCAGAATACTTTTACCTTAAGACCTTCTTCTACGTTTATCCATTTATTCATATACGTAGAAGAAGGTTAAAATATTATTTTTTAACGATATAAACGATTAATTTTCAAAATACACCTTTTGCATTTAGAGTGAGCACTGCATGAAAAAACCTATTATTTGTTTTGATTTAGACGGAACCCTTCTGGATAAAGAGGGAATGATGCATCCAAAGGATAGAGAAATCCTGGGCGCTAAAGATGATATAGACGCCGTCTTTTTGCCTTGTACAGGTCGTCCCAGAGAATCCGTTCTTACTACTTTCCACCACAACGGATTGTATCTTGGGAAAGAAGCACCTTTTGCAATGGTAACCCAAAATGGTGCAGCAGCCCATTTGCCCAATGGACAACTCGCCAACTATACTCAGTTTCCGGATGAAGTTCAAGAAGCATTATTTAAAATATTTTGGGGCTATCCTGAAACCAGCTTCATGATGATGAAAGAAGACGGCAATTATCTGTTATGGCCTAATGAGTTTGGCAGCAAATGGATGGCGCGGTTTCAAAGTCCCTGGAAGACCTTCACCGAAAAAGAGCTCCATTGCAAGTTCGGGAAAATGACCTGCCTCACAGATGCTGAAACCATCATCCATGAATTAATCGAGATCTTATCAGAGCTTCCTGTAGAATTTGGGCGAAGCATGAAAGCCGTGTTCGATATCCAGCCCAAAGGCGTCAGCAAGCGCACCGGAGTAGAGCAATTGATTCATCACATGAATCTGGAAGGGAACCCGGTTCTCACAGCAGGTGATGGCGATAACGATCTGGATCTGTTTGAATTTTCGGATTATTCCTTCGCGCCCACCACTACAAATGAAATTATCCGCAAGCAAGCCGATCAGGTGATTAATATAAAAGAAAACGGGTTGCTGGCAGCAATGCTGGAAAAAGCACAACAATTTTAATTTTTTATTTTTCAAGACATTCAATCGGAATTAAATGTGTAATATCCGATTGAATGTCTTTCTATTTTAATTCTCGTGAAAAATAAGCTTTTCCTAAACAAATGGTTAACAATATGTTAGAAATCAGCGGTTTTGTTGACAAGCCCTTAAGCAACATGATAAAATCTCAATAACATTATACAAACTTTCTTATTCACCCCTAAATTAATTTACCAATATTTGAGGGAATTACACAATACGACATTAATAATGACATCCATTATTGACTTATCTGACGAACCAAAATTTCGTATAAAGGCTGTGTCCACAAAAACAGGGATTCGCCCTGTAACCCTTCGTGCATGGGAAAGAAGGCATTCTATCCTTACGCCTCATCGGTCCGGCAACAAATACAGAATTTATTCAGAGCGAGATATTGCCCTCCTGCGCTGGTTAAAAAGTCGGGTAGATAAAGGTGTTCCAATCAGCAGCGCTGCAAGTGAATTAAAGGATATGCAGAAGAATGGATTGTGGCCCGAAGCACTGCCCCCCACACCGAACATCACCCCGGACAAAAAA
>NPIE01013787.1_pt3 | contig 13023 bp, 15 predicted proteins | sample 8637661 | NCBI WGS metagenome assembly NPIE01 (sample SAMN07420842, study PRJNA396082) | bioreactor metagenome | isolation source: sample BA12 brine-fed electro-methanogenic bioreactor BA | place: Japan: Kochi | collected 2016-12-09 | reverse complement strand
GGCGTCGGCGCAGCAAAGCGCAGAGCAAGGCATTATTGCGACGACACTGATCCGCGTACTCCAGATTGTGATGTACCTGATTCTGACACTGGTCTTTTCGATCGTGATCGAGTGGGTAGGCATGGCAATCGGCTGGTGGGACGAGCCGGGAGCGGAGCACAGCGAACGTATGCTGCAACAGGAATTACAGTATTTGAACCGCGATTTCCAGCGAAGCGCGATCGTCGAGAGCCCGAGGCGCTTTGCCGAGCGATTTTCCCAAAATTTCTACGATCTGACCTTCAAAAAAACGGGCATTCAATCAGCGATCATTTGGCTGGCCACCCCGACCCAAACCCGTTCCGGACAGTTTAGAAAAAGTCTGCATCGTCTCTTTCAAATGGTCGAGGCCTACGTTCTGGCTGCTGTGACCGTGACCCAGATATTCGGGGTGCGTCTGGCGGTATTGACCTTGGCAATGCCGGCCTTCGTCCTGTTGGGCGCGACGGGCTTGGTCGATGGGCTGGTGCAACGCGACATTCGCCGCTGGAGTGGCGGGAGAGAATCGTCGTTCGTCTATCACTGGGCCAAAAAAGCGCTGTACCCGTCGTTGATTCTGCCCTGGATCGTCTATCTCGCAATGCCCGTGAGCGTGCATCCCAATCTGATCGTGCTGCCGTTTGCCGTGCTGTTCGCGGTATCGCTTTTGGTGATGTCGTCGACGTTTAAAAAATATTTGTAACTTTTGCGAGAAGTCTCGCCATGTTACCCAAAAGACCCAGGCAGTTAGAGGATGCGTATAACAAAAAAAGAAACGCCGGTCAATCGGCCAAAAAACCCATCGGGATTTTAGTTAGGGTTTTCTGTGGCTTTTTTGGCATTTTGGCGCAAACAATAGCCGTCAAGCAATCACTACTCCGATCGAATCGCGAAGAGAGCCACATGATCCTAAAAATACCCAGTATCGCATGTATTGTTCAGCTTTTGCTTCTACTTGCTTGTCCTTTTTCGGCCTTTGCCGACAGCGACGCCGAGCGTACCTCGTTAGCCAAAATCAAGCATGAGATTGAATCCTTGAAGCCGTTGATCGCCGAAGCCAAAGCCCAGGCAGACAGCGACGCCAGGGTGCAATTCCAATATGACTGGCTGGCATTAGACCTCGATCGCATGGTATTGGGGATTCAAGAGCATTTATCGGCCCCATCGACGCAGCCGCGCAGTTTTCCGCCCTTGAAAGGCGACTACCGGCACTGACATGACGAATCAGCAAACCGCCGCTTTCACGCAGGCCACCGGTAATATCGCCAATCCCGGACAACTGTTGTTAGGGATTGCCATGGTATTCGCGGTGATTTATTTGCTGTGGTTGGTCTGGATCACGAAATCGCAATATCACGCCTGGCAAACCAGGAAAGGAGACTTTTATGACATGACCTCTTCCGTGCTCAGAGCAATCGTTGTGGTCTTGCTCGTGGGCTATTTCATTCGTTGACGCAACAATAGTTACCCAATTTAACTGTTCTCACTCTCTTATATAACGGAGACATCAAACATGAAGACACTATTCAATACGATAGGGCAATCCACCCATCAACTCACCACTTTCGTCGCCCTGTCATTGGCGATGGCAAGTAACATGGCGCAAGCGGCCTTACCGGCGCCGGTTGCTCCCAGTAACGCCCCGGCGGCGGGCAATTGGCTTGAGTTAATCAAGGGCTATGCCAAGGACGCCGGTCTCGTCATCGGACTGATTATCGCGGTCGTGGCGTTTTTATGGATCGGTTGGATTACGATCGCCAAATTCAACGAGGCCAGAGCAGGGCGGGCCGAATGGGGTGAAGTCGGGTTAACCGCCGTCGTCGCAGCGGGAGTGATGATTTTCATCAGCTTCTTACTGACCGAAGCGTCGAACGTCATCTAACCGATGGACGCGCAAGATATCCGCACGGAAATACTGGCTGACCGGCTCAATCAGGAGCCGGTCATCTTCCGTGGCAGCACCAACTCGGAGCTGGGCATGATTTTGTTAGGCGCCACCGTGTTCTGGTTGCCCGCCGGGCTCCTGCTCGCCGGGTTGTTCGGAGCCCCCGTGATGGGTCTCGGAATCGCCACACTGGGCGTGCTGGCGACGATCGTTTTCGGATCGACGGGGTTCCAGAGGATCAAGCGCGGCCGTCCCGACTTTTATTACCAGCATGTTCTAATACTCAAGTTGAACAAACTCGGCCTGCGCTCATCCTCGTTGATTGCCCGGCAAGGGCCGTGGGACTTGGGACGCACCCTGCCGCGTTCGTTTTACTCTCATCGATAAGAGGCCGTCATGCGCTATCGGGACGAAAACAGTACGCTCAAATCGCACATCAATTCTTTGCGTATCGTGATCGGTTTTCAGCTGTTACTGATCGTGGGCTTGTGGTACGGCTGGCACCAGTCGCGGAGCGACATTCGCTTGCACATTCCGCCGGATTTACGCTCCGGAGCCTTGTTAACGCTCGATGAAGTCCCGCCGCCGAACGTCTATGCCTTCGCCCATTATATCTTTCAGCAACTCAACCACTGGGAGGAAAACGGCGAAACCGATTACGGCAAGCAAGTGTTCCGCATGGCGGCGTATCTGACGCCGGAGTTTCGGCAATTTCTAACCCATGATTTGGAACTGCGCGGCAAACGGGGTGAACTGAGCGGACGGGTTCGAGGGATTCAACTCATCCCCGGTCACGGCTATGAAGAGCGCCGGGTGGACGTGCTCGATCGCAATACCTGGTTGGTATGGCTCGATTTTCGTATCGAGGAAACGGTGCGCGGCATGGACGTAAAAAGCCTGGACATTCGCTATCCGATTCGCGTCGTGCGCTACGATGTCGATCCGGAGGTCAACCCGTGGGGCTTGGCTCTGGACGGCTTCGGCGGCGATGGACCGCAGCGGCTGAACAACGAAGATAAAACAGGAGGATCGTGATGAATCCAAGTAGTGAAAATGTCGATAGGATTGACAAAGATCGCAAAACAGGGGGTTCGGTATTTCTAAACGACTTGTTTCTGTTAGTGATTCTCTATTGCCTGCTTTCGTCCGTGGCCGCATCGGCCGAGATCGAACGTCTGTTTTGGGACAAGGCGCCGCTCAGTATCACCCTGCCGGTCGGCCGGGAGCGACTGGTAACGTTTCCAGGCGATGTGCGCGTGGGCATGCCGTCCGAGCTGTCCGGCAAGGTGCGGACGCAAAGCCATAACGGTACCGTGTACTGGTTGGCGAACGAATCGTTCGAGGCGCAGCGTATCGAAATTCACGAGACCGACGGCAGCGGCATTTATTTGGTCGACCTGAGCGCAAGCCAGGAACAAGGCATACCGGCCGATCCGATCGAAGTGCTGAACAAGCGACCGCATGGCGTCGAGAAGGCCGACAGCGACAGAAATCGCCGCAATGCCCGTACACCCCGTAAAGCGCAACAAGCACCGGGCTTGGTCACCTTAACCCGCTTCGCGGCCCAGCAATTATATGCGCCGTCCAGGATGCTGAAAGCCTCGCCGAGTATTCATCGGGTCGTGGTGACTCGGCGCGCGCTGCACAGCCTGATCCGGGGCGAGTCGATCGAAGCGTTGCCGGTCGCGAGCTGGCAGGGCGGCGAGCTTTACGTCACCGCCGTGCAATTGCGCAATATCGGAAAAGCGCCGGTCGAGCTCGACCCTCGGCGCATTCGCGGTCGCTGGAAAGCGGCGACGTTTCAACATGGCCGGCTGCACCCGGTCGGTTCCGAGGCCGATACGACGGCTGTCTATCTGGTTTCCGATCGTCCCTTTCATGAAATGATACGGGGGGTCATGTAGATGCCATCGAACAAATTATTACCGATTATCGCAGGCTTGGTGTTAGTGATGCTGGTCTTTGTCGGCATCAAATCGATCGATAGCGGCGGCGATGACACGGTCCTCGACCAGGTGCCGGTCGCCGGTATGCCAGACGCGGATTCGCCGGCGGATACGATTCGCACATTGACGGCACAAGTCGCTTCGATCAAAAGCGAATCCGAAAAACTCCAGATGCAAAATCAGGAATTGTTGCGGCAGCGCCAGGAGATCGAAAGCAAAGTCAGGGCGCAGCTGCTCACCGAAATGCGCAGTATGAAGGACAAGGAAGATACCACCGCAGTCAGCAAACTGACTGAGAAACTGGATTTTTTCAAAAACCAACTGGACGAATTGACCCATGCGCAAAACGGCGCATCGCAACAATCACCAGGCAGCGATATTCCGGTCGGATTCGGCATCGGTAGCGGCGACGGGATCAACTTGCCCAAATCTACGGAAACTACTTGGATCGAACCGCTGGGCACGAGCAAAGACCGTCAGGGCAATTGGGTTTATCCCGCGTTATCGAAAAGCGGCGACGAGCAAAACCCGACGGATGACAGCGGCGGATTGCTTGGAAAAAGCAGCGCGACCGAGGCTTATTTAAAAGCCAAATTGGACGAAGCCGAACCGGACGAACCGGTCTATACGGTGCCGCGAAACGCCACACTGATCGGCTCGACCGGCATGACCGCGCTGATTGGACGGATTCCGTTCAAAGGCGTGGTCGAAGACCCGTTTCCGTTCAAAGTCATCGTCGGCCGCGACAACCTGGCCGCCAACGGCATCGAGGTGCCGGGGCTTGACGGCATGGTGTTCAGCGGCAAGGCGACCGGCGATTGGACGCTCTCTTGCGTTCGCGGGGAAATCATCTCGGTGACTTATGTATATGCCGACGGCACCATTCGGGAACTGTCCGCCGATACGACCAAGAACTTGCTGGCCTCGCAACAAGGCCAGCAACAAGGTTCACAGCAACGGAAAATGGGCTGGATATCGGACCGGCGCGGCATTCCTTGCGTGACCGGAACCCGTATCAGTAACGCGCCGGACTATTTGGCGGGGCGCATTCTGGCCTCCGCCGCCGAAGCTGCCGCCGGCGCGTTCAGCCAGGCCCAAACCACGAATGCCGTCTCGCTCGGGCAAGGCGTGGCAACCTCGGTGATCACCGGCGATGCCGGCAAGTTTGCGGCCGGTCAAGCCATGGCCGGCGGCGCGAACGAGGTGAGTCAATATTTGCGCGAACGCGCGGCGCAATCGTTCGATGCAGTCTACGTGGACACCGGCGCCGAATTGGCCGTCCACGTCGACATCGAACTGCCTATCGATTATGAACCGGACGGGAGAAAAACCCATTATGCCTCGACTCAAACAACTGACGACGAAGTACTGGATTAACGCGATGTGCGCCCTGAGCCTGACCTTGATGACGGCGGGCTGCGCAACCGGCGACAAAGAATCGATCTTGCCCCAGGAAGGGCCGACCATGAAAGCGGTTTACCGCAGACATTTTTCCGGTACCGAGCACGGTCAGGACGAACTCGACGCGACGCGCGGCGATTTAGTTCAACGGGAAGCGCGGCGTGAACCGGAACCGACTTTGGAGCTGTCCGCTTATACGCGCGATGCCGGGTCAGAGATTCAGCAAGTCTTTCCACGGCTAATGAACAAGACCTTGATCATGTATGTGTTTCCGCATTTGAGCGGTGGCGAGCGTTATCCCGTGCCCGGTTATTCGACGGCGTTCCCATTCTACGAGAAACCCGAATATGCACTGCCGGGCGAGCGCGAGGAGGGTTATTGATGGCGTTTTTTTCCTTTACAACACATGCATTCGCTAAAACTAAACCGTCCGCTAAAACTCAAGCGCAGGACGATGCCACCCGGTTTCGCCGCAGGGCCACCGACAGAGCGCCGACCGAAAGACGGGTACGGCAGATGTATGAGCGGCCGGCCTCGTTTACCAATTTGTTGCCGTGGCTGGACTATTGTTCGGAGACGCGCTGCTTTTTGCTCGATGACGGCTACAGCGTTGCGGCGTTGTTCGAGATCGGCGGCATCGGCACCGAAGGCCGAACGGCTCAATACATCGCCGAACTGCGCGACAAACTGCAAACCGTATTGACCTCGATCGCCGAGGAGCTGGACTCGCCCTGGATTTTTCAATTGTTCCTGCAGGACGAACCCAGTCTGCTCGGCGTCGTTGACGAGGTTGAGCGTTATCACGATCCGCGGGCTCAAAACAGCGCGTTGAGCGAAAACTACTTGACGATATTGCACGATCATTTGCAGACCATTTCCCAAACCGGCGGCGCATTCAACGACCAACTGGTCACCGGCGGGCCGTGGCGTGGCCAGCGCCGGCGCATCCGGGCGACGCTCTACCGCCGCCGCAAGCCGGGCAGGAATGCCGGCACACACGACTATTATCACCTGCCGCCCGAGGACGAATTAAACGATGCGGCCGCCAAGTTGACCACGGCGATGATGACGGCCGGCATTCGCCTGACCCGGCTGGGCGGCAAGGAATTGTATGAATGGATGTTCCGCTGGTTCAATCCGAAACCGGCGGTCGAGGAGGGCGATAGCGAAGCCGTGCTGCGCAACGTCGCGCCGTACCCCGGCGATGAAGAGATGCCTTTCGGTTACGCATTCGCCGAAACCCTGATGCTGGGCATGCCGCATTCGGACGCGGAACGCGGACTCTGGTGGTTCGACGGAATGCCTCACAAAACCGTCACGGTGCAAGGACTTCGGAAGATTCCGGATATCGGCTTGTTTGGAGCCGAACGCAGCAGCGGCGATCACATTTATGCGATGTTCGATCGGATGCCGGAAGAAACCGTCCTGGCGATGACCATCGTCGTCGCGGCGCAGGATCTTGTGCGCAACCATCTGGGCTTGGTCCAGCACGGCGCGGTGGGCGATTATCCCGAAGCGAAACTGGCGGCGCAAGACGCCGAGAAGGCTGTGATGGAGATCGCCAAGGGTAACAAATTGTTTCCGGTCCAGTTGGCGCTGTATGTGCGGGGTGAGAACGAACCCGATTTACACCGCAACATCAACAAAGTCAATTCCTTACTGTTGTCGAACGGATTGCAACCGATCATGGAGCGTGACGATTTGATTCCGCTTGACAGTTATCTCCGCAACCTGCCGATGGGCTATCAATACGATCACGACAAGCGTGAAGCGCGGCGCTCCCGTTTGATCTTTTCCAAACACTGCGCCAATCTGATGCCGGTTTACGGCCGCTCCACCGGTTCCGGCCATCCTGGTTTATTGTTCTTCAATCGCGGTGCCGAACCCTTGATGCTGGACCCGTTGAATCCGCAGGACCGCAAGAAGAACGCCCACGCCTTGATTATCGGGCCGACCGGGGCCGGTAAATCGGCCACCTTGGTGTACATGATCCTGCAAATGATGGCGGTGTACCGTCCTCGAATCTTCATCATCGAGGCCGGCAATTCGTTCGGCTTGCTGGGCCAGTATTTAGAACACCAGGGCGTCACGACCAATCGTGTGTCGATGCTGCCGGGCGCCGATGTCAGTTTGCCGCCGTTCAGCGAAGCGTTGAAACTGCTGGACCAGAAAAACCTGGATTTCGATCTGCACGAGGATAACGACCTCGACGACGATCCGACCAACGATTTCGATAACGAAGACATCGAGGACGACAACCGGGATTTACTCGGCGAAATGGAGATTGCCGCCCGGATCATGATCACCGGCGGCGACGTGCGCGAAGACAATCGCATGACCCGCGCGGACCGGTTGTTGATTCGCCGGGCGATTCACGAGGCCGCGAAGAACGTCAAGGAGGCCGGGCGCAACCAAGTATTGACCGAGGATGTCGTGCAGGCGTTGCGTAATCTGGACGGTTTGGCCGACCGCCGCCGGGAACGTGTCCAGGACATGGCCGACGGCATGGAACTATTCTGTTCGGGGCTGGCCGGGCATTTTTTTAATCGGCCCGGTGTGCGCTGGCCGGATGTCGATTTTACCTGGGTCGACATGGGCATTCTGGCCAGGGAAGGTTACGAAGATCAATTGACCGTCGCCTACATCGGTTTGATGAACCATATTCACGATCTGGTGGAGCGACACCAGAACGATGCCAGGCCCACGATCGTGATCACCGACGAAGGGCATATCATCACCACCAATCCGCTGTTGGCTCCGTATGTCATCAAGATCGTCAAGATGTGGCGGAAATTGGGCGCCTGGTTTTGGATCGCGACGCAAAACCTGGAAGATTTCCCCGATGCCAGTAAAAAGATGCTCAATATGCTGGAGTGGTGGTTTTGCCTGGTCATGCCGAAAGAGGAAGTCGAGCAAATCGCCCGCTTCCGCGACTTGCGCGACGAAGAGAAAAACATGCTGTTGGCCGCCAGAAAATCACCGAAGCAGTTTACCGAAGGCGTGGTGTTGACTGACGAACAAGCGATGCTGTTCCGCATCGTCCCGCCGCCATTGGCGCTGGCATTGGCGATGACCGAAAAAGACGAGAAGGCGAACCGGGCGCGAATCATGAGGCAGACCGGTTGCAGCGAGATCGAGGCGGTCGAACAGGTGGCCAAGGAGATCAGTTTCAAGCGCCGGGGGGAAATCGATGACCAGCATTAAATCCATGATCATCATCCCCAAGATTATCATCCCTGGTTTGGCGGCGAGCGTCTTGACGGCAGTCATGCCGTTACCTGTGAGGGCCGACGAACAAGTACTCGTTGTCGAAGCGATTCACAGCGATGCATTTCCGTTGACCGGCGTCGACGCTTTGGCCGGGCAGGGTATCGAGGTAAAAACCTATAATCTAGACGATGCCGAACGACTGACGGCCCATCTGGCAACCGGGTTGCCGCCCAATCAAGAGCAGGCCAAAGCCGCATTGGAGCGGCGCTTTAATGAGCAAGGCATGGAGACCGTCCAAAAACACTTCACGCAGGCATTTCAAGGACAGATCGCCGGGGTGCAATACGGGATCAATCGCTATCCGGCCATCGTATTCGACCAGGGTAAGGCCGTGGTGTACGGCGTGACCGACTTGAACCGTGCGGTGGCGATCTACCGCGAATGGCGGAGAAACAATCCGTGAAAGCGACGATCCGTAGACTGTTGTTAATCGCTTTTCTCTGCGCGAACCTGGTCGCCGCGCAAACGTCGGCCCAGCAATACGAATGCATTCAACTCCGGGTCGTCGGTGCGTGTATCTGGATCGTCTGTACGACGTTCGGTTGCGATATCGACGTGACGCTCAAGATCGGCCACTTCAATCCCGACGTGATGGTCACTGTGACTAATCCGCAAGGCGTGGATCGGGTCGAAGATCCCAAGCGCATCGATACGCACAATCGGAATCACAACAACCTGATTCATCAGGATGCGCTTGCGGTCGGTCATCCGTTGACCGGGCTTATCTATTGTCCATCCAATACCACGGCGGCCAGTCCGTATTTTTCCGCACAACTGGATAGTCCGTCATGGCGGTGGGGCGGATTGGATGCCTTGCATCCGGCCTCTTGGGTGCCGGGCTTACGGGAAATCGGTCGTTGGCCGTTAAACAAATGGGGCAATATATATCCGCGAACCGGCTGGACCATTCAGCATGCGCAGCCGAAAGCCGCTGCCGTCGTTGCGCATCGGGTCGGCGACATCATCACCCGTGACGGTCAGCCGCATGTTTACCGGAGCATTCTGGGCGAGCCGGTTTTCGTCGAAGACAACAAGCTGACCTGGTCGCCAGGCAGTCTGATCGAAAACAGCAACGAAGAAGGTTGGTGGCAACCCACCTCGCCAAAAATGGAGCAATGTCTGCTGTTCGGCGAGAACGACACGCTGGCGCTCCGAGGCTGGGGCGGCGGACGAGTGTCGAAGACGGGCGATTACGTCCATGCCTTGTGGCGACCTTACACCTGTTGCGAAATCGACGACGGAGCGTTGGTCGTCATCGATTTCATGCCGTTTCCGACACCGGTCACTACTCATTAAACACGAGATGACATGTTTAAAACGCGATGACATGGAGGGAATTATGAACCTACGATTGTTTGCCCTTGTCGGTCTGCTGCTGTTGCTGGCCGTTAACACTTGCCTGGCGATCCCCTGGTCGAACGGCGACAACAGCGAGTTTTATTACAAAATCGGCGGTGCTCGATCCATATCGGTGCCACCCAACGTCAATGTGCAAACGTATGCGCTGAATGGTTCATTAGAGTACGGTCTCGGTTACAGTTGCGGCAATTTCGACCCCATGCTGGGGCTGACCAATTTACTCAACGATCTGCAAAATACCGGCAATAATCTCGTCAACGGCGCGATCGGCGCAGTGCAAGCGGCGATCGGCGGGCTTCCGGCATTGATCATGCAACGTATCGATCCAGGATTGTACGATTTGTTTCAGAATGCCTTGATCCGCGTGGAAGCGATCTTATCGCTGGCGAATAAATCGTGCGAGCAATATGAACAGGAAATCAAGCAAGGACTCAATCCCTATGCCGAATGGACCGACTTGTCGAAGATCGTCGATTGGAAAGTACAAATGGGTTCGAACGGCTATGGCGGTGCCAATGTCGACGTGGTACAAGCCAAAGAGAATGTCGAGCGCAGTAATGGCGACAACGGAGTGCCCTGGATTGGCGGCAAAAAAGCCGGCGGCAAGAACATGGATGCCATCAAGGCGACCTACGACGTAGTGAAAGCGGGCTACAACATCACCCTGAATCGAAATCCCGATAACACGACTCAACCTGCCGACAAGTCACAGAGGCTAGTGGAAGTATTCGAGTCCCCGAATAAAGCGTCGGAATGGGCGGTCGACGTGTTGGGGGATGTGCATATCTACACCCATGACCAGCGTCCTGTCGAAACGGTGCCGGGACACGGGTTACTGCCGAAAATCGCCGGCGAAATGACGGACGCCATGCAAAAATTGACTAATCTGGTGACCGGCAATGCGCAAACCACCCTCGAGAATTTAGGCGACGTATCGAGCAACGCCGTTCTGATTAACCAAGACGTGATCGGCGCGATCCGGTCGCTCAAGCCAGGCGAACAATCAATTGCGGTCAGCAAGCTGGCGTCCGAGGTGGCGATGGCCAAAGTCGTCGAAAAGGCATTGATTATCCGGCGCATGCTGATCACCGCCAGCCGCGAACCGAATGTTGCCAACTCGCCGGCCCCGGCCCAAATCGAGCACTCCATATCGCGCCTGGACAGAGAAATCAACGACATCATGTACGAGCGCCGGATTCATAACGAGTTGGCATCGCAAACGCCGGCCGTGATTTTAGGATTGAAAGCGGAGCACGACAATCGTTCTCAATCAACCCCTCCCGCAGCCGGGTCCGAGGACTCACTCATAGAGGATGGAGCGATAAAGCCATGACGCATCAACAACCAACAGACGGGAAACCTTCCGAGCAGGATCAAATGGCATGGGCCAGAAAACGCGGCCGGCAAGTCTTTACCGGGTCGTTATGGGTCACCGCGGTTCTTTCACTCGCCATTGCCGTCGGGCTGATGGTCGCCAGTCATTATTATCCGATCGAGACAATTAAGCGGGCGGTCGAGTCCGCCGAATGGCCCTTGGCGATTTGGCGGATTGGTTTGTTTTTGGTGATTATCATCGGATGGCCGCGCTGGTCGGCAATCTATGCTGCCTGGGCCGGCTTGAGCGGCGAACAATGGGCGTTCCTGTTGAATTACCGGTGGCGCATGGCGTTGTGGCTGTTGGTCATGGAAGCGGTGTTATCGCAGCGTGTCCTCGGGCACTTTATCGACAATCTTCTTAGGGTATAGGCCGTCTCATGGGTGTTTCTTCGTATCTTGAAATCTATCTGACGCACTTCGGCTGGACGATGTACAACGGTTTATGGGATGTTCTCATCGATACCGGTCTGGCCTATCTGCCGTTCATCGGGATGTTTTTGCGTAATATCGTCTTACCGATCATCAGCCAGGAAGCCAAGGATGCGTCGGCGGTTTCCTTGCGCCGCATCGAAATCGATACCGTTAAAATGTTCGCGGTGTTGGTCATCGCTGTTCAACCGTATATGACCGTCAGTTACAACACGTTGAGTTATACCAAGGCGTGTGATCCGGGCGGCAATGCGGTGGCCGGCGGCAATACCGGTAAAACCTACGACACAACGTTTACGGCGGCGACGCTCGGCGGTAATAACGCCCTGGTTCCAATCTGGTGGTACGCCGTTCTGGCAGTGACCGGCGGCATCAACGATGCGGCGATCCTGGCAATCCCGTGTACCCACAATATCCGCCTGATGTCGTTCAGCATCGAGAACGCGCGTGTCAAAGACCCGCAATTGCGCCGCCAGGTCCAACTGTTTTTCAAGGATTGCTACCGGCATGCGATGGCGATGTTCCTGGATCATAATCAGCCGTATCCCAACAACTTGCCGAAGGAGGATCTGAATTGGTTGGGCTCTCAGTTTTTTTTGAATGGGACTTACCAGACCGCTCGGGCCAGCGCCACGGTCCCCGGTTTTACTTACGACCCGAACCGGGACCTGGAATACGATCCGAATGTCTACATCCCCGTCGACGGCAAACCGACCTGTGCGCAATGGTGGACCGGAAACGGACACGTCAATAACATCGGGCTGCGCGCGGCCTTGGCGGACCAGATCGATGCCGGTGCGTTAGCGACGTTCAAACAACATGTCGCGAATACAACGGGAAAGCCTCAGGAAGAGGTGGAAAACATCGCGATCAAAACAGTGATCAGCCGGGAGGAAACCGCATTTAACGGACTGAGGAATTTGAACAGCTATAACGAATCGAGCTTTGCCAACGCCGCCAGCTCGGCGGGTGCTACGTTCGGTTCCGTCCTGGAAGCGATGTCGTTTTATCCTGCGCTCTACGCAATGAAAGCGGCGGCCCCGATCATCCAGGCCGTGGTCCTGATGCTGATTTATGCCTTGATGCCGTTTTACTTTTGGTTTTCGTCCTACCAGCCCGGCAAGATCATTTTCATGTCGATCATCGTTTTTTCGGTCAAGTTCTGGACCGTGCTATGGGCGATTGCCAATTGGCTGGACAACAACTTGATCGAGGCGATCAAACCGTCCTGGTACAACTTGCAATTGACGAACAACCTGCTCGTCGAAATGATCATCGATTTCGTGATCGGCGGGCTGTTCGTCGTGGTGCCGTTGTTTTGGTCGGGGGTGTTGACTT
>NPIE01002251.1_pt1 | contig 13024 bp, 11 predicted proteins | sample 8637661 | NCBI WGS metagenome assembly NPIE01 (sample SAMN07420842, study PRJNA396082) | bioreactor metagenome | isolation source: sample BA12 brine-fed electro-methanogenic bioreactor BA | place: Japan: Kochi | collected 2016-12-09 | reverse complement strand
CGCAGCAGCCGGAGGCAGGACCGGTCGACCCTTCCGACCAAGAGCCGATTTTCATCGTTCGTTGTGACTTAACGTCAAAGAAATTATTTCAATAGTTCGGAAAGCTCTTCCTGAGTCAGCAGCGACTTGATGCGAATAGTCCGCTCCGGTTCAGCGCGGCGACGATCCACTCCCTTGCGCCGATCAACACCGATGCGCGGGTTGGTCAGGGTTCGCACCCAGGCCATTATCGAACGTTTCCGACCGCTGCCACCACCGCGGGGATCGGAGCGGCGTTCACCCTGAATCCGACGGTCGGGCAGGACACGACGACATCCGGTTTGCTCTTTTGATTGGACAACGTGCCGATCAGTCTGCTCTGGCATACACTCATACCTCCGAAACGAGATTCGGCCTCCCTTTCTACCGCACCGTCACCTCTTTTTCAATGATTTCCTTGCATAACCCCCTTACTGTACATCACAACAGACGATGCAACTCGGTAGCGTGTTCGAAACGACCGGTCGGACCTTTCATCTTCCCTGAACACCGGAAACATGGTACAAGAAAGAGACGAACAGATAGTGATACTTATTATTAATAGCACCAGGGAGCACATCGATGCCACCAGCAAGCGCCTATCGCGATTTTCGCCGCGCTATTTCGCGGAGCATAGCAAAAAAAAACATCATAACCGATCCACTGCGCAAGGTGGCCATTGGGGTCGATGCCAGCTTTTATCGCTTGATCCCGCAGATAATCGTCGATGTCGAATCCGAAGGTGAGGTCCAGGTCGTGCTGCGCGAAGCGCGGCACCGCCGGCTGCCCGTCACTTTTCGGGCGGCGGGAACCAGTTTGTCCGGACAATCGATCACCGACAGCATCCTCGTGCGGCTCGGCCGCGGCTGGGATCGCTGCCATATTTCCGGTGACGCCGGACGTATCCGCCTGCAACCCGGCATCATCGGCGGCCTTGCCAACCGGCAGCTGGCCCCCTTCGACCGGAAGATCGGTCCGGACCCGGCCTCCATCGATACCGCCAAGATCGGCGGTATCCTGGCCAACAACGCCAGCGGCATGTGCTGCGGCGTCGAACAGAACAGCTATCAGACCATCGACAGCATCCGCCTGATCCTGATCGACGGGACCATCGTCGATACCGGCGATGCGAGAAGCGTTGCCGATTTCCGGCTCAGTCACGCCGATCTGCTCGGGCAATTGGCCGAACTGCGCAGCACCATCCTGGCCGACCAGCCGCTGGCCGAAAAGATCCGCCGAAAATTCAAGATCAAGAATACCACCGGCTACAGCCTCAATGCGTTGGTCGATTTCGAAGATCCCGTCGATATCATGACTCACCTGATGGTCGGTTCGGAAGGCACCCTGGCCTTTATAGCCGATACCGTGTTCAAAACCGTCGTCGAGCACCGTTACAAGGCCACCGCACTGATCTTCTTCACCTCCATGGAAGATGCCTGTCGGGCCATTCCCATCCTCCGTGGCCAGCCGGTAGCGGCAGCGGAGTTGATGGATCGGGCCAGCCTGGCCTCAGTTGAAGAGCAGCCGGGCATGCCCCCGTTTCTCAAAGGGCTCGATCCCGCGGTTACCGCCCTGCTGGTCGAGACCCGGACCAACGAGGAAGACCAGTTGGCCGGCCAGGTGGCACGGATCAGCGAAAGCCTGGCTGATTTTGCAACGGTCATGCCGATCAGCTTCACCTCGATCCCGGCCGAGTACCAGGCCCTGTGGAAGATTCGCAAAGGACTCTTTCCGGCAGTCGGTGCGGTTCGCCAGACCGGGACCACGGTGATCATCGAGGACGTCGCCTTCCCGACCAAGCGACTGGCCGCAGCGGCACTCGAATTACAGGCGTTATTCACCAAATACCGCTACCACGAAGCAATCATCTTCGGCCATGCCTTCGAGGGCAATCTGCATTTCGTCTTCACCCAGGATTTCTCCAGCCCCGCCGAGGTTGCCCGCTATCGTGACTTCATGGCCGACGTCGTCGACATGGTGGTCACCACGTACGACGGCTCGCTGAAGGCTGAACACGGTACCGGCCGGAACATGGCGCCGTTTGTCGAGAAGGAATGGGGACCAACCGCCTTTGCGCTGATGAAACGAATCAAAGAGCTCTTCGACCCGGACAATCTGCTCAATCCCGGCGTTATCCTCAATGACGACGCCGAAGCGCATATCCACAATCTCAAACCGTTACCGGCCACCCATGCGATTGCCGACACCTGCATCGAATGCGGTTTCTGTGAGCCGGTGTGCCCGTCGCGTGATCTCAGTTTCACCCCACGCCAAAGGATCGCCGGCCGCCGGGAAATCAGCCGGCGCCTGGCCGCCGGCGCCGGCACAGCGGCGCTGAAACGGCTGGCCGGCAGCTATCAATATCCGGGCATCGACACCTGCGCCGCGGATGGTCTCTGCGCGACCCGTTGCCCGGTCGGCATCGATACCGGCAAGATGGTCAAGGCCCTGCGCCAGGAAGCCCATGGCCCGCTGGCCAATAAAATCGCCGCCGCGGTCGGCTCCCGGTTCGCGCCGGTATCCCGGGCCATCAGCCGGAGTCTGGACGCGGTCGATTTTGTTCATCGCTATACCGGCACAGCGTTTATGGAGCGGGCCTCGTCCTTGGCTCGCACGGCCACGCTGAACCAGCTGCCCCTCTGGAATCGGGAGATGCCGACCGGTGCCCGAAAGATATCGCCGCAATCCGGCGGAAGCGCCCAGCCACTCCAAGTGGTTTATTTTCCCAGCTGCGCCAGTCGGGCCATGGGCGGGCCATCCCGGGTGGAAAACGAGCGTGAGACACTTCCGGAAAAAACCGCCTCACTGCTGCACAAGGCCGGCTACCAGATCCTCTATCCCGACGACCTCGATCGTCTCTGCTGCGGTCAAGCCTTCGAGAGCAAGGGCTTTGGTGACGAGGCTGACCGCAAGGCCGAGGAATTGTCCACGGCTCTGCTGACCGCTTCCAATAACGGCACGTTGCCAATCCTGTGCGACACCAGCCCCTGTCTACAGCGGATGCGCCTCACCCTGGACAGCCGATTGAAACTCTACGAACCGATAGAATTCGTGCTGACCTTTCTGATGGATCGCCTGACCTTCAAACAGAAGGAGACAACGATTGCCATCCACCCGACCTGCAGCACGCGGAAGATGGGACTGGAGACGAAACTGCTCGAGTTGGCCGGCGCCTGCGCAACACGGGTCATCTGGCCTCAGGACATTCACTGCTGCGGTTTTGCCGGCGATCGCGGCCTCAGTTTTCCGGAGCTCAACGAATCGGCGCTACACGGTCTGGCCGAGCAGGTGTGCAGCTGCGAGGCGGGCTATTCAACCAGTAAAACCTGCGAAATCGGCCTGTCCCTGCACGCCGGCATCCCGTATCGTTCGATTCTCTACCTGGTCGACGAGGTGTCGCAACCGAAGTGGCGGTGAAGGTTCAAGGGGTAGCCCCCCGCAATCAGTGCTCTTCATCGCGATAGGTTTCGATCGCCTCGAGAAAATCAGGGCCGTAGCGCCGGCATTTCGCCTCGCCGACACCGCCGATCGACAGCAGCTCCTCTTCGGTGAGCGGCTGTCGACCGGCCATCTCCATGAGCGTCCGGTCGTGAAAGATAACGAACGGCGGCACGCCGCTGCGATCGGCAAGTTCCTTCCGCAACCGACGCAACCGGTCAAAAAGCTGCTGATCGGCAACAACTCCGTCCGGGAGACGAGTTGCTTTCGTTTTCCTGCCGACCTGTTCCGCCCGAATCCGGGGACGCGCCATATCCAGCCGCTGCTCTCCGCGCAACAAAGGCCATGAGGCCTCGGTCAGCCGCAGTACCGAATAATCGCCGACATCCTGGCTGAGATAGCCGCGGTGCACCAGATGCCGGATGATGCTGCCCCAATAGTCCTGACTGAGGTCCGCGCCAATGCCATAAGTCGACAATCGATCATGGCCGAGCCGCACAATTCTCTCCCCGCTCGAGCCGCGCAACACGGCGATCACATGGCCGGCTCCGAATCGCTGACCGACACGATAGACACAGGACAACGCCTTGCGGCTGTCCTCAGTGATGTCGATCATCTCCGGAGGATTGAGGCAGATATCGCAATTACCGCAGTCCCGCTCGGGTTGCTCGCCGAAATAGCCGAGCAGCACCCGCCGCCGGCAACCGAGCGCTTCTGCAAAACCGATCATCGCATTGAGTTTATGCAGCTCGATGCGCCGATACTCCGGATTCATCGTTTTCTCAATCAAGCCGCGGGCCACCTGGATATCGCCGTAGCCAAAGAGCAGCAGCGCCTCGGCTGGTAGTCCGTCCCGTCCCGCTCGCCCGGTCTCCTGGTAAAAGCTCTCGATATTCTTCGGAATATCATAATGAACCACAAAGCGGATATTGGATTTGTCGATGCCCATGCCGAAGGCCACCGTGGCGACGATAATGCGCACCTCATCAAAGAGAAACCGTTCCTGCGCCTCACGGCGCTGCTGGTCGGTCAGCCCGGCGTGATACGGCGCCGCGGCAAATCCGGCATCAACGAGCTGCTGACTGAGTTTGTCGACCCGTTTTCGACTCAGGCAATAAACGATGCCGGCCTCGTCCGGACGGCCGGCCAGAAAGGTGCGGAGCTGGTTGAACGGTTTCTGCTTGTCCAGGACGGTGTAACGGATATTGGGCCGGTCATAGCCGGTAATGAAGGACTGCGCTTCCTGCAGCTGCAACCGCTCGATGATGTCGCGGCGGGTATGCGGTTCGGCGGTCGCCGTCAACGCCACGATGGGAACCTGCGGGAAATGCTGCCGCAGGCCGCCCAGTTTCCGGTACTCGGGGCGAAAGTCATGTCCCCATTGGGAAATGCAGTGCGCCTCGTCGATAGCAATCAGGGCGACCGGGATATCGGCCAGGCGGGCCAGGAAATCATCGCTCATCAATCGCTCCGGTGCCACATAGAGCAGATCGAGCCGACCGGCGTGAAGCTCGGCCAAGACCCGGCGAGCCTGCACTCCGCTGAGCGAGGAATTATAGAACGCCGCCTGCACGCCGTTGGCGACCAAAGCGTCGACCTGGTCTTTCATCAGTGAAATCAGCGGCGATACGACCAGGCCAACGCCGTCCCGGTGCAGGGCCGGCAGCTGATAGCACAACGATTTGCCGCCACCGGTCGGCATCAGCACGAAACAGTCCCGGCCGGCCAGCAGCAGCTCGATGATCTCCTGTTGCGCGCTGCGGAACCGGTCATAACCGAAGACGCTCTTCAGCGTCTGGTGGATGCTCTGCTCCATAAGATTACGTTTCGGAAGCATGGTAACCACACCGGCGTCAACAGCTGACAGGCGAGGCGGGCACCGCATGCCGTGTGCTCCCGTCCCTCGCCTCTTAGCCGACAAACGAATCCGGCGTCGTTATTGACCGCCCTGCAGTGCTTGGATACGGGCCTCAAGCGGTGGGTGGCTGCGAAACAGGGAGGCCAGCCCCCCTTCCTTGGGTCTGATGCCGAAGGCCGCCATCTGATCGGGCAAATGGGACGGTTCATGGTGGGCCTGCAAACGGCGCAACGCATCGATCATCTTCTGGCGGCCGGCCAATTGGGCCGCGCCGCTGTCGGCGCGAAATTCCCGCCGCCGGGAGAACCACATGGCAATGATCGAAGCGAACAGGCCGAAGACCAGCTCAAGGACGATGGTCACCGCCATGTACCCGAGAAAACCGAGCCCTCCGCCCTCCTCGTCCTGGCGCAGGACATTGTCAATGATGGTTGCCGCAACCCGGGAGAGGAAAATGACAAAGGTGTTAAGGACTCCTTGGATAAGCGCCATGGTGACCATATCGCCGTTAGCGACGTGACTGATCTCGTGGGCAAGTACCGCCTCTACCTCATCCTTGCCCATGTTCTGCAGCAATCCGGTACTGACGGCAACAAGGGCATCGTCTCGCTTCATGCCGGTGGCAAAGGCATTCATGTCGGCCGCCTGAAATACCGCAACTTCGGGCATGCCGATGCCGGCCTGTTGGGCCTGGCGACGAACGGTATCAACCAGCCACTGTTCGGTCGGGTTGCTCGGCCGTTCGATGACCTGGGCCCGGGTCGCCTTCTTGGCGATCCATTTCGACATGGCCAGTGAGATGAACGACCCGCCCATGCCGAACAATGCGGCAAAGACAAGCAGCCCGGACGTGGAGCGGGTATCGATCCCGAGAATGCTCATGACAGTTCCGAGCAGGACCAGGATCGCCAGGTTGGTAGCCAGATAAAGCAGGATTCGCATGGATGCACCTCCTATAAAAGTAATTGTCAGATCCATGGTAATCACTGCGCCGCTCTATTTCCAGAAGGATCGCATGCGGCTGCTCCGAAAAATTCGGCTCGAACGGGAGAAGGCCGCCAACGTCAAAGATTGATTCACCTTTTCACCACCCGAGCTCCCCAGACAGGCCATCGTGCTCGGAAGCGTCGGCAGAAAAAAGTTTCTCTTGACAGGACGACGGGAAGGTGGTCAAGGTGTTACATAATTTTTTTTAGTATTACTACCCGAACGTTTCGCAGCCGGCGATCCGTTCTGTTGTTCTTCCGGCACGGTCCAGCACGATGCACATATCAGAAGGTGTTCTATCCGCACCGGTATTGATCGGCGGCGGTGTTCTCACGGTCATTGGAACGGGGATCGGTCTGCACCGGCTCGACTACGACCGGATCATGAATACCGCCATCCTGACCTCCGCCTTTTTCGTCGCCTCCCTGGTTCATGTCCCGATCGGACCGGGCAGTATTCATCTGGTGCTCAATGGACTGCTCGGCATCATTCTCGGCTGGGCCTGTTTCCCGGCTATCCTGGTCGCCCTGCTGCTGCAGGCCGTCTTCTTCCAATTCGGCGGACTGCTCGTCCTCGGCGTCAACACCTTCAACATGGCGGCCCCGGCCCTGCTCTGTTACTACCTGGTCCGCCCGCTGCTGGCCAGACCCAAAACCCGCGGTGTGGCCGGTTTTGCCGGCGGAGCGTTGGCGATTTTTCTGGCCGCGCTCTGCATGGCCCTGTCGCTCGCCTTATCCGACAGCGGTTTTCTCGCCACCGCAAAACTCGTCGTGATCGCCAACCTGCCGATTATGCTGATAGAGGGGATCGTCACGATGTTTGCCATCACCTTTCTTGCCAAAGTGACCCCCGATCTCATCACCGGGAGCCGACCATGAAACAACTATCGATGTTCCTGTCCATCCTGCTTCTCTGTCTTGTCATCACTACGCCTGGCAACGCGCACAAGGTCAACGTTTTTGCCTACGCCGAAGCGGGCACGATCATCGGCGAGACCTCGTTCAGCGGCGGGCGACCGGCACAAAACGCCGAGATCTCGGTCCAGGACCGGGCGACCGGAGCCGTTTTGCTGCAGACCCGCAGCGACGGCCAGGGGACATTTTCTTTTCCGATACCGGACAGGGCGCGCGACGAACGACTCGACCTGCTCATCATCGTGCATGCCGGTGAGGGTCACCGCAATGAATGGCTGCTGACGACCGAAGACTATCTCCCCGGGGAACCTGACACTGCTCCCGGCGGGCAGTCCGGCGCGGCTACCGAACGGCAATCTGCCGTTGCTGTCGAGCTGCCTCCGCAACAAATCGCACTACCACCGTCCTGGCCGGAAGAACAATTGCAGCAGATCATCGAAACGGCCGTTGCGAAGCAGGTTGCTCCATTGAAGCGACTCGTGCTGGAAACACGCCAGTCGGGTCCGGGACTCCGCGATATTCTCGGGGGAATCGGCTACATTGTCGGTATTTTTGGCGTAATCGCCCTGATTAAATCACAGAAAGGAGGAAAGCAATGAACCGAATCGTGACCATTCTCGGCTGTTTAACCCTATTCCTGGCGGCCGGTGCCGGCGAGGCCCCGGCCCATTTCGGCATGCTCATCCCATCGAGACCGATCGCCGACCAGCAGCACAAGACGATCGACCTGGCCCTGTCTTTTTCGCACCCCTTCGAAATGATCGGCATGGAGCTCGACAAGCCGGCACGCTTTTTCGTTACCGTCGACGGCTCGCAGACCGATCTGCTCAACGGTCTTGAGCAGACAGAGATAATGGGCCACACCGGCTGGCAGACCAGCTACACCTGCAAGCGCCCCGGTGTCTACCAGTTTGCCATGGAACCACAGCCCTATTGGGAACCGGCCGAGGATCTGTTCATTATCCATTACACCAAAACCATCGTCGCCGCGTTCGGCGCCGACACCGGCTGGGATGAACCGCTCGGTCTGCCGACCGAGATCGTACCGCTGCTCCGGCCGTTCGGCAACTACGCCGGCAACAGTTTTGTCGGCCAGGTACTGATGGACGGGACTCCGGTCGCCCATGCCGAGGTCGAGGTCGAATTCTTCAACAGCGAGCAGGCGGTGGCCGCCCCAAGCGATTATCATGTCACCCAGGTGATCAAGGCCGACGCCAACGGCATCTTTTCCTTTACCTGCCCCCGCGCCGGCTGGTGGGGTTTTGCCGCCCTCAACGAAGGCGATTATCGGCTGAAAACGGAAACCGGGGAAGAAAAGGGCGTGGAACTCGGCGCCGTTCTGTGGATTCATCTGGACGAGTATCGGCAACCATGATGTTCGAGCAGTTCAGCCAGGGCACGTCGTTGCTGCACCGCAGTGACGTGCGTATCAAGATCGTCAGCGTGCTGGTCCTGGTGCCGGTGCTCGCCCTGAGCCGCAGTCCCTGGACCGTGCTAGCCGGCCTGGCTCTCGGTCTGGTGCTGGTTTCCGCGGCCCGACTCGATGCCCGGCACCTGGTCAGGCGCCTGCTGGTAGTCAACGGCTTTGTCCTCTTTCTCTGGCTGACCCTGCCTCTGACCTACCCCGGACAAACCCTCGCCACGCTCGGTCCGCTCGCTATCAGCGGACCGGGCGTGGCACTGGCTTTGCTGATCACCCTGAAGGCCAATAGCATCGTGCTGCTGCTCATCGCCCTGCTGGCCACCTCGACGGTGGCCGACATCGGCTACGGTCTGGAGCGCCTTAAACTGCCCCGAAAACTCTGTCTGCTGCTGCTCTTCTCCTATCGCTATATCTTCGTCATCCACCAGGAATACCAACGCTTGGCCCGCGCCGCCCGGCTGCGCAGTTTCCAGCCCGGCACCAATCTGCACACCTATCGCACCTTCGGCTACCTGCTGGCCATGACGCTGCTGAAAAGCTGGCAACGGGCCGAACGAGTCCGGCAGGCCATGCTGCTCCGCGGCTTTCAGGGGCAATTCCACAGCATCAACCATTTTCCAATTAAACGTGGAGATCTGCTCTTTCTTGGTGTAATGGTAGCGCTGGCCATCATACTCGCCACCGGCGAAACGCTGCTCACCCGGCTCTAAGCCGCCGGAACCGGCCGCCATTAAACCTGTATCGTCCGCAAACCGGTCGCCATGCCCGAAACTCCGCTCATCGAATTAAAGGCCGTCTGTTTCGGCTACCCAGACAGGAGTCCGATCCTCAACCAGGTCGACTTGGCGTTGGCCGCCAACCAGCGAATCGGCCTGATCGGAGCCAATGGCAGCGGCAAGACCACCTTGTTTTACCTGATCATGGGGCTGGTCAAACCAAATGCCGGGACCATCCTCTTTCGCGGGCGACCAACCAGTAGCGAAGATGAGTTCAAGGGATTGCGCCGGGAAGTCGGTCTGCTCTTTCAGGATGCCGACGACCAACTGTTTTCCCCCACCGTTCTTGAAGACATCGCCTTCGGCCCGCTCAACCTCGGCGCTTCGATCGACGAGGCCCGCAGCCGCGCCCTGTCCACCCTCGAAAACCTGGGGCTCGGTCATCTGGCCCAGCGAATCACCCATCAGCTCTCAGGCGGCGAGAAGAAACTGGTGGCGCTGGCGACCATTCTCGTTATGGAACCGGCCGCGCTCCTGCTCGATGAACCGACCAACAATCTCGATCCGGCGACCCGTGACCGATTGATCGCCATCCTGGCCGGGCTCGATCTTGCGGCGATCATCATTTCCCACGACTATGATTTTCTGGCCGCAACCTGCCGGGACACCAGTATCATGGCGGACGGCAAGGTGCTGACCGGCGAACCGTCGAGCCTGCACACCCACTACCACGTCCACCGGCACGGCGAACTGCCGCACCGGCACGACGACACCTGACGCGTTCCCCGTCTGTGATCAGGCGTAACCAATCCGCCCGGCCTCCCAGGTTCAGGGGATCAATACCGAGCTGCCGCTGGTCCGCCGCGCCTCCAGATCCCGGTGGGCTCGGGCCGTCTCGTGCAGCGGGTATTCCTGAGCGATGGTAATCCGCACCGCTCCGGAGAGGACCACGTCGAACAGATCAGCAGCGTGCGCTTCCAGATCCTCACGTTTGGCCGTATAGTGCATCAGGCTCGGTCTGGTCAAAAACAGCGAACCCTTGGCCGCAAGCAGGCTCAGATCGAATGGATCAACGGGACCTGACGACTGGCCGAAGGAAACCATCGTGCCCATCGGCCTCAGACAATCAAGCGAATTCAGGAAGGTATCCCGACCAACCGAATCATACACCGCATCGACTCCCCGGCCGGCCGTTAGCTCTCGCACCGTCTTGGAAACATCCTGGTTGCGGTAAAGGATCACCGTTGAACAGCCGTTGCTGCGAGCAAACTCCGCTTTTTCGTCGGAACCGGCAGTGCCGATGACCGTCGCCCCCCGATGGGCGGCCCACTGGCTGAGAATCGAACCGACCCCGCCGGCGGCGGCGTGCACGAGAATCGTGCTGCCGCGCTCGACGCGATAGCAGCCGTTCAGCAGGTAACGGGCGGTCATCCCCTGCAGCATCATCGCCGCCGCCTGCCGGCTGGTGATCTGCTCGGGCAGTTTGATCAGCCGATGAGCCGGGATGCATCTGACCTCGGCATAGGCCCCGACCGGCACGCCGGCATAGGCGACCCGGTCACCCACGGCCAGGCCGGTCACCGCCGCACCGAGTGCTTCCACCCGGCCGGCCCCCTCCAACCCGAGCACCGCCGGCAGGGAAGGGAGCGGATAGAGACCGCTGCGGTGGTAGACATCGATATAGTTGAGCCCGATCGCCTCGTGCACGATCCGCACTTCATCCGGTCCCGGACTACCCGGATCATAGGGCTCCCAGGATAATACGTCCGGACCGCCGGTCCGGTGGATAACGATCGCCTTTCCCATTGGCTTCTCCTTTCGTTGGTTTCAAAGTGGTAGCAGTGCCGTGCCGCCCGACGACGACCGGTATCGTCCCCAACAGGCAGCACCGCCAATGGTGCAAACAATAGTCATCTTTGCCGGCCATGCCCAGGCCTCCGGCGCAAACCGCCGCTCCGGCTTGACCGACATCAGGTCATTACCTGCTTGCGCATCATCGAGATTTTCGGTAGCTTCTTCTGGGCGGCCGATCTCCGCCGCCGATCGTCACCACGTGATTGCCGAGGAAACACCATGGCCAGTCTTCGTTCTATCAGGACATTCGTTGCCCTCCTGGCCGCGGTAATGCCGGTCCTCTGGACGCTTATCAACGCCGTTCCCTGCTATGGCGCCGGAGCGCTGAAAATCGGCGTGTTGCAGATCGAAGACGTCGTTCCCTTGTACGTCGCCCGGCAGCATAACTATTTTCGCAAGGAAGGCGTGGAGGTATCCCTGGTCCCGTTTCTCAGCGCATTGGAGCGGGACAGCGCTCTGGCTGCCGGCGCCATCGACGGCGCCATTAACGATCCTATCGGAGCCATCTTGTTCGATCAGGGTCGGGGACTGATACGGATCACCTCGCTGGGTCTGGGCCGGACACCGGCCGAAGGGATCTTTGCCATTCTCGCCGCCCCCGGCTCCTCCATCAACCGGATCGATGATCTGAAACACGTCGAGATCGCCGTTTCCTCCGCCACCATCATCGACTATGTTACCGAGCGGCTGTTGACCGGCAGCGGTCTGGCTGCCGATGAAATCCACACCATCGACGTCAAGAAGATGCCGATCCGCATGCAGATGTTGCTCTCCGGCGCGGTCCAGGCGGCCACCCTGCCGGAACCACTGGCCTCCATCGCTGTCGGCAACGGCGCCAGGATACTGATCAGCGACAATCAGGCCGACGAGAGTCTCTCCCAGACGGTGCTCGTTTTTCGCACCGCGGTGCTGGCGGAGCGACCTGAAGATGTTGCCGCCTTTTTCCGGGCCTATGCCAGCGGTGTTGCAGCGCTCAACGACCGGCCCGAAGACTATCGCGATCTGGTGGTAGAAGTCGGCCGTATCCCGCCCGACCTGGCGCCCCATTATCCGATTGCCACCTATCCGCTGCCGCAACCGTTCCCTCGCGAACTGTATCAGCCGGTCATGGACTGGCTATCGAGTCGCGGTCTGGTCGAAGCGCTCTCCTACGAAACCATGGTAGCCACTGATTTTCTCGGTGACAGCGCGCCTCGATGATCACGGTCCACTCGGTCAATCTCAGTTTCGCCCACAATGGTGCTACCCTGCCGGTCCTGCGGGATATCTCCTTTCACCTCGGGCGCGAAGATTACTGCGCCATTATCGGTCCATCGGGCTGCGGCAAGACATCCCTGCTGTTCCTGCTGGCCGGCCTGCTGCAGCCCGATTCCGGCACCATCGAAATCACCGGCAGTCCCCGGAGCGGCACTATTTTACAAAACTTCGGCCTGTTTCCATGGAAAACGGTCTCCCAGAACATCGCCTTGGGACTCGTCTTGCAGAAGAGACCGCCACATGATGTGCGCCGCCGGGTAGATTCCCTTCTCGAAGAAATGGGGCTGTCCGGCTTCGGCGAGCACTTTCCCGGCCAGCTCTCGGGCGGCATGCAGCAGCGGGTGGCCCTGGCCCGATCCCTGGCCATCGAACCGGACATCCTGTTCATGGACGAACCACTCTCCTCGCTCGATGCGCTGACCCGGGAACGGTTGCAGAATCTGATCGTCGACATCCGGCAAGCCAAGCGGATCAGCACTATTTTGGTCACCCACTCCATCGAAGAGGCGGTCTTTCTCGGGCGCACGATCATCGTGTTGTCCGGAAGACCGGGGCGAGT
>NPIE01008930.1_pt1 | contig 13027 bp, 10 predicted proteins | sample 8637661 | NCBI WGS metagenome assembly NPIE01 (sample SAMN07420842, study PRJNA396082) | bioreactor metagenome | isolation source: sample BA12 brine-fed electro-methanogenic bioreactor BA | place: Japan: Kochi | collected 2016-12-09 | reverse complement strand
TATGGAAATATGACACAGTATCAAACTTGTTTGAAGATCTACAAAATTAGGAACGACAACAAATCCAAAGAGAGCTTGATATAATTATTACTAAAATTCATCATTAAACTGTTTAAGACCATAAACCTTAGTTACAGGTAAAACAATGAGAATGCCTGTATTGGGTTGGTTTAAATCGCCCACCACTTTTTGAGTTTGTTGAAGGACATTATCAATAATTGTTTCATCATCAATCACGGAAAATACAGTTCGGCTTAAATCCAAATTTTCCAAATTTTCCATAATGTCAGTCATAGTCGGAAAAAGAGGAAAATCTTCCATCAAACCAAAACTCTGGCGAATTCTTCCCAAGCCTGTGCTGAATAAAACAGTTGCGCCTTTAACACCTGCTTCTTCCCAGGCATGAAGCAAATCTTTCATTTTTGAAATATCGTGAAGAACGAATAAAATAAAGAACATTAGATCTCCTTAAGCTTGAGTTGTCTGGAGTGAATCTTTTTCTGTGAATGCTGCGCGTAATAATGGAGGAGTTATCAGTGTGGTTATTAATACCATTCCTACGATCGATGAATACAATTCTGGATTTAGCAAATTTTCTTGTAATCCTACCGTAGCGACAATTAATCCGACCTCACCACGACTCACCATTCCAATACCTAATTGAAGAGATTCCTTCCAGGTGAAATTGCCTAATTTTGCACCTAACCCTGCGCCAATGATTTTTCCTAAAATTGCAACGACTGATATTGCAAGAAGAATCCAAAGAGATGATATCCCCATATCATGAATATCGACATGTAATCCAATATTTATGAAGAAAATTGGGACAAACAAACCATAAGACAATGATCGTAAACCGCGTTCGATGTCATGCTTTTCAGATGTGCGAGCATACATCAATCCAGCAATAAATGAACCTGTAATTGCTGCCATCCCACCTAAAACTTCTGCTGATACACCATATACAAACATAATAATTAATGCCAAAGTGATTGAACCTTGAGCAATAGGTAATTTTTGAATTGCCTTAGTAATTTTTGGCAACAACCAATATCCGAAAGCAATTGATAATACAAGAAATACAATCATTTTTAGTAATACAATCAAGATTTCAATAAAAGAACCACCAATGCTTAGAGCTATAAATCCAGACAAAAATAAAATTACCAACATATCATCAAATACGGCAGCACCTAATAAACCAAACCCTACCCTGCTTCTTAATACCTTTAGTTCTATTAAGGTTTGGGCACTAATGCTTACACTGGTAGCTCCAAGTGTAAGTCCCAAAAATAATGCGTATTTTGGCTCCATGGAAAACATTTCGCCAATGAGATAACCCAACAGTATCGGTATGAGGACTCCAAGAATTCCTGCGTAAGCGGAAGCAGCTTTATTCTTGGCAAGATCTGAAAGATGCAACTCCAGACCTGCTAGAAACATCAGTAAAAGCACACCAATTTCTGCAAATTCGTTTATGAAAAAAGGTAATTCTTCATAATTTAGAAAAGATAAATCAAAGATGTTGAACAATGAAGGTCCAATAATGATTCCTATTAATAATTCACCCAAAACGGAAGGTTGACCTAGTCTGGTGCTGAGATATCCGAAAGCTTTTGCTGCCAATAGTAATATGGCAAGGGCTGTACATATTTGAAGAAACGGTGTCATATTGGAAATCTTTCTGGCATGAAGGATTTATGTCGAAATATCCTTGATCAAAAATCACTCCATAATAATTTAATCATCAAGTATACTGATTTTACACCAAATTGACCATAAAGAGGATTATATGGATTTAAAGTCACGAAAAAAACAATGGGAAGAAGAAGTCCTTCTTCCGATAACCAACAAATATCCAGAGCGAAAAAATGAATTTTTTACAACTTCTGGAATCCCATTACCCAATGTCTCTATACCGGAGGAATTTGATTATTTAGAAAAATTAGGTTTTCCTGGCGAATATCCATTCACCCGTGGCGTGCAACCGACGATGTACCGTGGCCGCTTGTGGACCATGCGTCAATATGCAGGTTTTGCTACAGCAGAAGAGTCAAATGAACGCTATCGTTATTTACTTTCTCAGGGACAAACCGGCTTGTCAGTTGCCTTTGATTTACCCACTCAAATTGGATACGACGCAGATGACCCAATTGCTACAGGAGAGGTTGGAAAAGTAGGAGTTTCCATTTCATCCATTAATGACATGGAAACTTTATTTAAAGATATCCCGTTAGACCGGGTCTCCACCAGTATGACAATTAATGCCCCGGCTGCAGTCCTATTAGCCATGTATGTTGCAGTTGCCAAAAAACAAGGTGTGGATACAAAGTGGTTACGTGGCACAATCCAGAATGATATCCTCAAAGAGTTTGTGGCACGCGGTACTTATATTTTTCCACCCCAACCTTCGATGCGGTTAATTACGGATACATTCAAATATTGCAAAGAATTTATTCCTCGATGGAATACGATAAGCATTTCTGGCTATCATATCCGTGAAGCAGGTTCGACCGCTGTTCAAGAAGTTGCTTTTACGTTGTCCAACGCTATTGCCTATGTTGAGTCTGCTATTCAATCAGGGTTAGCGGTTGATGAGTTTGCCCAACAATTGTCATTTTTCTTTGCAGCTCATAGCCAATTCTTAGAAGAAATTGCTAAATTTAGAGCAGCAAGACGGCTTTGGGCAAAAATTATGAAAAATCGATTTAAAGCCGAAGATCCAAAATCATGGATGCTCAGATTCCATACACAAACTGGTGGGTCGACGTTAACTGCGCAACAACCAGAAAATAATGTTGTTCGTGTTGCGATCCAAGCTTTAGCAGCTGTGATGGGGGGTACCCAATCCTTACACACGAACAGTATGGATGAAGCTTTATGGTTACCAACGGAAAAATCTGTGAGGGTTGCCCTTCGTACTCAACAAATCATTGGATATGAATCCGGGGTGGCAGATACCATTGATCCTTTAGCTGGGTCTTTTGTGATCGAATCATTGACGGACGAAATAGAAGCCCAAGCATTAAAATACATCGAACGAATTGATGACCTCGGAGGTTCCTTAACAGCTATTGAGCAGGGTTATCTTCAAAATGAAATTCAGGAAGCTGCATACCAATACCAAAAACAAGTAGAGAGCAAAGAAAATGTGGTGGTTGGTGTAAATGCCTTTGGGGTCAATGAAAGGATAGAATTAGAGCGTTTAGCGGTTGATCCTACGATTGAAAAAAACCAAATTGAAAAACTTAAGCAATTAAAAGCTACACGCGATGCAAGTAAGGTTTCTGAGTTATTAACAATTTTAGAAAAAGAATCTAAAACGGAAAATAACCTTATGCCAATTATTGTCGAATGCGTCGATAATTATCTGACATTAGGAGAGATTTGTGGTGTATTACGAAAGACCTGGGGTGAGTATCAACCACCTGCCTGGATATAAAAAGGAGGAAAAATGGCGAAGATAGAGAAAATCAATCATATTGCAATTGCAGTAAAAGATGTGGAAGAGTCTTTAAAGTTTTGGCGAGATGCAATGGGACTAAAAGTTGATCATATTGAAGATGTTCCCAGTCAAAAATCCGAGGTCGTCTTTATCCCGGTAGGGGATAGTGAAGTGGAGTTAGTAAAACCAACCAGCCCGGATTCTGGCGTAGCCAAGTTTGTTGAGGAAAAGGGTGGAGGAATGCACCACTTATGTTTTGAAGTTGATAACATTGATGAAATGTTGGTACAGCTTAAAGATAAAGGAATTCGATTGATCAATGAAGTTGCTTTGGAATTACCAGGTCGAAAGATGGCATTTATCCATCCGAAAAGTACTAATGGCGTCCTGGTAGAGTTATACGAAGTATTATAAAACAGCGGGATTATCTCCCATCTTTTATTATCAACTCACATCGCCTGCAATCAAAACTGCTTCCTCTGCTGTAGCTACTGCAATTCCTTCTTTTTCGTTGACAAACCATAAAAGTATGGCTCCGAGGGAGAAGAAGATTATCAAAGAAACAATACTTAATCGGCTTCCACCCATTATCCGGCTAACCACACCGAATAATAGTGGCCCAACGGTTCCGGCTATTTTTTCACTGACACTAAAGAAACTAAAGAATTCTGCAGATTTCGATTTTGGCATCATCCTTCCACATAATGAACGGCTGAGTGCCTGACTTCCACCCTGAACAGTTGCTACCGCAAAGCCAAGCAGCCAAAAATGAATTTCTTTATAAAGGAAATATCCTCCAATAGCAATTAAAGTGTAAATAAATAANNTCCCCTATTTTCCTGGCTAACCAACCAAATAGGAAAGCAAATGGGATCGCCACAAATTGGACCATCAACAAGGTGCCGATGGTGGTTGTGGAAGAAAATCCTAACTCGGTACCATAAATGGTTGCCATAAAAATGATAGTGCCAATTCCATTGTTATAAAGCCAAAAAGCGACAATGAATTTTGTTAATTCTTTGTATTTTCGAATTTCACTAAATGTGGAAGCCAATCGGCTCAAACTGGCTTTAATGGGATTGAAACCTTCTTCCGAGGCGAGGATACGGCGTGGTGGCTCATCTACATTTCTCCATAAAGGAATGGTGAACACAAACCACCAGACGGAAACCATTAAGAATGAAATTCGCGACATCAATTCTGTCAGGTGTGCTGGAGCTAACAGGATCATAGCCAAATTAATCCCCAACATTATGCCACCACCAGCATATCCCATAGCGTAACCTCTGGAAGAAACCTGGTCTATCTCATCCTCTTTGGCAACATGGGGGAGCAATGAATCGTAAAAAACATTTGCACCAGAAAAACCGATTGAACCAATAATATAGAAAACCGAAGCTAAAAACCAATCCCCACTTTTTACCAGATAGAGTAGGGCTGTTCCAGAAACGCCTAAAACGACAAAGATTGTCATAAAGCGTTTCTTTGCACCTGAAAAATCTGCCATAGCCCCTAAAATTGGGCCAAGTAGTGCAACCAATACCAACGCAATCGTGGTTGTAAACGCCCAATTTGATGTAGCTTCATGCGGCGCAAGGTTCGAAGAGGCAACCGTTGAATAATATACTGGTAAGACAGCTGCTGCAATTGTTGTTGCAAATGTGGAATTTGCCCAATCATACATTGTCCATGCGCGTATCGCTTTTTTGCGAGCTTCGTTCTCCATACTGCCCATCCTTTTAATTGAGGTTGATTAAATAAATATGATTATACAAGTGATTTTAATAAAAAAATCAAATTTTCAAAGCATCCTTCGATTGTTATTTTTTTCCTTGATCGTGAGTAATCTCAATACAAATCATCCTAAAAGTGTCGCCCGCTTGATATAATTATTGATTGCCAATATGCACATTATATATAAAACATTTGTGCTATAATTGTGAAAAATTAAGTATCAGGACAGGTTTTCTATGAATTCGATCCGAGTTGTAGGTGCACGCGAGCACAACTTAAAAAATATTACAGTTGAAATTCCAAGGGATAAATTAGTAGTCATTACTGGGTTGTCCGGCTCCGGAAAAAGTTCTTTAGCATTTGATACGATATTTGCGGAAGGTCAAAGACGTTATGTGGAATCATTATCTGCATATGCTCGCCAATTCCTGGGGCAGATGGACAAACCGGATGTAGACGCGATTGAAGGTTTATCTCCAGCTGTTTCAATCGATCAAAAAGCCACCTCCCGAAATCCCAGATCAACCGTTGGCACTGTTACAGAAACATATGATTACTTACGATTGTTATATGCTCGTATCGGCGTCCCTCATTGTCCAGTTTGTGGGCGAGAAGTTTCGCGTCAAAGTGCCCAGGAAATTGTTGATGTAATATTTCAATTTCCTGAAGGATCAAGGTTAGTTATCCTTGCTCCGGTTGTGAGAGGTCGCAAAGGGACATATCAGGCTGTGCTGGATGAAATTCGAAAAGCTGGATTTGTGCGGGTCCGGGTAGATGGTGAAATTTTTAATCTGGATGATGAAATCAAAATGGATCGGTATAAGATTCATACGATTGAAGCGGTTGTGGATCGTTTGGTCATTGGTAATTATGAATCTGAAGAAGAAAGACAATCAGCACTAACTAGATTAACCGATTCTATTGAGACAGCCCTTAAGGTGGGTGAAGGTCATGTAACGATTTATGATATGACCAAGGAGCCCTATCAGGTTCATTATTATTCTGAACAACTGGCTTGCCCGGAACATGGTAGTACGCTTCCAGAAATTGAACCGAGATCGTTTTCTTTTAACACGCCGCATGGCGCTTGTTCAGATTGCCAGGGATTGGGAACAAAAATGGAAATCGATCCCGATCTATTGATACCAAACAAGAATCTTTCACTTGACGAAGGTGCAATTACTGCTCTGGAATGGTCAGGCCCTCGGGAACAGGGTGGATATTATTGGGCAATGTTGAAAGCAATGGCGGAGGCAAATGGAATCAGATTAGACATCCCCGTCAAAAATTATTCTCCCGAGCAATTGGATTTGATTTTTTATGGAACTAAGGACGAGTTGTTTACCGTGAACATGGAGGGGAAAAATAATCGTGCGGTAACCTATCAGACATCCTTTGAAGGAATCATTAACAATCTACATCGTAGATTTAAGGAAACTAACTCCGAATATATCCGACAAAAAATCAGCAGCTTGATGGGCGACCAGCCCTGTCCAACTTGTCATGGAGCAAGATTAAGGAAGGAAGTGCTGGCGGTTACCGTTGATAGCAAAAACATTATCGAGGTAACCGATTGGCACATCCAAAAATTATTGGAATGGATAAATTATCTTGCGGGAAAAGAGTCTCCATTATCAAATAAAGATAAGATTATCTCCGAAAGGGTACTGAAAGAAATTAAATCCAGGTTAGGTTTTTTGGTGGATGTAGGTTTAGATTACCTGACCTTGCGCAGATCAGCTGTGACCTTATCAGGTGGTGAAGCTCAAAGAATTCGACTTGCTACCCAAATTGGTTCCCGGCTTATGGGTGTGCTTTATGTTTTGGATGAACCTTCCATTGGATTACATCCCCGAGATAATAGCAGACTCTTATCAACTTTGGAAAACTTAAGGGACCTGGGTAATACCGTCCTGGTGGTTGAACATGATGACGATACAATTCGCACAGCAGATTGGATTGTAGATTTAGGACCAGGTGCTGGTGAGCATGGGGGAGAAATCGTAGCCGAAGGAACAGTAAAAGATATCATCAAATCTAAAAGATCTATTACGGGCTCCTATTTGTCTGGGAAATTACAGGTTCCTTTACCGAAAACAAGACGGACAGGGAATGGTCATTTATTGAGAATTTTAGGTGCGCGTGAGAATAATTTGAAGAACATTGATGTATCCATTCCATTAGGAAAATTGGTTTGCATCACAGGCGTTTCAGGTTCGGGAAAATCAACACTGATGGTTGATATCCTTTACAACGCACTCGCAAAGGAAGTCATGGGATCACGTACTCAATCCGGAGATTATGATCAAATTGAAGGGATCAAGGAAATCGACAAAATTATTAATATTGATCAATCCCCTATAGGGCGAACACCACGTTCAAATCCTGGTACTTATACCAGTACTTTTGATGAAATTCGCCATCTATTTGCCGAATTACCCGAAAGTAAGATGCGAGGGTACAAAATTGGTCGATTTTCATTTAACGTACATGGTGGTCGTTGTGAAGCTTGCCAGGGACAGGGGCAACTTCGAATCGAAATGCAATTTTTGCCAGATGTTTATGTTCCCTGTGATGTTTGCCATGGTCAACGGTTCAATCGTGAAACACTCCAGGTAAAATTTAAGGGTAAAAACATTGCGGATATCTTAGATACAACGGTTGAAGCAGGTTTGGAATTATTTTCCGCTTTTCCTTCGATCGTAAATAAATTATCCACCTTGATGGATGTTGGTCTGGGATATGTTCGAATTGGGCAGCCGGCTCCAACGCTTTCTGGTGGTGAAGCTCAAAGGATCAAACTTGCCAAAGAATTATCAAAAAGATCAACTGGTAAAACACTTTATGTGTTAGATGAACCCTCGGTTGGTTTGCATGCAGCGGATGTTCATAAATTAATTGAAGTGTTACAACGTTTGGTCGATGCTGGGAATACCGTCCTGATTATCGAGCATAATTTGGACATCATAAAAGTTGCTGACTACATCATAGATTTGGGTCCTGAAGGTGGCGATCGTGGTGGTTTATTAATTGCATGTGGAACGCCGGAAGAAGTTTGTAAGAATAGCGAATCCTACACCGGAAAATATCTGGATAAATATTTAAAGGAACATCATCCAACCGCTGATCCAGTTCCATGTTGTGATTAATTAAATGGTTACTATCCATTGAATACTTTTGATTTAAATTCTTGTTCAAAAATCTTATGTATAATGGGTAAGTGAAACTTGAAATTTGGAGGATTATTAGATGACTGCGACATTATTGGATGGAAAAGCAATTGCTGAAAATGTTCGTTTGGAAGTAAAGGAACAAGTCTTAAAGCGTGTAACTGAAGGGAAAATGGCTCCCGGATTAGCTACTGTGCTTGTTGGAGAAAACCCTGGGTCACAAGTTTATGTTCGCTCAAAACATAAAGCTTGCCAGGAAGCCGGAATAAATTCTTTCGGCCATGTTTTACCCGCAGACGCTACCCAGCAAGAGGTTGAAGACCTGGTTAAGAAATTAAACGAAGATCCAACTGTACATGGTATTTTGGTTCAGTTACCCTTGCCTTCTGGGTTAGACGAGGAACGGGTTTTAAGCATGATTAGCATTGAAAAAGATGTTGATGGATTCCATCCATTGAATATTGGGCGGTTAGCTCAAAAAGGACGTGAACCACTATTTATACCTTGTACACCTGCAGGCACAATGTATTTACTCGATCAAGTAGTTCCAAAAATTGAAGGTCAGAATGCTGTGGTCTTAGGCAGGTCAAACATTGTAGGTATGCCAGTAGCCTTATTATTGGTCAGAGCGAACGCAACTGTGACAATTTGTCACTCTCGTACCAAGAATTTGAAGGAAGTTGTTAGCCAGGCAGATATTCTTGTTGCCGCTGTTGGTCGACCAGAGATGGTGAAAAAAGATTGGGTAAAACCAGGAGCAGTAGTTATCGATGTAGGTGTCAATCGCGTTGATGATCCAACCGCTAAAAGAGGTTACAAATTGGTTGGTGATGTAGCTTTTGACGAGGTTTCTGAGGTCGCGGGTGTAATCACACCGGTGCCCGGTGGTGTTGGACCGATGACAATTGCGATGTTGATGAAAAACACATTGAGGGCTGCAGAAATTGCTGATTTAAAATAAGAAATTGATGTTGTCTGACAATTGACTTTTAACTTGATTCTTGCTAAACTCTCATTGGTTGTGTAGTTGTCTAACAAATACAAGAAGAGATTAGTGAAATCAAATATGAAAAACAAAACCATCTTAATTAAGAATGCAGATTTTTTAATCACTATGGATGGCCACCGACGCGAGATTCGTGATGGTGGCCTTTTCGCTCGTGATGGATTTATCGAGCAAGTTGGTCCTTCATCTGAATTGCCTGAAACAGCAGATGAAGTTATTGATTTAAAGGGGCATATTGTTTTACCGGGACTTATTAATACCCATCATCACTTCTACCAAACTTTAACCCGTGCAGTACCCGCAGCGCAGGATGTTAATCTTTTCCATTGGTTAAAGACTTTATACCCCATTTGGGCCAGGATGACGCCCGAAGATATAAGAATTTCTACCAAAACCGCTTTATCCGAATTAGCGCTATCAGGTTGTACAACTGCTTCGGACCATTTGTATTTGTTCCCTAATGGTTCAAAGTTGGATGACGAAATTGAAGCAGCAAGTGAGATTGGACTTCGATTACACGCATCACGTGGATCGATGAGCCTGGGTGAAAGTAAAGGAGGATTACCTCCGGATTCCGTGGTAGATGATGAGGAATATATACTAAAGGATTCTCTGCGCCTAATTCAGCGATACCACGATCCAAAACCTGGATCAAAAGTGCAAATTGTACTAGCGCCTTGTTCTCCCTTTAGTGTCACTGGTGAATTAATGGCACAATCAGCGATTCTTGCACGAGAGTACGGGGTTCAACTACATACACATTTAGCGGAGACTCAGGACGAAGAAGCTTTCTGTTTAGAGAAATTTGGCTATCGCCCATTAGGGTATATGCAATCTTTAGACTGGGTTGGAAACGATGTTTGGTTTGCTCATTCAGTTCACATTAATAAGGAAGAAATTCAGGTATACGCACATGAAGGTTGTGGGGTTGCACATTGCCCGAGTTCAAATATGCGCTTAGGGTCTGGTGCAGCGCCAATTATGGATTTTATAAAAGCTGGTGTTAAGGTTGGAATAGGTGTTGATGGTTCAGCGAGCAACGATGGTTCTCATCTGCTTGCTGAAGCACGACAAGCGATGTTGTTAGCCCGTCTGCGTGCTGGATTGATGGGGGCATCACTTTCAGGAGAAGATTCGGAATTATTATTTACTGCAAGGCAATCTTTAGAACTAGCGACGATTGGTGGAGCCTCTGTATTAGGACGTAAAGATATTGGCTCTTTAGAGGTTGGAAAATGTGCTGATTTCATCGCGATTAACCTAAATCGTCTTGAGTTTACTGGTGCACTTCATGATCCGGTTGCTGCAATACTTTTCTGCCAACCTGTGAATGTTGATCTAAATATTGTTCATGGAGAAATAATTGTAAAAGATCAACAAATGGTAAATTTCGATTTACAAAAATTAATTTTTGATCACAATAACGCAGCTTCAAAACTATTATCAGATTAATCAATACAGAAAGGTGCATAATGGATTCATTCAAGTGTAAGGATAGCAAGGTACTTGTTGATGTTGCAATGGGTCGTAAACCTGCTTCCCTTGTAATTCGAAATGGCAAGTGGGTATGTGTTCAAACGGGGGAAATTATTGAGCATACAGATATCGCTGTCATCGACCAAAGAATCGCCTTCGTTGGAGATAATGCTGAACATTGTATCGGCGAAGAAACTACCATCCTTGATGCACAAGGTAAATATTTAGTACCTGGTCTTATTGATGCTCATATGCATGTAGAATCGGGGATGTTGACTGTAACTGAATTTGTACGAGCTGTGTTGCCAAAAGGTACAACTGCAATGATGGTTGATCCTCATGAAATTGCGAATGTGATGGGACTAAAAGGTGTGCGATTGATGGTTGATGAGGCTTTGGTGCAACCTAACCATGTTTTTGTTCAGGTGCCTTCTTGTGTTCCTTCTTCTCCAGGGTTTGAAACGCCTGGTGCAAAGATTACACCTGAGGATGTTGAAGAGGCGATGACCTGGGAAGGAATTGTTGGACTTGGTGAAATGATGAATTTTCCAGGTGTAGCCAATAATAATAGTCAAATGCATGCTGAAATGGAAATTACCCGTAATGCTGGAAAGGTGATTGGGGGCCATTATGCATCACCAGATCTAGGATTACCTTTTCATGGATACGTGGCTGGTGGAGCACAAGATGATCATGAAGGAACTCGTACCATCGATGCAATCATCAGGGCACGCCTTGGAATGAAAGTTATGATGCGCTATGGATCTGCCTGGCTGGATGTTGAAGAACAAGTAAAAGCAATCACTGAACACCACTTAGATCCAAGGAATTTCTTATTATGCACGGATGATTCTCATTCTGCAACTTTGGTGACAGACGGCCATATGGACCGTGTTTTACGCCATACTATAGGACTGGGTGTTGATCCTGTCTTAGCAATTCAGATGGCAACCATTAATTCAGCAAATTATTTTGGTTTGGATACCGAAATTGGTCAAATAGCTCCTGGAAGATATGCCGATGTTCTGATTGTTGAAGATCTTCAAAATTTTCACCCAGAAAAAGTAATAGTAAAAGGAGTGCTCGTAGCACAAGATGGTTTAAATCTAATTGACTTTCCAGAAATTGATTATCCCGAATGGGTACTCAAATCTGTTCATGTCCAAACCCCAATCTCTCCAGAAGTATTCCAATTGAAGACAACAAAAAAAGGAAAAGTTACAGTTAATGTACTGGGAGTAATTGAAAACCAAGCACCAACAAAACAATTACAGATGGAATTACCTGTTATTGATGGAAAAGTAGTTTTAGACGAAAAATTAGACATAGCGAAACTTGCAGTTGTTGAACGTCATACATCCTCTGGTTCAGTTTCAAATGGATTTGTTTCTGGTTTTAGTTTTCATGGTAAATGTGCCATTGCAACCACAGTTGCGCATGATTCACATCAACTCATCGTGACCGGTACGGATGATGAACAAATGGCCATGGCAGTCAATCGTTTAAAGGAAATTGGTGGCGGTCAGGTAGTGGTAAAAGATGAGAAAGTTATCGGTGAGGTTGAATTACCGATTGCAGGGCTAATGTCCAACAAGAACGCAGCAGTTGTTTCTCAACAAGCTTCGACAGTTTTGCAAGGATTTGAAGCTTGTGGTTGCAAACTTAATAACCCAAATATGCAACTGAGCTTGTTGGGATTAGTTGTAATTCCTGAAATTCGTTTATCAGACAAAGGTTTGGTTGATGTAACTACATTCCAATTCATTCCAGTCATTGTTGAAGATTAATAAGGAGCAAAATAGAGATGGTACATTTAAATTTGTCGCATGAAAAAGGTAACCTGACTTCATTCCAAAGACTGCAGAACGAATTAGCTAAGGTTATTTCCAATGTTAAACATGGAGAAAAATTACCTTCAGAACCAAAGCTCGCTAAAATCCTTGGTGTTTCTAGGGCTACCTTGCGTGAAGCAATGCGTACTTTTGAAGGGCAGGGAGTAATTCGTCGACGGCAAGGAGTTGGAACTTTCGTTGTTGGGCCAATTCAAGTTATTGAGACTGGTTTGGAGCTTCTTGAAAGTATAGAAACACTCGCTGAAAAAATTGGATTAGATGTCAAAATGGGAGAATTAGAAATCCAGCGTATAGAAGCGGATGAGTATTATTCGAAAAATTTGAATGTTGAGCTTTCTACACC
>NPIE01008111.1_pt1 | contig 13039 bp, 7 predicted proteins | sample 8637661 | NCBI WGS metagenome assembly NPIE01 (sample SAMN07420842, study PRJNA396082) | bioreactor metagenome | isolation source: sample BA12 brine-fed electro-methanogenic bioreactor BA | place: Japan: Kochi | collected 2016-12-09 | reverse complement strand
ATGTCGAACTGATTCAGGAATAATATTTTTATGCAGGGGCAGATCTTCGTTCTGCTCTCTGAAAGAATGGTTCATCTCTATGTCTCATCCTGATCTCTTTTCCCTCCCCTGTCTTCTCCTTGATGAGAGAGAACGGCTGGAATCAACAGATGATGCATCCCGGGAGGTGGTAATTGCCCTCTTTGTGAATGGCCGCCATGCAGAAACGGCGATCCTCTCTCCGGGCAGTCTTGAGGAGTATACAATCGGGTACCTCTTCTCAGAAGAGATCATCAGGTCAAAAGATGATATCGAATCAATCAAATTCGAGAAGAACCGGATCAGTGTCCTGACAACAAACCCCTTTCGGATCACCGGCCGTAGGAAGACCATTCTTGCCGGATGTGGAGGGAGTACCTCCTACATTGATACGACATCACTTCCGAGGATTAAGAATGATAAAAATCCCATCCCTCTCTCTGTCATAATGGAGATCATCCCAAAACTGCCGGGTGAGAAAGAATCAGCAGTGCTGATGGATTGGGATGGAGGAATCATTGCCTCGTTCCATGATATCGGCTGTTCACCTGCTGTTGACAGGGTTATCGGATATGGTATTCAGCACGATCTGGACTTTTCAAGTGTAGTTCTTGGGATCTCCGGCAGGATTACCTCCGAGATGGTCAGGAGATGCCTCCTTGCCAAAATCCCGATCCTGGTATCGACCGGGCAGGTAACAGATCTTGCTGCCCGGATTGCAGACGAGACAAACCTCTGCATCATCTCTTATACCCGGGATGGCAGACCCGCCTGCTTCTCACATCCCGAAAGGATCAAAGGCTTCGTATGATCTCCCGGACCGCTGCTATCAGGAGATCGACCTCATCGATGGTGGTATAGAGGGCTAGGCTTGCCCTCACCGTTCCATTCGAAAGGCCAAGCGACTCCATCAGCGGCTGGCAGCAGTGATGGCCGGATCTCACCAGGATCTCAAAGTCGCTATCAAGACGCTCTGCAACCTCATGAGGATGAAGCCCCTGAATCGAAAAAGAGACAACACCGATCCGTGATGCCGGATTGGATGGTGCATGGATGGTAACTCCATCGATCCGCGAGAGCCCCTCTATCAGACGGGTGGTAAGCTCTTCTTCGTGGCGACGGATCTGATCCATTCCGATCTTCTCAAGGTAATCGACCGCAACGCCAAGCCCGATTCCGCCTGAGATGTTCGGAGTGCCTGCTTCATACTGCTGGTATCCCTCGATCGGGATAAAACCATCCTGATGCACCTCTTCGATCATCCCGCCACCCAGCATCATCGGTTGAATGATCGGCTCCCTCATCCAGAGGACACCGGTTCCGGTGGGAGCAAGCATCTTGTGGCCTGAGAAACAGCAGAAATCGCAGCCGATATCCCGGACATTCACCGGCATATGCGGTATTGATTGTGCGGCATCGATGAGGAGGAGGGTATTGTATCTCCTGCAGATCTCTCCGATCTCTTTGACTGGCATGATCACCCCGATTGCATTTGAGGCATGGGTGATCGCAACAAGTTTCGTCCCTCTTCTGACCTCCTCCTCGAAGGCTTCAAGATCGAGGGTGTAGTCCGGCTGTATGCCGATGACTGTGATTTCGATTCCCTCTGCTTCCAGTGCCCTCCAGGGAAGGAGGTTTGAATGGTGTTCGAGGATGGTGGTGATTATCCGATCTCCCGGTTTCCAGTCGAGACCACGGGCAACCATATTGATCGACTCGGTGGTATTCTTTGTGAAGACGGTTGTGCCCTCTTCTCCGCCGATGAACCGGGCGACCTTCTCATGGGCATGCCAGTACCGCTGTGAGGCGATCTGTGTGAACCGGTGGATGCCTCTTCCGACATTGGATCGATACGTGTGTTCAAACTCAACAACAGCATTGACAACCGGATCAGGTGAGAGGCTGATTGCCGCTGAATCGAGGTAAATGCAGTCGTGGATGATCGGAAAGTCCCGCCGTACTTTCTCGGAAAAGGATACCCCTTCTGTCTTCTCCGGAGCTATATCTCCACCAGTTTCTCCCATCTCTATCCTCTCGCTTCTTTTCCGGGGTCCCCCCTCTTTCAGGGTGAAGTCCTTGTTCACCGGGATATTCTGCTCACGGCAGAGCTCACGCATCTTCGGGGGGAGCGCCTTCCATCGCCAGAGGCCCCACTGGTGGTATGCATCAGGCAGCCCGTTCTTCTCTGCCCATTTCCTGAGGAAGGAATCCCATCGATCAGTCAGATCGGGATGCAATCTTCTGAGCATCTCGTATTCGCTCTCGAGCATTGCAGGGCAGAGGTAACAGCCGATCCGCTCAAGACCCAAATCATAGAGTGGATTGATCGGCACATCCTGCCACCAGAGGTAGAGGAAGACTTCAAATGCCCGCCAGTTTCTAATCGGTGAGACATTCAGCTGGAGCGGGTTTGCAGGATTCTGGCTCGTTTCATCAAGGTCTGCCCGGTTCCACGACTCGTACCACCGGTTCCCCTGAAAGGTAACGGATGGTCCAATCTCCGAGAGATAGATCCTGAGGGGGTGGAGTTTTAAAAGTTTGCAGCACCAGCGGTGATCTTTTCCCGGCGGGCCGGCCTTTTCGACTGCGGCGAAGAAATCTCCGCCTTTCCTGATGATATCAACCTTCTGTGATTCGATATACCTGATCGTCTCGGGGAGCTCAATTCCGGTATCGATGAAGAATGCCGATTCCACTCCGGCTTTTCTGGCAAGGTGGAAGACGGCGGCACTGTCTTTTCCACCTGAGAATGAGACATTTGCGGTTGGCCGGTCATTTTTATGTTTTTTAATGATCCGCAGGCTATCCCGCTCCATAAGCCTGAGATGGTACTGGTTCTGCAGGATTCCCCTCTTCCAGTCGGGGTTTTTGAAGGTTGCGGGATTTACCTGCATTAGTTCCTTCACCCTGATATGGCCGTCACGAACGACACCGGTTCCATATTTCCTCCTGTAACTGACGATGACGGTGCCATCCAAAACAGGTGACTTGAGGGGGAAGCGTTTCCCCCCTATTCTCACCTTCTTCTCCTGTTCGATGTGATCGTCAAGGTTTACGATGCCGGTTGTTGCATGCTTCAGCAGGTAGGGAAGTGATTCAGGTGCGATATCCAGTGAGAACTGCCGGGATATGGGATCGAAGAGGAGCCACCCAAACCGGCTGCCATTCATGATGATGAGATCGGCCCTGTCCCTTCCGCCGGTCTTGTTCAGGAGGATGATTTCAGGGAGGGGTACCTCTCCAAACCGGCTGTTGAGCAGTTTGTGAATGAGATTCCGATCTGCATCAAGGGCGGGCCTTAAGTCAAATGGCTCCAGCAGGGGGATTGCCCGCGCCTCTTTTCCGCATCCGCATCTCCTCCCGATAAGCGGAAGATTACAGGTATCGCACCAGAAGAGTTCCTTTTTGACTGCCGGCTCTCGCATCATTCATTCTATTGGTGCTTTGAGGCGATGAAAGATATGGTGGGGGTGTTCAGATGAGCACGCGCCGGTCTGCCTGCACGATGCTCCCGCTCGTCTCCGGCGTTTTATCAGGGCGGTACTCGGTGAACTGCTTAAGTGATACCGTCAGATCACGGGTGAAGGCGAAGTATCCGATCTGGGTGGTCCGGCAAAGGTTCATCGCCATATCCATCAGCCCGCGGGGATCAGGCCGGGCTTCTCCAAGCCAGATATGGAAGATATTACCCCCGTCTACGATCGGGAAGAAGACATGCTCTATCTCCATCCGCCGTGTCAGTGGAATATCCGCTGAGGGTGTGACATGGATGCCGTTTGTATAGTAGACCGGGAGATCGAGTGTCTTCTTTGACCGCTCAAGCAGGTTCTTTGTATCTCCCTTGACGATCCTGAGGGCATGGGGGCGGAACTGCTCATCAAGCAGATCTGCAACGGCAAATCTCTGCCCGGTCGTCTCTGCAGGGGTGCGGGCAAGTGCAATCGTCATCCCGTGTTTTGCCGAGAGTTTCTTTGCATACTGTTCCATCTCGGTCATTGTCCGGACGGCAAACCGGAACGCCTCTTTGGTCTCGTGGAGCTGGGAGCCGAGATGATGCTGGATCATCTCGTTGACACCGACAACCCCAATGGTATAGACGAGCCCCTCGAGATCGACTGCAACCGCACCCCTCTCATGTGTCACTGGATCTTTTGGCCTCTGCATCGCAAACGGCATCCGTCCGTTCGCCCTGACAAGCTCCATCCAGCGGCGTTTGATCTTAAAGATCGAGACAGCCGAATCCATCAGCTTTCGGAGTTCGGCAAAGAGTTTCTGGTCATCATGGTCGGCCCGGAATGCTGCCCGGGGACAGTTCACCGAGATTACCTGCCAGGATCCCATCGAAAAATGTTTGCCATCAGTAAAGGTGAGCTTATCCTCGAATGTGGTGTCATTTGCTGCGGTCGTCGAGAACTGGTAGGCACAGCACTGGTAACATGAGATCCCCTCTCCGGCACCCCGGTATGCGGGAAGCTGGTTGTCATAGTATGGGGTACCGAACTTTGAGGCGAGTTCAAAGGTCATCAGGTAGAGTTCACGGTAGGTCGGGATATCCGGATTGTTCGCATTGAAGTCTTCATCCTCATCCATAAAGTCCGGTTCAATACTGATCTCGGGTTTTGGGAAGTTGAAGGGCTTGCCCCAGTTATCTCCCTCAAGCATCACTTCCATCAGTGTTGCAAAGAGAAGCCGGACTTCACGTTCAAACTCTCCATATGCCCTGAAGGGAGCCTGCCTGCCATTCCAGACCTTGCCTTTGAAGACGATCGGCTTGTCACGCCAGAGCTTTGGGACTCCTGGTGAGAGCTGGACTGATGAGAAGACGACCTGGCCGCCGCGTGCCACCATCATCTGGGTCATCTCATAGACGAACATCTGCATCAGCTGTTTGATCTCGGCCCTGTCCATACCCTCGACATAGGGGGCTAAGAAGGTGAGGAAGTTGTAGTAACCCTGCCCTCCGGCAAAGTTTGTCTGTGCGGATCCAAGAGCCTTGACCGCATGGAGCACAGCCACCTCGGCGCGTTTTGCCGGACCTGCAACACTCGCTTTTGTCCCGTTTCCATCCGGCATTAAGCCATAGTAGAAGAAATAGCGGAGATCCCAATCCTGGCAGTTATGAATGAGGAGGCCGTCTGATGCAAAGAAGGTATGGCTCTCCTCGCTCCCGTCGCCTTCAAGGAAGAGATCGTAGACATAACTGCCTGAGGGTGTCTGTGGTTCAATGGTAATAACGCTCTCCGGCTTTTCAGCCCGGTTTATCTTCTGAGTATGCTTCAGGAAGGAATCGATATGATCCTGCCTCTCATCGAGGAACGAACAGTATTTTGAAAAGATATCGATATTCTTTCGTCCATGGAACTGGATACGGTAGAGTATCTGCCGCTCTGTATCATCATTATACAGCTCGGTGATATGCACCCCTATGCCGAGTGCCGACAGAAGAAGGGCAAGCTCCTGGCGGAGTGATTCTGATGCTGTCGTATAGGTGATGATACAGTCAGACTTTTCCGGGCGATAGTATGCTGATCCATCGCCGGTGTAGAGTGCTGAGAGGAACTCGCGGAGCAGTGCGTCATCTGCATGATAGACGATCCAGGGCATCCTCTTCCTGCTGCTGCCTTCTGGTATCCCGAAGATGTACCGGAAGAGGAGATAGACGATCTTTCCCCCGAAATAGACTTGCTGTGCACGGTTCCTATGAACCTCAATGCCGTAGATCTCGGTTGTATCCGGGGTGAGGCGGGTGATCGTTGCATAAGTATTGAGGGTGGCTTTCACCGATGCCTGTATCGAGGCTGACTGATGGTTTTCAGTGATTGCAAGATTATATTGTCCGGACTTTGGAGATGCATTGTAATTTCCTTCGGAGACGAAGAATCCAAGCAGCCGCATCAGATCAGGGGTGATCGGCAGGAGAGCCGGGAGGTCATGCTCGCTGCCTGTTACCCCGACCCTCAAACCTGTCAACTCAACTATCCCATAGTGCTCACAGAATGTCCGGAAGACACGAAGAGGCATGAAACCTTTTGTGTACCATTGTTTCCTGTGTTCGATCCCAAGGGCTCGTGAGATCGCTGTATAGGATCGTGCCTGCCCCGTCCTGACAATTTCAGAGAAGAGATCTGCTGCGCCCCGGACATACACGCCGGTGAGAAGATCTTCCGGAACAAGTTCTGTGAGTTCACGGATCAGGTTTATTCCGCATACTGGTTCTCCGCGGATCGGATCAGATGCAGTAATTGTGTAGAGGATATCACCTTCCCGTATCTCATCTGCCCGCCGGATCACCATCCCATCATCTGTCTGTACCGGGATCCTGTGCTCCCCGGTGACAGAGAGCATGCGGCCGCCCGATGTCTTTATCCTGAGCATCTCTCCATCGAGAGCTACCCTCCGGGTTACCTTATTCACCCGCACCCAGCCTTTGGGCGTAAGAAGGGAGAGATCACCCGGGGCGTCTTCATCCCCGTCAATTGGCAGTTCATCGGCCCTCGTACTCCTGATCCGACCCTCCGATTTCACCGGAATGACGGTACTACCGTCTATGCAGAACGGGCGTGATCCAAAATATTCGAGGTCGTGAATATGCATGTCGCCGGTCAGGTGGATGTCTGCGAGTTCCGGGGGGAGCTGGAGGAGGTACTGCTCTTTGCTGATCTTGTCTGCCTTCTTCTTATGGGATGTCTCGGCATTCTCCTGGAGGTTTGAGTTATCCTTTGCCTCAAAACCCCTCCCGACATCGATTAAATGCGCATCATAGACGGGTGTTCCGACACGGGTACAGACGTTCCGGTAATCGACAAGTCCCTCTTCGAGGAGGGTGATATTCATGATCTCACGGATAAGGGGGCCGGAGAGGAAGGTGAGGCCGAGCTTTTTGATCCGGGTCTCAACGCTCTGGGCTATCCGCTCTGCGAGTTCAGGGTCTGCCCCTTCCCTTCCATAAAAGGTCTCGACAAGGCGGGTCTCGGTGAGGATCTGCTGAACAATCTTCTGGCGGTCCCAGTCCATCATGTGACCCTGGGAAGTCCGCACCTTGGGCATCGGGGGTTGGAATGCCCCATCAAGTGTTGACTGCCGCGTATCTTTCATGCAGACTTCACCGTCGGCATATTTCTGCAATCGAGGTTAAGACAGCACCATTTTCAAAGATCTCCTGTGAGGTGAGGTATTGATCCCCGACCTGGAGTACTGGTGCTTCCATCACAAAGATACCGTTCATTCTCAGATCAGTGAGTGCTTCGGGATCCTCAAGGCTCCGCTCCATATAGGGGATCATATTGTCCTGAAGGTATTGTTTGAGTATTTCACAGTTCGGACAGACTTCGAGTGAATAGACAATAATATCATGAACATCAGACATGAGGCATACCCCTTCTCTTAGTATAGATCTATACCTTCCTTCTATTCTTATTTGCCATCTGATATCTGTTCCTCTCCTGACAGAACCGGAGGTGAAGATATTTCCCCTTTTATGACGAAGACATACTTCAGGTTATCGAGTTATGGTGAGGGCATTTATTGCAATCGATCTGCCGGCATCCCTGCAGGAGGCATTATCTCTCGTTCAGGAGCCACTGCACAAGGCACCGGGACGGCTTGCGATCGTTGATCCATCCCTCCTTCATGTCACCCTGAAATTCCTTGGGGAAGTGTCTCCCGATCAGGTTGCACGTGTCATTGAAGAGCTGAAATCCCTGGAATTTCCTGCATATACAGTTTCGATCAGAGGTATTTCAGCAAATAATCCAAATCGCCCCCGCGTCATCTGGGCGGAGGTGGAAGATGAGGGGAAAACTGCTGCCCTTGCCGGGATGATTGATTCTGCCCTCGAATCGATTGGTATTGTCTGTGAAACCCGGCCATTCCGTCCCCATATCACCATTGCGCGGGTGAAGGAATTTCATCCCGGTATTTCAGGGGCACTTCTCCCGCACTCCCGGTGGAGATATGGGGAGATCGATGTCAACCGGATTGTCCTGAAGAAGAGTACCCTCACCCCGCAGGGACCCATCTATGAGACACTTGCTGAGGTGCCGCTGTGACCAGAAGCCCCTTTGAAGAGGAGATCCTCTCCCGAATCAGGCCGACACCGGAGGAGGTGGAACATCTCCGCACCATCTCTGATCGGATTATTGCGTACCTGATGGAGTATCACCAGCGCCCCTCAATGGTTGTTGGATCAGTTGCGCGGGGGACATTTGTCCGTGGTGATCGCGATCTTGATATCTTCATGCTCTTCCCAACAGATCTCTCCCGTGAAGATCTGGCAATCGAGGGCATTGGTCTTGGGCGTGCTGTCGTCGATCATTTTGGGGGAACCGCTGTTGAGAAGTACGCCGAGCATCCGTACTTAAATGCCCGGATTTTTGACCTTGATATCGATCTCGTTCCCTGTTACCATGTGGCATCTGCTGCCGAGATCAAGAGTGCGGTGGACAGAACCCCATTTCATACCCGGTATATTATCCCCCGTATTGCCCCATATGTCGATGATGCCCTGCTGATGAAGCAGTTTACAAAAGCAGGAGGCGTGTATGGATCAGATCATATGACTGAGGGCTTCTCAGGCTATCTCTGCGAACTCCTTGTACTTCATTATGGTGGTTTCAACCCTCTCATCAGAGCGGCGGCCGGGTGGCGGCCGGGCCTTGTGATCGATCCCGAGAACCACCGGACACGGATTTTTGATGAACCGCTTGTTGTGGTCGATCCAACCGATCCAAACCGGAATGTCGCTGCAGCTCTCTCACTTGACCGGATGTGCGCCTTCATAGAGCTTGCACGCGCTTACCTGAAAGATCCGACGGAGGCATTCTTCACGATTCACCGTCCAGCCTCATTTACCAGAAAGCAGGTGGAACTGGCACTTGCCGAACGGGGATCGGCGCTGTACACCATAACCTTTACAACACCGCCCTATGTCCCGGATACTATTGTCCCCCAGCTCAGGAAGAGTACTATCGCAATCAGAGACCTTCTGGAACGGTCGGGTTTTTCCGTGAACCGGACCGACTGCCATATGGGTGAAGAGAGATCCGTTCTCCTCTTTGAGCTTCTCAATGACAGGGTTCCACCAGTTGTCAGGCATATCGGTCCCCCGGTGAATAACAGTGACAATGCAGAACGCTTTATCCGAAAATATATCGAAAACTCCCCTCTCTCAGGTCCTTTCATTGAGGATGGGCGGTATATTGTTGAGGTTCGCCGCCCCTATACCGGGGCTAAAACCCTCCTTTCATCAAAAGACCTGCTTGAAGCCGCTCTTGGTAAGCATGTGAGAAAGTCAATGGTGGAGCATGGCTGGGATATTACATCCGGTGCCGACTGCTGGAATGAGGATCTCTCAGAATTTCTGGCCGCCTTCTTTGAGCGCTCAAGCCCGGCTGTCCGGATCATGAGGATGGGCGGGGAATAGGCCGCCCTTTCATATCCTGGCCAAACAACGTTTTCCTCCGGCAAAAGATCGGAATCCAGATGGTGGGTGTAATGGTCTTTAGTAGTTCTCATAAAAGTCATGAGGTATCCTCACGATCCACTTTGTGGAATTGAATGGGAATAATCAATTACCTCGGAGTAGATGGAGTTGTATTGCATGATGTGCTGGATCGGTTCGATGACATCTGTTCGAGGGGGTTTGTTTGAAACGGCGTATTCCTCTCCATAAGCTCGGCAGAGGCACCGAAGAGATAGAAAACGGTTTGTATCAGGATGCGCTCACCTCCTTTGATGCCGTTCTCTCTTCAGATCCGAGTGACTCCCGTGCCTGGGTTGGCCGCGGCATCGCGCTTGCATATCTTGGTAACCTCGAAGATGCTCTTCTCTCGTATGATCGGGCTCTAGCCCGTAATACCGATGATGCTCTTGCCTGGATCTTCCGGGCAGTTGCTCTGGCTGCACTCTCCCGTCTCAGTGATGCACTTGCCTCAAATGACCGTGCAATAGCCATCAACCCTGGTGATGCTGTTGCCTGGATAAACCGTGGTGCTGATCTCGCCGATCTCGGCCACTATGTTGATGCATTCGCATCATTTGAGAAGGCGCTTGCACTCAACCCTGACGATGCCCTGGCCTGGTCTGGCCGGGGCACCTGCCTCACCAGCCTTGGCCGGTACACCGATGCCCTCATATCTTTTGATCACGCCCTTACTCTTGAACCTGATGATGGGTGTACCTGGACGAACCGTGGTAATGCGCTTCTTGGACTGGGGCAGTATGCCGATGCGATCGCCTCATGCGAACGTGCACTCGAAATCGATCGAAAAGATCCATTAGCATGGTATTTTCGTGGTGTTGCCCTTGCTAATCTTGGCAGGTATGCTGATGCTGTTGCCTCGTTCGATCGTTCCCTCTCCCTGAACCAGAGAAATGCCTATGCCTGGTATAACCGTGGTAATGCACTCAGGAGCCTGTCTAAATATGAAGATGCACTCGTCTCCTATGATCGTGCTCTTGCACTGGATCCAAAGAATGCAAGTTCCTGGACCGGCCGCGGCAATGCTCTCCTCCGTCTCGGCAGATATTCCGATGCCGTCTCATCATATGGAAATGCACTTTCGATCAACCCTGAAGATGAGGTCGCCTGGAATAATCGTGGAGTTGCACTCGGGGCACTTGGCAGATATACTGAAGCCCTCGCATCCTATGACCGGGCGCTGTCGATGAACAACGATGATGCCCTCGCCTGGACCGGCCGGGGGGTGGCACTTGCAGAACTCTCCCGATATACCGAAGCACTTGACTCCTTTGAGCGTGCCCTCAAAATCGATCCGAAGAATGCGCCGGCATGGTATAATCGCGGAAAAGCCCTCGCGAACCTTGGCCGGTATGATGATGCCCTGGGATCCTATGACAGCGCCCTCGCAATCCAACCAGAATATGCAACCGCATGGTATAACCGCGGCAATGCATACCTTGGTATCGGGAGGCTGGAGGATGCGCTCGCCTCATATGACAAGGCACTGGAAATTGATCCCTCAAATCCATGTGCGTGGGCAAACCGGGGCAATGCCCTTGGCGTTATTGGAAGACATGCCGATGCGGTTGCATCCTGTGATAAGGCCCTCTCCCTCGATCCTGAGAACGCAAATGCCTGGACCGGCCGTGGTGTTGCTCTTGAGAAGATTGGCAGGAGAAATGAGGCGGTCGCCTCCTATGATAAGGCCCTCGCACTCGATCCGGATCACGCCCTTGCCTGGTATATCCGTGGAACTGCACTTGGAAATCTGGGCCGCTTTAAGGATGCTCTTGCCTCCTATGATCGTTCTCTTTCCCTCAATCCACGGGATCCACACGTCTGGACGGGTCGTGGTGTTGCGCTTGAAAAACTCGGGAGATTTGGTCATTCCCTTGCCTCGTATGATAAAGCTCTTGAGTTCAATCCTGATGATGCCCATGCATGGGCAAACCGGGGCAATGCCCTTGGCGGGCTCGGACGATATGACGATGCCCTCCTCTCCTATGATAAGGCCCTCGCACTTGATCCGGATCTTGCGGTGGCCTGGACGGGGCGTGGTGTTGCGCTTGAGAAGCTTGATTGTGTGGATGAAGCATTCAGATCCTATGAGCGTGCCCTCTCCCTCAATCCTGATGATGGTGTTGCCCGAACCGGAAGAAACACGCTTATTGACAGGGTCAGCCGCCAGCATGATCTCCCGGCACCCTCTGATCCTGGTGTTGAGTGCGAGCCTTTTACGGAGATTGCCGGTGAAGGATCCAATAGCGCTGGTAGTGGCATGAGCCCTCTCTACCCGGATTCGTCTGCTGCTCAAATGGTTATATCATCAGCTGGATCGATGGATGTCACTCATCATCCGAAACTGCTCTATTCTCTTCGTCGGAAGAAGAGGGGTGCCGTTTCTGCCGTTGATATGGATGAGTCTCTTTCGACTGCCTTCTCTGAGATCCAGAGGATGGGATCGGCCCTTGGGCTTTCCCGGGAAATCCAACGTGAAGCCAGAGAGATCTGCAAACGAGAGGCAGCGGCGGGAAGCATTCCGGGTGGATCTGTTCAGACTGTTGCAGTAGCTGCACTTTACCATGCCTGCCGGCAGAAGAGCCTGCCTGTAACCCTTGATGCGATCATCCATCTCTCACGCCTCTCCCGGAGAGAGGCGGCATTTATCGGGGAGAAAGCTGATGATATCCGGATTGTCGATCCCTATCAAACCGATCTCTCTTCTGCTCTGGATTGCATCTCCGGACTGCTTGGGATCGATGAAATCCAGCGGAGGCGTGCCGGGGAGATCCTCTCCGGGCAGCCAGTAATAAAAGAAGAACGAAAAAAGGATGCTGCTGGTTTTGCAGCTGCTGCTCTCTATCTCGCCTCGCTTGAAACCGGAGAGAGGCGAACCCAGCGTGAGGTCGCAAAAGCTGCCGGGGTGGGGGTTGCCACCCTCAGGAACCGGTGCCGGCAACTGGTTTCCTGATCTCTGGCAACTCCTTCCTGCCGGGTTGGAAATCTGGAATGTATGTATATGATCACTGTTTTGGGATGCACCGTGCCGCCTTCTTCGCGGCAAGTGATTCGATCGCCTTCTCATCAATTTCGTCTTTGATCAGCAGTGCTCCCGATGCAATCGCAGACTGAACAAATGTCTCTCCGGTGCTGCTCCTGATGATGAGTGTCGTATGTCCGGGAGGTGAACCGACTGCACCTGCCGAGACATCTGCTGATCTGGCAGTCAGGTCGGTGCAGATCCGGCATCCCGGCCGAACCGCTTCATTCAATTCCTTCAGGGGAATCGTCAGTGTTTCGCCATCGATCTTTGTTATGAGAAGCCCCTTCTTCATATCGAGTCTCCCGATATCGTGGGGCTGAAGCTGGTATCTTCGCTCAAAAATTCCCTCTACGAGATGATTGTAGTCAAATGTCTCTGTGCAGAAGAGACCCATAACCAGCCTGATCGATCGTGCAAAGGGCCTGACCAGATCGTTTTCACTTGCTTTCATCTCCGCTACCGCCTCGGTAACACAGGGAAGCCCGATGACGGCAATCTTCCTGCATTTCTTCTCAAGG
>NPIE01003499.1_pt2 | contig 13047 bp, 11 predicted proteins | sample 8637661 | NCBI WGS metagenome assembly NPIE01 (sample SAMN07420842, study PRJNA396082) | bioreactor metagenome | isolation source: sample BA12 brine-fed electro-methanogenic bioreactor BA | place: Japan: Kochi | collected 2016-12-09 | reverse complement strand
CGGCGTACTGCCGAAGATCGAGAGCCTGCGGATTCCGGTCAAGTACCTGGCGAACCTGCTGACCGCCGGTGATGAGAAGCCCATCGTACTGGCCCTGAAGCGGATCATGGCCATGCGTTTATACAAGCGCGCCGAAACCGTGGAAGGCAAGGAAGACCTGCGAGCCCTGGAAGCGTGTGGTCTGACCAAGGCCCAGGCCGATGAGATGTACCGCTACCTGGCCATCGCCAACTACGAAGATCGTTTCGTGATTCCGACCAGTCATCGTGAGCTGGCCAAGGAAGCCTTCCCGGATGCGACCGCTTACGGCGAGCGCGGCGGTTGTGGCTTCAGCTTCGGCGATGGCTGCAACGGTGGTGACAGCGATTTCAGCCTGTTCGGCGGCAAAAAGCAGACCACCAGCATGGTCAGCAAGCTGGCGACCGTGAAGCAGGTTGACCCGAAGCAGCTGCAGGACTGAGGAGGCCGCGATGCAACTTTTGAAAGTACTGGCGCGGGTACTGGAGTACCCCACCGAAGAACTGCAGCAATCCAAAGACGCCCTGGTCGCCGCTGTCCTGGAGGACAGCCGGCTGCCGCGGCAGAACAAAGAACAGCTGCTGACCTGTATCGACCGCCTGTGCGACGGCGACCTGATGGACCTTCAGGAAGCCTACGTAGGCACGTTCGACCGGGGCCGGGCCACCTCCCTGCTACTGTTCGAACATGTGCACGGCGAATCCCGCGACCGCGGCCAGGCCATGGTAGACCTGATGGAACAATACCGGGCCAATGGCCTGGAGATTGATGCCAAAGAACTGCCGGATTACCTGCCGCTGTTCCTGGAATACCTCTCCACCCGCCCCTGGGAGGAAATCCGCAACTGGCTGGAAGATATTCACCACATTCTGGGTCTGCTCGGCGAGCGGTTGTACCAACGTGAGAGCTTCTACCACGTCGCCATGGATTCCCTGCTGGTACTGTCCGGACGCAAGGCTGACAGGCAGGAGCTGGCGCAGCTCGTTGCCTCGGAAGAACGCGACGATACCCCGGAAGCCCTGGACAGAGTCTGGGAAGAGGAAATGGTGAAATTTGTGGATGACCAGGGCAGCTCCTGTGGCACCGGCGGCGTGGTTGGACAGCGCCGCCGCGAACTGGAACAGACCCAGACCATTCACCTGAGTGATCAGCTGATGACGGACGCAACGCCCCGTCCGGCAGGGCGCGCCTGAGGCGCAGGAGGAAAAGACAATGTCCTATATCAACACACTCTTGTTCGGAATCTATCCCTACATCGCCCTGATTGTACTGTTTGTCGGTACCTGGGCGCGTTACGACCATGGCCAGTTCACCTGGAAGGCCCATTCCAGCCAGATGCTGCGCAAGAAAAACATGGTGATGGCCAGCGTGCTGTTCCACGTCGGCGTCCTGGTGATCTTCTTCGGCCACCTGGTGGGCCTGCTTACTCCGCACTGGGCCTACGAGTGGATCATCACCCCGGGCCAGAAACAGGTGATGGCGATCCTGGTGGGCGGTATTGCCGGCATCATGGCCATCATCGGTGGCGGCATGCTCGCCTGGCGCCGCATGACCGACCCGCGGGTTCAGGCCAGCAGCACCTTCGCCGACAACATGATCATCATCATTCTTGTCGTCCAGCTGGTGCTGGGCATGCTCACCATCCTGCCCACCATGGGCCACCTGGATGGTAGCACCATGCTCAAGTTCTCCTCCTGGGCCCAGGGCGTGTTCACCCTGGAAGGATCCGGCATCGCCGCCTACATTGCCGACGTGCACTGGATCTACAAGACCCACATCTTCCTGGGCCTGACCATCTTCGTACTCTTCCCGTTCACCCGGCTGGTGCACATGCTCAGCGTGCCAGTGGAGTATTTCGGACGGAAGTATCAGGTGGTTCGCAAGCGCGCTTGACTGGTCAGGTTCAAGGGGTCACAAGGACTTTTTTGACTTGCACTGAACGATGCCGGCATGGCTAAGGCGAAGTTGCCAGCGCTGTGTCGACATCGTGTCCTCTCCGGGTTCGGAGCACACTAACAGTAACTGGTAATCGTGCTGTTTTTCGATGGCATGGGCCTGCACACCCTCGGCGGTGTGCTCCGGATCTTTCCAGGCATAGAGCTTGACCGTTGTTGGCTGAATTAATTCGCACAGGGCTTCACAGTCCAGTGCCAGGCGATCTTGAAGGTGGTCCCGCTCAAAGGTCGATTTTTCGAGGGCTAATGTCGCCCGGTAACAGATGACCTGTTGCTCGTCGTTACTGGTCCAGCGCTGGGCCTGTGCCCGAATGCCAGCGGGCAGATCGCGGACCTTCCGGTACTCCAGCCAGACTTTTTTATGCCCCGCAGACCGGCTGGTGTAAGGGGTGCTCAAACGAACTTTCCAGCGAGGACGGCCCCGTCGCAACCAGGCTGTAATGGCGTTGATCATGTCATCGCGCAACAGGTCGCGGATGGCGTAAATCAGCGCGATGCCCAACAGCAGGCTTAGAGACAGGGTTTGGCCAATGTCGCGGATGTTGAACAGCAGGTAGGTGAACAACAGCATGACCACGGTGGTCGACGCGGCTTTCACGAGCTTGCGGGTGCCAGCGCCAAGTTCGGTCACCCTGGTACGCAGTAGTAAAGGATATTCCAGAATGCGGTGATACAACCGCATGCGGTTCCAGACCCGGGTGGGGGTGCCGTTGAAGTTGCTGGTATAGTCCTGGCGTTTTCGATGCTGATCCTCCTGATCGAGAAACTCAAGGACGGCGGCCTTCAGGGACTCATCCAGAGTGTCATAGTGATCCTGTGTCATGCACTCCAGAAAAAACTGTTCTGCATTCCAGGAAAAATAGGTATCCAAAAGCCGGTAGTAGCGCTGTTGACCGGTCTGTTCGGGAGCTCCCTTTCGCAGGCGCTGGGAAAACATATTGCTCAGGCGCAGGGCCCGTTTCAGCAGTTCGTTGCTGAGACCGGCCGTTTCAATCTGCTGTCTGAGCCGGTCTATAGACGCCCGATACTGAAACAGCCACGATCCCTGCTGGATCTCATAATGGGGCGAGAGCAGGGTGAAGGCGTGCTCAACCTTGCCTTTGCGATCCCTGTCTGGCATCCCCAGTAATCGAAGCCGGTGTTCCAGGGACGAAAAATAAAACCGCTTCTCCGACAGTGCACGGGCGGATAGGCTGCCTTCATGGGGTGTAAACAGATAGAGTTCGACGTTGTATCGACCGGCTCCGGTAAGGGAGCGGGTCAACTGTAACTGATAGTTGCCCTTGCGCCTCAGTGTAAACACCACCGCTCTCCAAACTGACGTTTCAGGGTTACCCCTGTCTCAGAGTACCCCGTTTTAATCCCGATCTACCTCCGATGAGGAAGCGATTTTCACCTGCAATGCTGTTTAACTGACAGCCAAGTGAACAGAACCATCGGGCAAGGTATATCCATGCAACTGATCCCCACCGGCGAGGCCGGAAAACCCAGAAACCAATTCCCGCCAGTATACGTGGGAGAAACACTTATTCACGAAGACGACATCGCCCGAGAAATGCAGCACCATCCGGCTGAGGAGTTGGCGGAAGCCTGGCACGAAGCTGCCAGAAGCCTTGCCATCCGTGAATTGTTACTGCAACAGGCCAGCCGCCTGAACCTGGATAACATCGAAGACGAAGAAGACCGCATCGCCCGGGTGCTGGAACTCGAGCTCAATGTGCCAGACCCGAGCGAACAGGATTGCGAACGCTTCTACGCCGCCAACCCAGGCCGCTTCTGCAGCCCCACCATCATGGCCGTCAGCCACATACTGCTGGCTGCCGCTCCGGATGATATTGAAGAGCGCATGCGCCAGGAAGAAGCCGGCCGACAACTCCTGTCCGCGCTTCTGGACGGCCGCTCCCAGTTCAACGAACTGGCCAAACAATATTCCGCCTGCGAATCCCGCCACCAGGGCGGCAGCCTGGGGCAGATCAGCAAAGGCCAAACCGTGGAAGAATTTGAGCGCCCGATACTGAGCCTGAACGAAGGCCTGCACCCCGAGCTGATTGAAAGTCGCTACGGTTGGCACATTGTCCGCGTGGACCAGCGCATCGATGGTAAACGGCTACCTTATGAACATGTAAAGCCCCAAATCCGCCAGTACCTGAGCGAAAGCGTGACCCGCCGGGCATTCCGGCAATATCTCCAGGTATTGGCTGCGGAAACCGGTGTGAAGGGCGTCGATCTGGAGCTGCCGGATTCGCCGTTGATGCAGTGAGTGTTTGCTTAGTAAAGCGAATAATTGAGCTAAGTCAATTGCTGAAGAATTAACCTAAGGATACCCCCATCGGGGGAGCGATTTTTGATCAGTATCCTTCTACTATTTAAAACAAGATTTTGAATGCATGATTATGCAGAGGGGGATACACCCATGGCCATGACACAAACTGCCGAACAGCGATACACCAAACCGGTGCTTGTCGCCATCAACAAACCACTTGATGAAGAAGACAGCCTGAAGGCCCTTCGCAGCCATGCCCTGTTCTGCAACTTGCGCCCCAAAGACCTCGACAGCCTGATTCAGCAATCACGCCGGCTGAGACTGGGCCATCATCAGTTGCTCTACCGCCAGGACATGCCGGCGCACCACTTCTTCTTCGTGATCTCTGGTCGCCTGCGCCTGTACCGTCTGGATTCCTCCGGCATCGACCGAACTCTGGACAGCATTGCCCCCGGCGACTGCTTCGCCGAAGTCATGATCTACGCCAACCCGCCGCAGTACGCCTGTTACGCGGAAGCGCTGAAGTCCAGCGAAGTGCTCATGATTCCGGTGAAAGCCTACCGGGAACTGCTCGACAAAAACCCCGAGTACGCTCAGGCGGCGCTGAGCCATTATGCCATGCGCGCGGTCTCGCGATTCCACGATCTGGAGATCATGACCGTCCAGAACGCCCGCGACCGCCTGATTCGCTACCTGATCGACCTGCTGCCCAACGGCATCGAAGAGGGTGGCGAGGTTGAACTGCCGCTACCCAAGTGCCTGGTGGCCTCGCGCCTCGCCATGCAGCCGGAGACTTTCTCCCGCATTCTGGCGGACCTGAAATCCAATGGCCTGATCCGGGTAAATCGCAGCAAGCTCTTTATTTCCGACCCTCAGCGGCTGATCGCGATCAGCCAATAGCCTCCCCGGGCCTCAGGGTCCGGTTTTTTTAAAGCCTCGAATAGCAGGGGATAGACATGATCAGCAGTTACCAGGACCTTGTTCAAGCTAGCAGGAAAGAACCGGAGCCCCAGCGCTTCCTGTTTGTATTCTGCAAGGCGGAGCTGCCAGACGACGCCTCGGCTGCCGAACGCGCGGCCTTTGAACGAGGCGAGGGTGGGGCGCTGACACCGGTGATCTGTGTCGATAAAACCCCCGATGAAGCGCCGTATTTTGACGTGCTGGCCGAGGAATCCCAGGCTACCGGCCAGGACTGGGACATGGTCTTTGTTGCGGCTATGTCCGGCCGTGGCGGCACTACACCTTCCAGCGACGAAGCCCAACAACCCATGACCATGATGGTGGAAAGCATCCGAATGGGCCATGTGAGCAATTACCTGCCTCTCAATAAAGCCGGCCACGCCATAAGCCTTGACTGAACTCAAGGCGCCTCTGGTGGGCCGAGGACTATCCTCAAAGAGGTATTTGATTTTCCTCAAAATTGAACGACCCTTGATGTAATCCATGGGATATTGGGAGTTGTAGTGAGAAACGTCCTACGTTGTGCGCTATCCATCTTGTTGATACTTGCTGCTCCGCTGAGCTGGGCCCAGCCGCTATCGGAATACAGCCCTCCGGCCGGACGCCAGCTCATCGAAAAAGCCTTTCCGGAAGCTACTGAGCTCCAGCCCATGGAGGGCAATCGAGCCATTCAGAAAGTGTATGCCGGTGACGAACTCATAGGCTACGCATACCAGTCCCTCGATTTTGTCCAGACTCCTGCCTATTCCGGCAAACCTCTGAACGCCATGGTGGTGCTGGATGCCGCCGGTGAAATCCGGGCCGCCAAGGTGATTCACCACGATGAACCTATCCTGCTGGTGGGTATTCCCGAGACCAAAATGCATGAGTTTACCGACCAGTACACCGGTCTGAAAGCTGACCAGCGGGTGACCGTTGGTGGCACGTCTACCGAACGCAAGGTGGCGGTGGATGGCTTGTCCGGCGCTACGGTCACCGTGATGGTTATTAACGAAGTCATCATGCGCACTGCCCACCGGGTGGGGGTCGAGATTGGGTTGATTGAAGGTGGCAAAAGCAACCGTCCGCCCATGGCCAATGTGAACTCGGAACAGTTTCAGGAGAAGTCCTGGCAGGAGTTGACCGGTGACGGTTCCATTCGCCGCCTGGTGTTGACCAAAGGGCAGGTCGACGACTCTTTTGTGGGGACCCCTGCCGAGGGCATCGAAACTGCAGACGCGGGCGAACGCGATGACATCCTGATCGAGCTCTACGCTGCTTATCTGGATGCGCCGACCATTGGCCGCAACCTTCTGGGTGAAAACCAATACCAGTGGCTGATGTCGGAGCTCCAGGAGGGGGAACATGCCATCGCGGTGATGGCCAACGGTGAATACTCCTTTAAAGGTTCTGGCTACGTACGGGGCGGCATTTTTGACCGGGTGCAGATCCGCCAGTTTGGCGACACCTTCAACTTCCGGGATCTCGATTTCCATCGGCTCAGCGACGTTTACGGTGAGGGGATGCCCGAGTTTTCGGAAATGGCGATCTTTATCGTGCGCCAGCAGTACAACTTCGATCCTGGCACGCCCTGGACGCTGGAGCTGACTGTCAAGCGCCAGACCGGCCCGCTGGACAGTGAATTCCAGGTGTTCCCTCTGGAGTACCAGTTGCCAGACCAGTACTACACCCGCCCGGAACCGGTTCTGACCGACGAAGAGTGGCTTGAAAACCAGCCGCTGTGGATTCAGGTGTGGTACCAGAAGCAGTTCCAGATCACCGTGTTGGGGCTGGGTATCGCCGTGCTGCTGTTCATCCTGTTCTTCCAGGACTGGCTGGTACAGAAGCCGAAGATGATGCGCTGGATTCGCCACGGCTTCCTGGTTTACACCCTGTTCTTCATTGGCTGGTATGCCCTGGGTCAGCTTTCCATCGTCAATGTGCTGACGTTTGTGAACAGCCTGATCAGCGGCTTCAAATGGGAAACCTTCCTGATCGATCCGATCATGTTCGTGCTCTGGGCCGTGGTGGCTGGCATCGTCCTGCTATGGGGTCGGGCGGTCTACTGTGGCTGGCTATGCCCGTTCGGCGCCCTGCAGGAGTTGATCAATGAAATCGCCCGCAAGCTCAAGGTACCGCAGTACACCGTGCCTTTTGCCTGGCACGAGCGCCTGTGGGCCATCAAGTACATCATCCTGCTGGTGCTGTTTGGTATTTCTCTGGAGTCCATGGCCACTGCCGAGCGCATGGCTGAAGTGGAGCCGTTCAAGACCGCTATTACCCTGCATTTTGACCGCACCTGGCCGTTTGTGACCTACGCCGTGCTGTTGCTGGTGGTCAATATCTTCACCCGCAAGGTGTACTGCCGCTACCTGTGCCCGCTGGGTGCCGCCTTGGCGTTGCCCACCAAACTGCGGGTGTTTGACTGGCTCAAACGTCGCAAGGAATGCGGTAACCCCTGCCGTCTCTGCGACAAGGAATGCGAAGTCCAGGCGATCCATCCGGATGGACACATCAATTACATGGAGTGCCACTACTGCCTGGATTGTCAGATGACCTATTTCGACGACCACAAGTGCCCGCCGCTGATTGTGAAGCGCCGTGGCAAGCGCCGTGGTCACAACGCACCCGGCCACCCAGAGGAAATTCCGGTGGTGCAGGTGAACTGAGTAGTCCCGAGGAGCCAGCCATAAGGCCCCGGTAACGTCATGAGAAGCAATAACCGCCATAACCAATAACGGAGTTGGATGCTATGAAAAAAAGAGATGATCTGACCAAGGACACGCCGGAGGTTTCCGAAGGTGGTCTGAGCCGTCGTCGCTTTATGGGTGCGGCTGCGCTGGCCGGTGTCGCTGGTGCAACCGGTCTGGGCACCTCGGTCATGTCCCGTGAGACCTGGGCTGCAGCTGCTGAAGAAGCCCGCAACAAGGCTCACGTCGCCCCGGGCGAGCTGGATGAGTACTACGGTTTCTGGAGTGGTGGCCACCAGGGCGAAGTGCGCGTGCTTGGCGTGCCCTCCATGCGTGAACTGATGCGTATTCCGGTATTTAACGTGGATTCCGCAACGGGTTGGGGTATTACCAATGAAAGTAAGGAAATCCTGGGCGGTGATCAGCAGTACCTGAACGGCGACTGCCACCACCCGCACATTTCCATGACTGACGGTCGTTACGATGGTAAGTACCTGTTTATCAACGACAAGGCCAACACCCGGGTTGCCCGTATCCGTCTGGATATCATGAAGACGGACAAGATTACCCACATCCCGAACGTTCAGGCCATCCATGGTCTGCGCCTGCAGAAAGTACCCAAGACCAACTACGTGTTCTGTAACGCCGAGTTCGTCATCCCGCAGCCCAACGACGGTACGGATTTCAGCCTGGACAACAGCTACACCATGTTCACCGCCATCGACGCAGAAACCATGGATGTGGCCTGGCAGGTCATCGTTGACGGTAACCTTGATAACACCGATGCCGACTACACCGGCAAGTACGCTGCTTCTACCTGTTACAACTCAGAGCGTGCCGTTGATCTTGCGGGCACCATGCGTAACGACCGCGACTGGGTGGTTGTGTTCAATGTGGAGCGCATTGCTGCAGCGGTAAAAGCCGGCAACTTCAAGACCATTGGCGATTCCAAGGTGCCGGTTGTCGACGGCCGAGGCGAATCCGAATTCACCCGCTATATTCCTGTGCCGAAGAACCCGCACGGTCTGAACACCTCTCCCGATGGCATGTACTTCATTGCCAACGGCAAGCTGTCACCAACGGTATCCGTGATTGCCATTGATAAACTGGACGATCTGTTCGAAGACAAGATCGAACTGCGCGACACCATCGTGGCCGAGCCGGAGCTGGGTCTCGGACCCCTGCACACTACCTTCGACGGCCGTGGCAATGCCTACACCACGCTGTTTATCGACAGCCAGGTGTGCAAGTGGAATATTGCCGATGCCATCAAGCACTACAACGGTGACAAGGTAAATTACATCCGTCAGAAGCTGGACGTGCAGTATCAGCCGGGCCACAACCACGCATCGCTGACTGAATCCCGCGATGCTGATGGCAAATGGCTGGTTGTTCTGTCCAAGTTCTCGAAAGACCGCTTCCTGCCGGTTGGCCCGCTCCATCCGGAGAACGATCAGCTGATCGATATTTCCGGTGAGGAAATGAAACTGGTTCACGATGGCCCGACCTATGCCGAGCCGCACGACTGTATCCTGGTACGTCGTGATCAGATCAAGACCAAGAAGATCTACGAGCGCAACGACCCCTACTTCGCCAGCTGTCGTGCCCAGGCGGAGAAGGACGGTGTGACTCTGGAATCCGACAACAAGGTCATCCGTGATGGCAACAAGGTACGTGTTTACATGACCTCCGTTGCGCCTCAGTACGGTATGACCGAGTTCAAGGTGAAGGAGGGTGATGAAGTCACTGTGTATATCACCAACCTCGATATGGTTGAGGACGTGACCCACGGCTTCTGTATGGTGAACCATGGTGTGAGTATGGAGATCAGCCCGCAGCAGACCGCTTCCGTGACCTTTACGGCAGGTAAGCCAGGGGTTTACTGGTACTACTGCAACTGGTTCTGTCATGCTCTCCATATGGAGATGGGCGGGCGGATGCTCGTCGAAAAGGCCTGATAGAGAGTTGCCTGACCTGGGGTCCCGGTTTCGGGGCCCCTGGTTGCTTATCACTATCCCGAGATCTATTGATGTATCAACTATTGCGTTATGGAGTGGCCCTGTCAGTCGCTCTGTTTGCGCTCTCCGCCAACGCGGACCTGCAGCAAGAGCTGGATAACCTGGCCCCGGGTTCGTCGTTCGAACTTCCTCCGGAAACCTTGTCTCCACTGGCTATCAGGGTGCCCGGGGTATCTGTGTCCTGCGCTCCGGAAACGGTGATTGACGGTGGCGGGCATGGCAATGCGGTTGAGATTCTGGCAGAGGCGATCACCTTTTCCGGTTGCCAGGTTCGCAATTGGGGCAAAGACCTGAACGAACTGGATGCGGGAATTTTCGTGGCCCGCGTAGCGCAGGGTTCGGTGGTGGAAAACAACCGTCTTCAGGGCCCGGCATTCGGCGTGTGGCTGGATGCAACACCGGATGTGACCGTGCGGGAGAATCACATTCGCGGTGATACCAGCTTGCGGTCCCAGGATCGTGGCAATGGCATTCACCTGTTCAACACCACGGGTGCGCTGATTGAAGGTAACGATATCAGTGAGACCCGGGATGCCATTTATATCGAGACCGCGAACCGAAATACCATTCGCGGCAATGTGATGAGTGACCTCCGGTACGGCATTCATTACATGTATTCGATGCATAACCTGTTGGAAAACAACGTCACGCGGGGTACGCGTACCGGGTATGCGTTGATGCAGAGCAAGTACCTGAAGGTATTCAATAACCGTTCCGAGAATGACGAGAACTACGGCATTCTGATGAACTTCATCACCAACTCCGAGTTGCGCAATAACGTGGTCACCGGAGTGTCCCAGGGTCAGAGTGCCGGAGTGGTCATTTCCGGTGCCGAGGGTAAAGCGGTGTTTATCTACAACTCGCTGTACAACACCTTCGAAGGCAATTATTTCGGCCACAGCAATATCGGTATTCATCTCACTGCGGGTTCCGAGGAAAACCAGGTGTTCAACAACGCCTTTGTGGAAAACCAGCGCCAGGTGAAGTACGTGGCCACTCGCACCCAGTTCTGGGCCGAGGATGGCAAAGGCAACTACTGGAGTGACTACCTGGGCTGGGATCGAAATCAGGACGGCCTCGGCGATGTGCCTTATGAACCGAACGACAACGTGGATCGGCTGCTGTGGAAGTATCCGGAGGCCAAAGTACTGATGTTCAGCCCGGCGGTGGATACCCTGCGTTGGGTCCAGGATGCCTTCCCCGTAGTGAAGTCTGCCGGGGTGAGTGACCCCCATCCTTTGATGCGAATTCCCGACCACCTGCAATCGGAGATCCGATGAACTGTTTTCGACTGGAGAACGTCAGTCACCGTTACGACAAGGCCACGGTGCTGCACGGGGTAGATCTTCGGCTGGAGCCGGGGGAAATTCTGGGCCTGTTCGGCCACAACGGCGCGGGTAAAACCACCTCGATCAAGCTTATCCTGGGCCTGATGCAGCCCACCGAGGGCAAGGTTTCCGTGCTGGAAGGCTCGGCTGGCGATCCCCAGGTAACCCAGCACATCGGCTACCTGCCGGAGAACGTGATGTTCTACCCGCAGCTGACCGGCCGGGAGATTCTCAGCCACTTTGCCCGCCTCAAAGGCGCACCGCTGAAGCAGGTGCCTGAACTGTTGGAGCAAGTGGGCCTGGGAGACGCCATGGACGCCCGCACCAAAACCTATTCCAAAGGCATGCGCCAGCGTCTTGGCCTGGCTCAGGCCCTGCTCGGAAAGCCCAGGCTGTTGATGCTGGATGAACCCACCGTCGGCCTGGACCCGGTTGCAACGGCGGACCTATACCGCCTGTTGCGCCAGCTTCGGGATGAGGGGGCGGGCATTGTGCTCTGTTCCCATGTACTGCCAGGTGTCGAGCCATACATTGATCGGGCCGCGATTCTGACCGAAGGCGCCCTGAAAGCATCTGGAGACCTGCCGTCGCTGCGGCGACAGGCGAACATGCCGGTCACCCTGACTCTGCAGCCTGCCACGAGCCTGTCGGCGTTGGAAAAAGCCATTGACCAGGCCGAGCAGCGCGCCGGATTGATGATGAAAAGTGAAAACGGACGATTGCAGGTAGACGTGAGACCCCAGGAAAAAATGGAACTGATCAAGACCCTGATGGCCTCCGGCGAAGTGGCAGACCTGGGCATCCATCAGCCCAGCCTCGAAGACATCTACGTGCACTTTATCGGCTCGGGTGGCCTGGCTCACCGGGGAGGAAGCCAATGAACGCCATCTGGACCATCGCCCGTAAGGAACTGAGCGACAGCTTCCGCAATCGCTGGCTGGTTGCCATCTCCCTGGTGTTCGCCACCCTGGCACTGGGCATCGCCTGGTTCGGTGCCGCCGCCTCCGGGCAGGTGGGTTACGCCTCCACACCTGCGACCATTGCCAGCCTGGCCAGCCTGGGGATCTTCCTGATCCCGCTGATTGCACTGTTGTTGGCCTACGACGCCATCGTGGGGGAAGAGGAGGGCGGCACCCTGTTACTGCTGATGACCTACCCCCTCAGTAAAAGCCAGTTACTGTTGGGCAAATTCCTCGGCCACGGCCTGACCCTGGCGCTGGCTACCATCATCGGCTTCGGTGTGGCTGGTATTGCCATTGCCGTGTTGGTGGAAGATGTCGCCATTGCTGCCCTGGCGGTGGCCATGGGGCGTTTTGTGGGTTCCACCGTTTTGCTGGGCTGGGGCTTTATCGCACTGGCCTACCTGGTGAGCGTCCGGGTGAGCGAGAAACCGGTCGCTGCCGGACTGGCCCTGGCGATCTGGTTCTTCTTTGTACTGATCTTCGACCTGATGCTGCTGGGCACCCTGGTGGCCAGCGAAGGCAAACTGAATCCCGAACTGCTGCCCTGGCTGCTGATGCTCAACCCCACTGACATCTACCGCTTGCTCAACATCGTTGCCTTCGGCGACAGCGGTCAACTCAGCGGCGTACTCAGCCTGGGTACAGACCTGCCCATCGGTGCGGCGGGCCTCTGGCTGGGCCTTATCCTCTGGTGTGCCATACCCCTGGCCGGCGCACTGTTACTGTTCAAAAACCGACGAATCTGATCCTGACCGGAGACACACAAACATGGCAAACCCAGCAACCAAATGGCTCATCGCCGCTTTCACAGCCACTCTCCTGGCCGGCTGCTCCGGAGATGAACCTGAGATCGTTGAAAAACCCGACCCGGTAC
>NPIE01001782.1_pt1 | contig 13054 bp, 12 predicted proteins | sample 8637661 | NCBI WGS metagenome assembly NPIE01 (sample SAMN07420842, study PRJNA396082) | bioreactor metagenome | isolation source: sample BA12 brine-fed electro-methanogenic bioreactor BA | place: Japan: Kochi | collected 2016-12-09 | reverse complement strand
GAGTTTTCGGCCCTTAGTGAGAAGTGGTTAAGGATTGGATGGCTGAAACAGAAGCGTTGAAAACCAAAACATATAACGAAATCGGTGTAAACCGCCTGGAAGAAGAGGAGTCCGGGGAGGAATACCTCCTGGCCCTGGGCAGCCAGCGCGGGTATGTCACCTATGACGATATTCTCCGCGTCTTCCCCGAGGTGGAGGAGGACATCGAGCGCCTCGACAGGATCGTCGCCAACCTGATCGAAAACGGAATCAGCGTGGGCAAGGCGGGCGAGGTGGAAGAAGAAGGCGATCTCCCGCCNNGGAGAGCGCGAAGACATCGACGAGGAAGCGGACGAGGAGCTCGAAGAGGACATCTACCGCACCATCGTGGCCGATGATCCCATTGGGCTCTATCTGCGGGAGATCGGCAAAGTGTCCCTGCTCACCGCCGAACAGGAGGTGGAGCTGGCCAAGCGTATGGAGGCCGGACAGAAAGCCCAGAAGCGCCTCAACCGGGTGCGGAATGAGGAGAAACGCTGGGAGCTCCAGTCCATCATCGAGGACGGCATCGCCGCCCGCGAGCACCTCGTGCGCGCCAACTCCCGGCTGGTGATCAGCGTCGCCAAGAAATACATCGGGCGCGGCGTCCCCTTCCTGGACCTCATTCAGGAGGGCAACATCGGGCTGATCCGGGCGGCGAACAAGTTCGACTACAAGCGCGGTCACAAGTTCTCCACCTATGCCACCTGGTGGATCCGCCAGGCGGTCACCCGCGCCATCGCCGACCAGAGCCGGACCATCCGCGTGCCGGTCCACATGGGCGATCAGATCAACAAGCTGCTGCGCATCTCCCACCAGCTGACCCAGCGGCTGGGGCGCGATCCCCGCCCGGAGGAGCTGGCCTCGGAGCTGGATATTCCCGTGCGCAAAGTGGAGCAGATGCTCGACGTGGCCCGCCGGCCCCTCTCCCTGGAGATGCCGACGGACGACGAGGAGGAGAGCACGCTAGGAGACTTCGTCGAAGACATGGACAGCCCCGCCCCGCCCGATGAGGTGAGCAGTGCCATGCTGCGGGATACGCTGATGGAGATCCTCGCCGACCTGCCGCCGCGCGAGGTCAAGATTCTGCAAATGCGCTACGGGCTGCTCGACGGACAGACGTACACGCTGGAGCAGGTGGGGAAGAAGATGGGCGTAACGCGGGAGCGGGTCCGCCAGATCGAGGCCCAGGCGCTGAGCCGGCTGCGGCACCCGACCCACGCCCGGCGCCTGCGGGACTTCCTCAGCAGCTGAAACGCACCGATCACGATTGAGCTTCTGAGGCGGGACGGGCCACGCTCGTCCCGCTTTTTGCGTATCTCCTACGCTTCAAGGTCAACGAAGACGACCGTTCCGCCCGCCGCGCGCGTGAGGCGATCCCGAATCGCCAGCCCCAGCCCCTCGGCTCCAAAATCCCGCGCCAGAATCAGATCGACGCCGGCAGCATCGAGGGCGCGGAGGGTGGCGTAGAGCCGCCGCGCGACCTCTTCCAGATCCTCGCGGGCGCCGGGAGCGCGCAGAATGAGGGGTAACCCGGCGAAAGCCCCCAGATCCTCCTCGGCGAGCAGCAACCCCACCCGCCGGCCCGCCGCGTGCTGGCGGAGCGCGTCCCGGCGCAACGTAGCAAGCAACGCCTCCCCTGCCCCACGATAGAGCACCAGCTCGGCCCGGGGCGCGTAGTGCTGGGGAAGGGTGCCAGGAGAGGGAACCTCCTCCTCCTCTGGTTCGACGGGGCGCTCCGCCACTATCACGGAGCCCAACACCGCCTCCAGCGCCTCGCGGCTCACCCCGCCAGGGCGGAGCACAGTGGGCACGGGCGTCACCAGCGAGAGCACCGTCGATTCCACCCCGACGGGGGTGGGACCGCCATCGAGCACCAGATCGATACGCCCTTCCAGGTCGGCCAGCACGTCCTCGGCGCGGGTGGGGCTGAGACGCCCGAAGCGGTTGGCGCTGGGCGCAGCGATGGGCACCCCCGCCACGCGAATGAGGGCCCGGGCCACAGGATGGGCGGGCACGCGCACGGCGACCGTTGCACCGCCCGCAGTGACGGCGTCGGGCACCCCTGCGCCACGGGGCAGCACCAGCGTCAGGGGCCCGGGCCAGAAGTGGGCGGCGAGCTCCTGAGCCACGGCGGGGACGTTGCCGGCGACCCAAGAGAGCTCGGTCGCCCCAGCCAGATGCACAATGAGGGGATCGTAGGCGGGACGCTCTTTGGCGACGAAGATCCCCTGGACCGCCGTCTCGCTGAGGGCGTCAGCGCCCAGGCCGTAGACGGTCTCGGTGGGGAAGGCAACCAATCGTCCAGCGCGAATCACGGCGGCGGCCTGCGTGATGGCCTCCAGCGCCGGATCCCGGGGATCGACCTGAAGCAGGGTGGTCCGCCGCTTCATCCCTCGCTCGCCCTGCCTTCTCCTTCGACCGCAGAGCCGGAGGGCTGGGTGCGACTGAAGAGGCGCTCGGCGAGAAAGGCCAGGCCCAGCATCCCCCAGAGCACTCGCGCCCAGAGGCGATACTCGGTGGCGGCCAATCCGGCACAGAAGAGCACAATTCCAACCGTGAGCGCCCAGCCGTAACCGGGCCGAGAGAAGCATTCGCGCACGCGCCCACCGGTCCGTTGGGCCTCGTAGTAAGCCAGGCTCCAGGCCGCCAGGAGAAGGGCGAGGCCCAGAATCCAGAGCGCATTAGACGCCACGCCCCACCAATTGATCATCGGGTTCCTCGCCGCTCAGTCAAGCGCCTGTTCTTTCGAACGCTCGCGCCGACGGCGCGTCATCCGCTTCCACCAGGGAGATACAGCGTGCCGCTCCCCCTCAGCATAGTAGTAGTAATAGTAGGAGCCCTTCCCATTGAGAGGGACTTTGTTGAGCACGGTGCCCAACAAGCGCGCCCCACTCCGCTGGAGCTGTTCAACAGCCTGGGCCACCAGGCGACGGTCACTCTCTCCCGCCTCGATAACGAGCAAAACGCCATCGGCCCGGGCCGCAAGAAGGGCAGCATCCGCCGCAGCGAGAATGGGAGGCGAATCTATGATGACCAAAAGGTCCTTGGGACCGCGCAGTTTTTCGAGCACCTCCGCCATGCGCCGCGAGCCTAACACCTCTGTGGGATTGGGAGGCAAGCGTCCAGGGGGGAGCACGGCCACCCCCTCCGCCCCGGTAACGGGCTGCAAATACCGCTTGAGCTCCAATTCCGAATCCAGAAGCAGATCACTGAGCCCCGGTTCGCGTTTCACGCCCGCGTAAGCACAGACTTTGGGGCGGCGCATGTCGGCATCGATAAGGACAATCCGCTGGCCCGTCGCTCCCAGCGCCAGCGCGAGGTTGAGTGCCACGGTGGACTTCCCTTCGCTGGGCGCAGGGCTGGTCACCAGCAGCACCCGGAGAGGTTGATCCACGGATGCAAACTGGAGGTTAGCTCGCAGCAGACGATAGGCCTCCGCGGAGAGAGAGAGAGGGTTTTGCAGGACGATACCATGCTCACCGGCACCGTTCATCTTCCCCATCTCCTCCTCGTACCAAATTTGGCCGAGCACAGGCGCGTTCACAAGCACCTTGGCCTCTTCCGGACTGCGCACACTGGTATCAAGGTACTCTCGCAGGAAGACGGCGCCCACCGCGAGCATGGCGCCGACGACAGCGGCGAGCAGGGTGTTGTTCAGCACCCGGGGGCGCACCGGGAAACGGGGGAGGCGCGCCGGCTCAACGACACTGACGAGATCCACCGCTTGCAGCTCGGCCAGCTGGACGCTCTGATTGGCTGCCGTCAGACGGGAGAGGGAATCCTGAAGCTGCGCCAGTTGCACTTCGAGCTGGCTCCGCTCACCGGTATCGGAGCTGGCATCTCGCCGGGATCGCACCTCGGCGATGTCCGCCTCCAGCCCCTCGATCTGCTCCGCGAGGCGCTCCTGTGTCGTGCGATAGCGGGCCGACTGGCGCTCCTGGTTCTCTTCGATAAAGGTCTGGACGAGGGCGTTGGCGAAGTCCACCGCCAGCCGGGGATCGGTGCTCTCGACGCTGACCTGGATGACCTGGGTATCGCGCACGGGCTGAACGTTCAGCGCGTATGCTCCACGGGAAAGATCGTCCCCGGTGTACCCCAGCTTGCGCAGCGCCTCCTCCTGCAAGGGGAGCGCCTGGAGCATCTCGGCGTAGGTCGCCGCCGCCCGCTGTCCGGCGAGGATGTCCTGGTAGCTGGAGCCGGAGAGCGAGCTACTGGGCTGAATGACCAGACTCACCGCAGCTCGATAGACGGGTTCCATCAGCCATCGGCTGGCTGCATAGGAGGCACCACCCGCCAACAGCGCAACCACTACGATCAGCCAGAGCCAACGCCGGATTACCATCCAATAAGCGCGCAGATCAAGTTCCATCTCAAAGTTATTTTCCATCAAGTGACCTTCTCCCTATCATCCCATCGCCGGAGCCGGAACGGAGGCTATAGACCTCCTCCAAGTAAGAACGCGAGGCGGAATGCAAAAGCATGATACCACAAGCAGGCGAGAAACAAAGTTAAAGAGAGGGTGATCAGACATCCCTTGGGACCACCTCCCGATCGTCCAGCCGGAAAAGAGCAGCCAACAGGCCCAGGACCAACCAAAAGAGCAGTCCGGGCTTGGAGCCGGGCGCCAACGCGTCGGTGAGACCGTAAACGTGGAGCGCCACCAGACTGGCGAGCAATGCCAATGCCAGGGGACGCAGGCGGACGTCCTGCCGGGCCACCCGCCAGCCCACCGCGCCCGCGATGCCCAGCAGGGCCAGATAGGCCAGCAGACCGGGCAGGCCGACATCGACCGCCACCTGAAGGAAGATGTTGTGGGCGTGTGCGATATCGGTGGCGGGCGAGATGGTGAAGAGAGGGTAGAGAATCCAGACCACCTCCCGAAAGGTTCCCAGGCCACAGCCGGTAAAAGGGAAGTCTTGGATGGCATAGAAAGCCCGGCTCCAGATCTCCACCCGACCGGAGAGGGAGACGCGCCCGACAAACTCCGTCTCCAGTGTCCCCCCATCCTCCCAGAGGAGGCCGAGGGTCTCCCCTCCGACCCGCATATATACTATCGCTCCGATCAGCAGGAAGGTGACGACCGCCACACCGGCGCCCCAACGAGCCCAGCGCCTTGGCGTGGAGAAGGCCCAGAGGACAAGTAGGACGAGGGTGCCCACTGCGCCGCCCATCCAGCCGCTGCGGGATTGGGTCAGGAGCAGCAAGCCGGCGACGAGGATCAACCCGAGCAAGGCCCCCACCATAAGTATTCCGCGCCTCCACCCGGGCTGATCTGCTCCGGCTTGCAGCGCCGCGAGGAGCCCTGCCAGCGCCAGGGGCAGGTAGAGGGCCAGCGCGCCTGCCAGCTGGTTGGCGCTCACGCCGGCATCGGGCGCTTCGGGCAGGGAGAGGAGTTGGGGCGGCAAGCGCTGGAGCAGGGGCGCCAACCCCGGCACTTTGGCGCCCCAGCGAGCACTGAGGACGCCCACAGCAGCAATGACCAGCCCCACGACGATAAAACCCGCCACCGCCCAGCGCAACCGCCGCCGATCGGTGACGACGAGGACCAGGTACCGCCAGGCCGCCAGCCCTAACAGGAGCCCCGTTGCTTTGGGCAGGGTGAGCTCGGGGAAGGCAGTGACCCCCACGCCCACGCCCAGCGCCATCCCCCAGAGGAGCAACGCGCCATTGAAGGGGGTAGCGGGCAGCGGACGGCGTTCGAGGAGCGGGCGCAGCAGCCACCAGAGCGCGGGCAGGAGCAACGCCGCCAGCGTCCCGACCGGATGAACGGTGGGAAAGAGCAGAAAAGGGGCGCTGCCCAGCAGTAATAAGGTTTCGAGTATCAGAAAAGTAGTCAAGTAGTCCTCAGTCAGTTAGTCGTCCGTCAAGGAGTCGATAGTCACGCACATCCGTGGTGGTGAGCCGGGAAAGCGTAATGGATTCCTCGTTTTCGGATTTACTAGAGATCGAATCCACAGCCCATCGCTCGGGCCCATTATACCGCAGACGTGAGCCAGGTAAGTGCAATGTCCGGCTGGCCATGAAATGCCCCACTGCTGCCGACCACGAAGGGGTTACGAAGGCGCGGATTCCGAATTCGCAGGTAGGGGACGTCTCGACGGGACGTTCCCTACCCGAACTTGCGGGGCCATCAGGCATGAGGCCGGGAATCACCGGAAGTCCGCAGCCAGGCCATGAGGTCGCGCCGGGCCTCCCAGGCGGCTCGATCTCCCGGGCGACGCCGCAGCAGCCCCCAGAGCGCCGGCGTGTAGTGCTTCAGCAGGCGGAAGGGACGCCGCAGATAATAAAGCGCTCTCTGCCTGCGGGTGAGACCGCGCTGCTGCTCGGCGTTTGCCACCAACAACAGGCGAAGATACCGCAGCAGAGAGGGGAGATCCCGTCCGGGAAGATCGCGCCAGAGATTCGGCATCAGCCGAGGAGTGGCGAGGCCCAGCAACGTGCGTTGTCCATACAGCATAACCTCAGGAGGTGGAGCGGGGAATAGCAGCCCCACTTCGACGGGCAGGGACTCCGGCCAGAAGCCGGCCAACAGTCCAAGCGCCAACCCCACGGCGCGCTCCAGCCCCTCGGCCTGCGCGCGGATCGCCAGATCCTCCCACATGGCGGGCGTCCAGTCGGCGGTCCAGAAGGCCAGGTCGGTGAGCAGCAGCGGCCCGCCCAGCAACTCGTGGCGCATGACGGCGTGGGCGACGAGATAGAGGGCGTGATCGACGGGATGGGGCACCCAAAGGCCGGGGACGGTGTCCCAGGCGTGCAAATTCCCGGCCCACTGGGCAAAGGTGAACCTATCGGCGCCCCCGCTGACCTCCAGAGTGGTGTGGATCTCGATCCACAGTCCCGGCTCCGGTGGCGCCAGCGGCGGCGAGTGAGTGGAGCGCTCCCCCGTGACCTGCGGGCGGTATCCGGCCTGCCGTAGCAAATCAAAGAGGGCGTTGGCCTCCGGCTCCGCGAGCAGAAGATCGAGGTCTGAATAGAAGCGAAAGGCCGCGCCCGGATAAACCTCGGCGACGACCGGCCCCTTGACGATTACGGGCCGGAGACCCGCTTGCCGGCTCAGCGTGCCCAGACGGTGCAACTGTCGCTCTGCCAACAGTTGATGCCCCGTGGCCGTGTACGCGGCCTCCCGCGCTGACTGTTCCAACAGTTCCGGCAGCTTCCAGCCCTGCTGTTGCGCCCGCCAGCTGACCATTGGCAGCAGCCGCTGAGCTCGTGCCCAGGGGATAAAGGCGGAGAGGGGTTCTGCGGTTCCCGTACGCCAGAAACGCGCAAAGGGATCAGAAGAACCAGACCGCGGAGATGCCGTCAAACTCACCCTCCGTCTCCATTTCCGCCGAAACGATGCTCAGGAACGATCTGCACCAGAAGGGAGCGTAGCGCTTCTCGTTCCCCCGCCGCCGCGACCTTCAAGAGGGAGACCACCTGGGTCTCGATCCCGTCTACAGGGCCCACGCCATTACGCGAGACGAAGACCTTCTCGTGGGCCGTGCGCTGGTGGTGTTCCTCATCCAGGAAGAGCTCCTCGTAGAGCTTCTCACCGGGCCGCAAACCGGTAAAGGTGATCTCAATGTCCTTGCCCACCTCGAAACCGGCCAGACGGATCATATCCTGCGCCAGATCCACGATCTTCACCGGCTCCCCCATATCGAGGATGAAGACTTCTCCCCCCTTCCCCAGCGCTGCGGCCTGAAGCACCAACTGCACAGCTTCGGGAATGGTCATAAAGTAGCGGGTGATCTCCGGATGGGTGACGGTCACGGGCCCTCCGGATCGAATCTGCTCCTCGAAGAAGGGCACGACGCTCCCCCGGCTGCCCAACACGTTGCCAAAGCGCACGGCCACGAAGCGGCGCCCGGTGCGCCGGGCTGTCTCCTGCACCAACTGCTCGGCGATGCGCTTGGTCGCCCCCATCACACTGGTGGGATAGACGGCCTTATCGGTAGAAATCATGATGAAGTAGGCGCAATCGGAGGCTTCCGCAGCCCGGAGCAGGTTGCAGGTTCCGCCCACGTTATTCAAGACCGCCTCTTCGGGATTCCACTCCATCAGGGGCACGTGTTTGTGAGCCGCGGCATGAAAGACGATCTCGGGCCGGAAGCGCTCGAAGACGCGGCGAATGCGGCTTGCATCGCGCACGTCAGCGATCACCGGATGGAGAGTCAGATCGGGGGCAGTACGCCGGAGCTCTGTATGAATGTGAAAGATGGAGTTCTCCCCATGCCCCAGCAAGATCAGGGAGGCAGGATGACATTGGGCGATCTGACGGCAGATCTCGGAGCCGATGGAGCCGCCAGCCCCCGTCACCAGCACGCGCTTCTCGCGCAGGACCAGGCGGATACCGGTGGTATCTGTCTCCACCGGCTCCCGCACGAGCAGATCTTCCACCTGAATCGGACGAAAGCGCTCAACGCGCACGTGCCCGGCGATGAGTTCGGAAAGACCGGGAAAGATCAGAGGCCTGACTCCGGCTTCCTGACAGACAGCGAGAATGCGCCGCATCTCCTCACGGCCCGCGCTGGGAATGGCCACGAGAACCTTATCAACGCGCCGTTCCTTGACCAGCCTGGGGAGCGCTTCTATCCGGCCCAGGACGTCCAGCTCACGGATGCGGAGCCGCTGCTTGTGGGGATCGTCATCGACGAAGCCGATAGGCAGAAAGCCCAGCTGGGGGTTGCGCTGCATCTCCTGCAGGACCAAGTGTCCCGTCTCGCCAGCCCCCACGATGAGCACCCGCTGGAAGGAGCCGTTCCCCTCGCCTCTCCGACGACAGTAGCGGGTGTAGTACCAGCGCAGTCCAAAGCGCGGAGCGCCCAGGGTCAACACCACGAGGGGGAGGGCCACGAAGGGAATGGACCGGGGGAGGGATTCCGTCGCCGTCCACGAGATCAACAGGAAGCTCCATCCAGTGGCAAATACCGTCCCCGCGAGCGCCGCCTTGAGGATCAGGAACATCTCGGAGAGGCTGGCGAAGGGCCAGTAGTGAGAGTAGCCGCCCAATGCCGTGAAGATCGCAACCGTCATCAGAGCGAGGGATAATGCAAAAATAAGAGCCGTCTCGGTATAGCGCCCCAGAAGAAAGCGCTCCAACCGCAGTACGAAGGCAAGATAGCCGGCAAGAGGGACCAGGAGCAGATCCAGCAACAGCAGATAACGATTGCGCAATTGCAAGATCCGCTCCCCAGGTGACGCTCTCTGGGCGGATGATTCTTTCATGAACGATTTCTCCTTTGCGATAGTCCCACAGTCAAGGCCTTATATCACGAGTCAGAAGCTGCCCGCCCCTCCCCACTCTGGCGAGGTGTTTTGGTTNNGCCCTCCGAAAGAGGGGGGCTCAGCGATAGTCACTCACAGGAAACGTTAGCGTGTGCGGACTCAGCGAAAGAGTGCCCATAACGTCCGAAGGATAATCATCAGATCCTTCCCTACCCACCTGCGCTCCAGGTAATCCAGCTCTATCTCCAACTTCGCCGGGAGAATCTCTTCCCGGTAGGTGCGCTCCCAATCCTCCCCCTGCAAGAGCGTTTCCTCGTGACGAAAGCGTAACGAGGCCGGGCTGGTGATGCCGGGACGCACTCCCAGCACCTGTCGCTGCTCTGGCGTATAGAGCGCCACGTAACGCGGATCTTCCGGGCGGGGACCAACGAAACTCATATCCCCTTTCAGCACGTTGATCAACTGCGGCAGCTCATCCAGCTTGGTGCGCCGCAAGAATCGGCCCACGCGCGTCACCCGCGAGTCCCCGGCGGACGTGATGCCAGGCCCTTGTCGTTCAGCATCGACAACCATGGTGCGGAACTTATAGACGTGAAACGGGACGCCTCCCTGCCCAACACGCTTCCCGCGAAAGAGCACCGGCCCCGACGAATTCACTTTGATCGCCAATCCAACGCAAGCAAAGAGCGGGCTGAGCAAAAGAAGCCCGACTCCAGACGCCGTCACGTCCACCAAGCGGCGACACATCTCATCGACGGTACGTTGCCACGACATCCTTCACAGCCTCGATAACGTCCTCAACATCCCGATCGCTCATGCGCAGGTTGAGCGGCAAGGAGACGAGACGCAAATACTCCCGATAGGCCACGGGAAAATCCTCGGGCTGATAGCCATATCTATCCCTGTAGTAGGGTTGTAGGTGATTGGGGATGAAATGCACGCTGGTGCCGATGTTACGCGCGGTGAGCTCCTGGATGAACTCCGCGCGATCAATACACAGCCGTTCCAGATGAAGCCGTAGGGCGTAGATATGCCATGCCGATTCGGCCTCTGGGCGCTCGGTGGGGATTTGCAGCTCCGATACATCCGCAAAGGCGGTATTGTAGCGCTGCACGATCTCGCGCCGTCGTTCCTGGAATTGGGGCAATTTGTGCAACTGGTGCAGGCCCAGCGAGGCTTGGATATCCGTCATATTGCACTTGAAGCCGGGCAGGATGACTTCGTAGTACCAGGAGCCGGCGGCGCTGTAACGTTTCCAGGCATCGCGGCTCATGCCGTGCAAGCTCCAGATGCGCGCCTGGTCAATCAATTCCTGGCTACCTGTAACCATGCCGCCTTCCGCGGTGGTGAGGTTTTTGGTAGCATAGAAAGAGAAGCAGGTCAATGGCGAATGGCGAATGGCGAATGGCGAATCAAACGCAGCGCCAATGAGGCGGCCTTTGTAGCGGGTGGGGAGGGCATGGGCGGCGTCTTCGACGATAGCCAGATTGTGTTGTTGGGCCAGAGCGAACAGTGCGTCCATTTCACAGGGATGACCGTAGAGATGCACCGGCAGGAGCGCGCGGGTGTTGGGCGTAATGGCTTCGGCAACCCGCGCCGGATCCATAGTGAGGGTGTCCGGGTCCACGTCCACCAGCACCGGCTTGGCACCCAGATGCTCAATGACGTGAACGGTGGAGCAGAAGGTCATGGTGGTGGTGATAACCTCGTCACCCGGGCCGATGCCCAGCGCGGCCAGCGCCACCTGCATCGCATCTGTGGCAGAGCTGACCGCCAGCGCTGCCGGCACGCCGATGAACTCGGCGAAGTCCGCCTCGAGGCGTTTCACTTTTGGCCCGGTCGTAATCCAGTCCGAGCGCAGAGTGTCCAGGACTTCGGCGATCTCTTCTTCGCCGATGAGAGGGGGAGAGAAGGGAAGAAAGGTGTTACGCATAGAGATCGCCTTCCTGTAAAGTGCGCACGTATTCGTTCATGGCCCGACCCTCCGGGGTAACGAACGAACGCGCAAGTTTGAAGTTAAGCTGCTGATAGAAATGGTTGGTAGACTCATTGTTATCACGGTCAGTGGTCAAACATACAGCAGTGGCCCCACTGACCGCAAGTTCACGGCAGAAAGCTTCCACCAACTGTTTACCAAGTCCTTGTCCCTGATATTCGGGAGCGACCGCAATGGACATCAAACAAGCTTCAGCTGCTGATTCGGCTGCATCGCCCGGACGGCGTAACGCGCGCCATAAGCGGGGGATAATTGTTGGTCGCCGCAACGCTGCTCCCGTCGCAGCCCAGGCGAACGCTAACGCCTGACGTTTTAGCAAACGCCGATAGAACCCTGTCTGCCGCGTGACGCCGGCGACGAAGCCCGCAATATTGCCCTCAATTTCTGCAACCAGCACGATGCCTTCCGGATCGCGGGCAATGTTGCGGTAGAGCAATTTCAGGAAATCAGGGCCGAGGAAGGTGAGGAAGAAATCCGGGAAGCTACTCAGATGGACCTGGACGATACTCGGCAGATCTGCCGAGTGCATCAGTCGTAACGACGCGTTGACTATCCGACTATCTATATGTTTAGGAGGCATGCTTGCTAACTTTTCGAAATAGTTCTTCATACCTGTCAACCAATATCTTGCGAGTATAATGTGTAAGAAAAACCTCTCGTCCAACCGCGCCCATTGTTTCCCGTTCAGATTGAGAGAGCGCAAAAAACTGTCGCACCATCTGTGCTAAGCCTTGCGGATCACCTGGAGAACAAATCAAACCAGCGCCACTTTCCTCAATCAAACGCGCGGTAGCTCCTGACGCGGCTGCAAGAATTGGCTTACCGACAGCCAGATAAGCATAAGTCTTCGACGGTATGGTAATCTCGTAAACAGGGTCCTGCTTCAGATGAATTAGCGTCACATCAGCCCATGCAAGATAAGCCGCGGCTTGTTCTTGGGGTCGACTTCCAAGAAAGCGGATATTTGTAAGCCCTCGATCGCTTACTTGTTGTTCACGGTCTTGTCGCTCCACCCCATCGCCGATGAATATGAACTCAATATCAGGCAAATCTTCGAGCAATGCCGCTGCTTCTACAACAGTATCTAACGCTTGTGCTGTTCCGATGTTTCCGACATACATGACACAAAAATGCTGCCCTAAGCCCTCGCGTTCCGCCAATACTGGGTCGGGATCAACCGGTTGGAAGTTCTGTTCGTTAGCCCAATTAGCAAGTACAGTAATCTGTTTCTCTGAAACTCCTTTGGTTATCAAGGCTTGACAGAACCCATTGGAAATCGTCACGACCGCTGCGGCGTGCCGGTAGATGAATCGTTCTTGTGCGCCCAAAAGCCTGTAAATCCACCCTTTCATACCGCCTGATATGGACTGTCCCCACTCCGGCCATAAATCCTGTACTTCATGCACCAAAGGGGCTTTCTTGAGAATGCTAAGCACAACACCTGGCAAACCAATTTGATAAGTCCAGATTACATCCGGCTTATGCGTTGTAACAATTTCGGCAAGTATTGCTATGAGCGCAAACGACAAATATGAGAGTGTGCGGCGTAAAACCAACTGACTGCGGTCCACAAGATGCGGGATTCGTATCACATGAACACCATCTATCGTCTCAGATTGCCAGAAGCGTAAGCGGTAACCGGCGTATATGCGACCTGCGGGATAGTTTGGGAAGCCAGTAATTACCGTCACCTCATGACCGCGCTTGGTCAACTCGCGCGCAAAATCATGCGGTTTGAAAACCGGTTCTGGTGCATACCACAGACTGAGAAACAGAAATTTCATGTGTCCCTCAAGCTGTGGATTTCTGCCACACTACGCGATTAAC
>NPIE01005212.1_pt1 | contig 13058 bp, 8 predicted proteins | sample 8637661 | NCBI WGS metagenome assembly NPIE01 (sample SAMN07420842, study PRJNA396082) | bioreactor metagenome | isolation source: sample BA12 brine-fed electro-methanogenic bioreactor BA | place: Japan: Kochi | collected 2016-12-09 | reverse complement strand
ACAACATCGACAACATCCAGGCCAACTGGGTGACCCAAGGGGCGATGATGGCTCAAGTGGCATTCTTTTTCGGCGCCAACGACCTCGACGGCATCATGCCCGAGGAGAACGTCATCGCCGCCGCCGGCTGCTCCTTCCGCATGTCGNNATGATCGAGGAGAACGTGGTCGCCGCCGCCGGGGTCTCCTTCCGCATGTCGCAGGAGGAGGTCGTCGAGATTACCCGCGGCGCCGGGTTCACCCCGGCCAAGCGCAATACCAGGTATGAGGTTCTGGAAACCTATTAATAATAAGTTTCTGCGGTCAAGCATTGAAATGGGAGAACGGCTTTACGCCGCGATTGGTGGATATACCAAGGGGATAGCATGGCGCGAATCACCGAGCAGGAACAGCGGGAGATCATTCGTTATCTGGAAGTGGGCAAGCCGCTGCCGGACAAGTACCGCTTTTTGCTCTTCGAGGAGAAGCGCGAGGTGGAACTGGTTTGGAACGGCAAGACCAACGAGGTCTGCAACATCGTACTGCCGTTTCAGACCATCGAGCAGGTGGACGAGCCGCGCGCCGAAAAGCCGGAAGATACGAAATCCGATGATCCGCTCTTCAAGTGGGGTGGCATTTCGCTGGATGGGCGCGGCCGTCAGCTCAAGGGCTGGACCAACAAGCTCATCTGGGGCGACAACAAGCTGATTCTGTCATCGCTGAAGAACGGCCCGTTGCGCGAGGAGATAGAAAAGCAGGGCGGCCTCAAGCTCATCTACATCGACCCGCCGTTCGATGTGGGCGCTGATTTCTCTATGGATATAGAGATAGGCGGCGACACCTTCACCAAGAAGCCCAACATCCTCGAAGAAATCGCCTACCGCGACACCTGGGGTAAGGGCGCGGATTCCTTTATTACCATGATCTATGAGCGGCTGGCGCTGATGCGGGACCTTCTGGCCGATGATGGCAGTATTTATGTGCATTGCGAAACCCGCGTGAACTCTTTGATCCGGCTTGCAATGGACGAAGTATTCGGCAGAGATAATCTCCGAAGTGAAATTACATGGATGAGAACATCATCGCACAATGATGCTTCGGGCAGATATGGGCGCGTCAAGGACACTATTTATTTCTATGGTAAAAGTGAACGAACCAAGCTAAACACCCTTTACACGCCCTATACAGAAGCCTACATATCTGCCGAATGGCGAAAACTACCTTCAGGTCGATATTACAAAGCGGAGAACATGCTCGACCCTCAAGGCAGGATGGCTGAGTATGACTTTCACGGGACAAAGGCAAGATGGCGCACCTCGCCTGAAAAGATGGAAGCTATGTGGAATGCGCCGCAAACTGAGGTGCCAGGAAGCCACGGAAGAATAAAGCTAGGTAAAGATGGCAGACCTATCAAGCGTTGCAGGATCATGTTTCTTGATGAAATGCTGGGTGTGCCACTGAGTGATCTTTGGAACGACATTAAATATCTCGCTGGAGGCTCTAAGGAATCGCATAACTATCCCACCCAAAAACCAGAAGCCCTGCTCGAACGCATCATCAAGGCTTCCAGCAACGAAGGTGACCTAATCGCCGACTTTTTCTGCGGTTCCGGCACCACTGCTGCGGTGGCCGAAAAGCTGGGCCGTAGGTGGATCGCCACCGATCTCGGCAAGTTCGCCATCCACACCACCCGCAAGCGCTTGATTGGGGTCCAGCGGCAACTGAAGGCTGAGGGTAAAGACTACCGTGCCTTCGAGATCCTCAACCTAGGCCGGTACGAGCGCCAGCACTACATCGGAGTCAATCCCGATTTGCGCGAGGAGCAGAAACAGCAGCAGCTCGCGGCGCAGGAAGCGGCTTTTCTCGATCTGATCCTGCGCGCCTACCGGGCGGAGAAAACGGACGGCTTTGCCAGCTTCCACGGCAAGCGTGCCGGTCGTCTGGTGGCGGTGGGGCCGGTGAATATGCCGGTCACACGCCTGTTCGTCGAGGAGGTCATCCTGGAGTGCCGCAAGAAGCACATCACCAAGGTGGATATCCTCGGTTTTGAGTTCGAGATGGGGTTGTTCCCCAATGTGCTGGACGAGGCGCGCGGCAAGGGCATTGACATCGCGCCCAAGTACATTCCTGCCGAGGTGTTCGACAAGCGGGCGGTGGATAAGAATCAGGTGGTGTTCCATGATGTCTCATTCATCGAGGTCAAGCCGCATGTGAAGAAGAACACGGTAGCCGTTGAACTGACTGACTTTTCGGTGTTCTACTCGCAGGATTCCATCGCCTACGCCGAGGCGACGCTGAAAAACAAGAGCAGCAAGATCGTGGTCGAAAAGGGCCAGATCGTGAAGGTGAGCAAGGACAAGGACGGCATTGTCACCCGCGAACAACTCACCCAGAACTGGACCGACTGGATCGATTACTGGTCGGTGGACTTCGATTTCGAGAGCAAGCGCGAGATCATCCGGATGCAAAACCTGGAAACCGGCGAAATCGAAGAGCAGTGGACCGGCGATTACATCTTCGAGAATGAATGGCAAAGCTTCCGCACTAAGAAGGACCGCTCGCTGGAGCTGACCAGCGTCGCCCATGAATGCGCGCCCGGTCGGCGCAAGATCGCAGTGAAGGTGGTGGACATTTTCGGCAATGACACTATGACGATTATTGAGGTGAGGGTCTGATGGCACAGGCAGACTTATTGGTGGAGTTGCTTAAAAGTGCCAGCAACGGTGACCAGTTGGCTTTTCGCAAAGCCGCCGAGGCACTAATCCAGGAAGAGAAATCTAAGGGACATCGCATTCTGGCAGATCGTTTGGCCAAATCGTTGCAGCCCAACGCGTTCGCAATGGGACGCGGCCACGCGCCCAAGCAGAACGGCAGCAATGGTCAGCATAAGGATTTGATCTATGAAATTTCGCCGGAGCGCGCATTAGACAGCCTTGTACTGCCCAGCAAGATTTATGATCAAATCAAGGAGGTTGTGGAGGAGCAGCATCGTGCTGAGTTGTTGCACGCACACAATCTGCGCGCCCGTAACAGACTTCTGTTCGCCGGTCCACCGGGCAACGGCAAGACGTCCTTGGCCGAGGCGCTGGCTTTCGAGCTGATGTACCCCTTAGTGGTCGTTCGGTATGAAACGTTGATCGGAAGCTATTTGGGCGAAACATCCAGCCGCTTGAAGCACCTGTTGGATTATGCAAGAACCCAGCGGTGCGTGCTGTTCTTCGATGAGTTCGAAACCCTCGGCAAGGAACGCGGAGATACCCACGAAACAGGAGAAATCAAACGGGTAGTGAGTTCGCTGCTCTTGCAGATTGATGATTTGCCGGACTACGTTGTGGTAGTCGCTGCAAGTAATCATCCGGAATTGCTGGATAAAGCGGTATGGCGACGTTTCCAGCTGCGAGTCGAGTTGCCCATGCCCACACGCCAGCAACTGACCCGACATATTGAATCCATCGGGCAGCGATGCCGAACTAATTTCGGGTATACACCGGGAACATTGGCGAAATACATGCTGGGGTTAAGTTTTGCTGAGATGGAGGAATTCTGCCTGAGCGTGGTGCGCAGGGCTGCGCTCGATCAGCAAACCGCCAACGCCCAAACCATCACCCGGTTAAAGCTAGAGCAGTGGCGGGATAGATTAAAGCCGGTCTCGAATGATCAGGGTGGGGAGGAATAACCTATGGCCGACCGTCTTCCTCTTCTGGTGTTCCCTCGCGCAAAGACAATCGCTCCTCCAAAAGGGAATGGCTTTCCGCCGAGCAAGCCACATTTTCCAAGGCACGTCCGGCAAGTTGAGCGTCTGTCTCAGCAGTTGGATGAGTTGCAGCAGGACTTTGCTAAGTATAAGGCGAGCGTCAGCGGCGTTGTGGCCGGACTTGAGCCGGAGACGGTACTTGTCATTGAGATTGCCGGGAATGTTGAAGACTTCAAGCAAGCCGTTGAGGCCACTGATGGACTGGAATGGCTTGGGGAGTGGGATGTCGAGGATATCGAGCCGGACGATGATTTTTACGAAACTCCAAAAATTGGAGTTGATTTTTTCAAGAACAAAATTGACAACATAACCAAAAGAGCGCAATCAAAAGAAATCCGAGAGATTCTAAAAGAACACGGGTTCGTTGATGATGATGGAAAAATAATCGCCGGTGAGATGCCGGAATTATTGTTGCCAGATCATTTAGCGCATTTTAGTAAAGACATCATCCGGGCAATCAACAGTGCCAAAAATAAACGGCTAAAAGGCCGTCTATTTCTGTCGTTAGGCAATGAGCAAGGTCTTAACGAGTTGCTGGTGTTATGGCAGCGCTGGGAAAAAGGGCAAGGGTTGCCACTTGGGAAAGCCAAGTGGCGCGACGTATTCGACCAGACTCTAATAATCCGGCGTTGGGGAATCGAAGAAACCCTGGGCGAGGCCCGCATGATCGACCGTTGGCACGACTTGCTCGATCCTATTAACCCAGCCCAGGAAATTCACTGCCAGATCGAATTGTTCTACCGGCGGAATCCTGAGAAGCGTGAACAGAACGAGGCAACAATTGCCGCGCTGTTGACGGAAATGGGAGGCCGAACCCTTGGCCCATTCATCGACATGCCGAGCATTGCGTTTCACGCAGTCAAGGCCAAATTGCCCGCCGACAGGGTGCGCCACCTGCTGGATGTGCTGGAGTCGCCCGCTGCCGAGGTGGACATTCAGTTGTTCAAATTCCCAGGGGTGATGTATTTCCGCCCGACCGGGCAGAGTCTAGTGGCTTTGGGAGATGAGGCCGGTGCCGAGGTGGGATTCCCAGGAGGTGGTCCCGAATTTCCTCCAGTGGCGGCAATTCTTGATGGCGCACCGAATCTTCAACATGAGGCGCTCAAGGGCCGGCTGTTATTCGACGACCCGGATAATTTGGCTGCTAAATATCGGGCAGGTGAACGAAGGCATGGCACCGCCATGGCATCGTTGGTAGTGCATGGGGAACAGCCGAATGGTCAGTCCGCTCCTCTGTCAACCCAGGTTTATCATTTGCCGGTGATGCAGCCGAATCCGGAAGCCAGGCGTTTTGATAGGCACGAAGAGCACTTCCCGGATGAGGTGTTCTTCGAAGACCGGATAGAACGTGCCGTGCGGCGCATGTTGGAAGGGGAAGGTGACACACCGGCACAAGCTCCTGGCGTTAAGATTATCAACGTCTCAATAGGCGACCCGGAACGTCCATTTACCCATACGCCGAGCCCTTGGGCGAAGCTGCTTGACTGGCTGTCTTGGAAATACCGCGTTCTGTTTTGTGTAAGCGCGGGGAATTTCACGGGTGGCATCGACGTGGGTATGCCGAGAGGGGAATTCTCGGTGTTGCCAGATGAACAGAAGGTCGCAAATCTATTGAGGTGTATTGAGCACCAGTTATCCGAACGGCGATTGTTGTCCCCTGCTGAATCGATGAACTCGCTTACGGTCGGCGCCTTGCACACGGACGAATCCGGGGACTATACGCCTGCACAGCGGATCGACTTGCTCCCGAATGGCGTGCTGTTCAGCCCCCTTTGCCGTTTTGGGCATGGCTTTCGGCGGTCGATCAAACCCGAGATTCTTTTTCCAGGCGGCCGACAACTTTATACAACGCCGCCTCTCGAAACCGGCCAACATTATCCTCCTGATACCGGGCTTCGTTCACCTGGGCAACAGGTGGCTTGGGATAGCGCGCAAGAGGGCGAGCTCTCTCGAACAGTTTACACCCGAGGCACCAGCAACGCCACGGCTTTAGCGACCCGGAGTGGGGCGAGAATTTATGAAGTGCTAGAAGCCTTGCAGGCGGAGCATGGCGATCAGATTCATGACGACCTGATGGCTGTGCTCATCAAGACACTACTGGTGCATGGTGCTCAACACGACAGCCAAGCCGAGAAGGCACTTACCGAATCGTTGAAAACCCCAGCAAATTCACGCCGATTCAAGGAAGTTATGGCGCGTTATGTCGGCTATGGAGCGGTAAATATAGACCGGGTGCTGGGCTGTACGGCACAGCGGGGCACAGTCTTGGGCTGTGGCGAAATCCGGGAAGATCAGGTCCATGAGTATCGTTTTCCCCTGCCACTCGACTTATCTGAGAGCCAAATTTGGCGTCGCATGGTGGTCACACTGGGTTGGTTCTCCCCGATTAATCCGGTCCATCGCAATCTGCGGGAAGCGAAGCTCGAACTACAACCAGCAGGAAAATGGGATAAAACGGATTTGAAGTTATCCCGGCAGGAAGTGGATCACAACCAGGTTTTGCGCGGCACGGTGCAGCATGAAATTCTCGAAGGTGAAAGTCAGATTTCTGCATACGAGGAAGACGGGCACATTCTGTTGCATGTGACGTGCAAAGCGGACGCGACGGAGAAGCTGGACCAGTCGATTCCGTATGGATTGGCTGTGACGCTTGAGGTGGCAGAAGGAGTTGACATTCCCATTTATGAGCAGATTCGCGCCCGGATCAAACCACAAGTAGTGATTGGCGCCTCTGCGGAGAATATGTAATGGCGTTACACAAAGATTTTCCATCATCCCCCCACGCCATCCTCGAACCGGATATTCGCTGGTTCCCGGCGGACGAGGCGCTGCGCGAGACCAGCATGGAAAAGCTGATGCCGCCGCTGGTGTCGACGCTGCGCAAGAAGGTGAAGGAATTCCGCGACAGCGGCTATGTGGGCGCAAGCGAGACGAGCAAAAGTCTGCTCAACTGGTGGTTCAGGGAACCGCACCTGCTGCCCCAGGCCGATGGCGCCATGGCAGAGTTTCAATACTTCTTCGCCCAGCGCGAGGCGCTGGAGAGTGTCATCTACCTCTACGATGTGGTGGGCGCGAAGGACAAGTTCGACCTGATGCGTTTTGACAGCAGTGGCGCGGTCTCCGCCCAGATGTTCGACGAGTCATGGCGACGCTATGTGATAAAGATGGCCACCGGCAGCGGCAAGACCAAGGTCATGAGCCTGGCGCTGGCTTGGAGCTTCTTTCACAAGCTCTATGAGCCGACCTCCGAACTTTCCCGCAACTTTCTGGTGATTGCGCCCAACATTATCGTGCTGGATCGCATCTATAAGGACTTCCAGGGGTTGCGTATATTCTTTGAAGACCCGGTGCTGCCTGATAACGGATTCGACGGACAGAACTGGCGGGATGATTTTCAACTCACGCTGCATCTGCAGGATGAGGTGCGGGTGACGCGCCCCACCGGCAACATCTTTCTGACCAATATTCACCGCGTCTATGCAGGAGACGATATTCCGCCGTCGCCGGACGATGACAACACCATGGATTATTTCCTCGGCAAGCGGCCCATCGGTGCGACCACGGATTCCAAGGTGGACTTGGGAATGATCGTTCGTGACATCGACGAACTTATGGTGCTCAACGATGAGGCGCACCATGTCCACGATGCGAAACTGGCGTGGTTTCAGTCGATTCAGGACATACACAACCGTCTGTTGCAGAAGGGCGATGCCCTGAGTCTGCAACTGGACGTGACGGCCACGCCCAAGCACAACAACGGCGCGATCTTCGTGCAGACGGTTGCCGATTACCCGCTGGTGGAGGCGATCTGGCAGAACGTGGTCAAGCATCCGGTGCTGCCCGATGCGGCCAGCCGCGCTAAGCTCTCGGAGCGACAGAGTGCAAAGTACACCGAGAAATATGCCGACTATATCGACCTGGGTGTAATCGAGTGGCGCAAGGCGTATGAGGAGCACCAGAGGCTCGGAAAGAAGGCCATCCTGTTCGTGATGACTGATGATACCAAAAACTGCGATGACGTGGCGGAGCACCTGGAGGGCCGTTATCCGGACCTTAAGGGCGCTGTATTGGTCATCCACACAAAGAACAATGGCGAGATTTCCGAGGCGCAGTCCGGCAAAGCCAAGGAGGAGCTGGAAAAGCTGCGCAAACAATCCAACGAGATCGACGACGCCAGCAGCCCATATAAGGCGATTGTTTCGGTGCTGATGCTTAAGGAAGGCTGGGACGTGCGCAACGTGACCACCATCGTCGGCCTGCGTGCCTATTCCGCCAAGAGTAATATCCTGCCCGAGCAGACCTTGGGACGGGGCTTGCGCAAGATGTATCCCGGCGGAGTGGAAGAGTATGTCAGTGTGGTGGGCACCGATGCCTTCATGGATTTTGTAGAGTCGATCCAGGCCGAGGGTGTTGAGCTGGAGCGCAAGGCCATGGGTGAAGGCACCAAACCCAAAACACCGCTGGTGATCGAAGTCGACAATGAAAACGAGAAGAAAGATATCGATGCGCTGGACATTGAAATTCCGGTGCTAACGCCCCGCGTCTATCGTGAATACAAGAATCTCAGTGATTTGGATGCCGGGGCGATGGCGTTTCGACCGATAAGTTATCAGCAGTTCAGCGAGGAAGAGCAGCGTGAGATTGTGTTCAAGGACATCACCACGGGCGAGGTGATGCACGCCACGATTCTGGATACCGCCGGGGTGGCGGATTACCGCAGCGTTATCGGTTACTTTGCGCAGACCGTGATGAAAGAGTTGCGCCTGGTCAGTGGTTATGACGTGCTGTACGGCAAGATCAAGGTGTTTATCCAGAATGCGCTCTTCAGTCAGTCCGTTGATCTTGAATCGCCGAATACGCTCCGCAACTTATCGGAACTGGCCGCCACGAAAACCGTGATTGAGACCTTCAAGAAGGCGATCAATGAACTTACCGTGCGGGCCAAGGGCGACGCTGAAATCCGCGACACCATCAAGTTGCGACAGACCAGGCCCTTTGTCGTGAAAGACCAAGGATATTTGATGTCGAAGAAGAGCGTATTCAACCGCCTGATCGGTGACAGCCACTTTGAGTTTCAGTTCGCCAATTTTCTGGAGGATTGCAGTGATGTTGTGTCCTACGCAAAGAACTATCTGGCCGTGCACTTCAAGCTGGACTATGTGAACGCAGACGGAGACATCTCCAACTATTATCCCGATTTTTTGGTGAAGCTGGCCGAAAAGCGGATCGTGGTGGTGGAAACTAAGGGGCAGGAAGACCTGGATGTGCCGCTGAAGATGCGGCGGCTCCGGCAATGGTGCGAGGACACCAACCGGGTGCAGAAAGAAATACATTACGATTTCGTTTATGTCGACCAGGAGAGCTTCGACAAGTACAAACCCGGCTCATTCAGGGTGCTGGTTGAAGGATTTAGAGAATACAAAGAGAATGTATCAACAAACTGAGGTGTCCATGTTGCCCTTACGCAAGAACATCGCCCGAATGGCCGGTTACGTCCCCGGATTCCAGCCCAAGGACGAGAACGCCTGGATCAAGCTCAATACCAACGAGAACCCCTATCCCCCTTCGCCCCGGGTGATCGAGGCGATCCGCGCCGAGCTTGGCGAGGGGCTGCGCAAGTACCCCGACCCGGCCAGCCGGGCCGGCCGGGCGGCGGCCGCCGAACTGTACGGCTTCGATCCCGAGTGGCTCATCATGGCCAACGGCTCCGACGAGCTGCTCAACAACCTGATCCGGGCCTTTGCCGGCGAGGGGGAGGAGATCGCCTACGTTCATCCCTCCTACTCCTATTACGCCACCCTGGCCGAGATCCAGGGGGCCAGGGTGCATACCTTCGGCCTGACCGATTCCTGGGAGCTGACCGATTTTCCCGCGCGCTATGAGGGCAAGCTGTTTTTCCTGACCAACCCCAACGCCCCCCTCGGATTCACCTATCCGCTGTCCTTTATCGAGGATCTGGCCGGGCGAGTTGCCGGCATGCTGGTGGTGGACGAGGCCTATGCCGATTTCGCCGACGAAAATGCCCTGGAGCTGGTCCGCAAGTATGAAAACGTGGTCGTCACCCGCACCCTGTCCAAGAGCTATTCTCTGGCGGGCATGCGCCTGGGGCTGGCCGTGGCCCATCCCGAAGTGATCGTCGCCCTGGACAAGATCCGCGACCACTACAATCTTGACCGACTGGCCCAGGCCGCCGCGGTGGCGGCCCTGCGCGACCAGGAGTATTTCCGCGAATGCGTGGGCAAGATCCGCGAAACCCGGGCCTGGTTCACCGGCGAGCTGCGGGTGCTCGATTACGGGGTCATCCCCTCGCGGGGCAATTACGTCTTCGCCACCCCGCCGGGCCGCGACGCCAAGCGGATCTACGACGCCCTTTTCGAGCGCCGGATCCTGGTGCGATATTTTTCCGATCCGGTTCTGGCCCACGGTCTGCGGATCTCCATCGGCACCCGGGAGGAGATGGAAAAAACGGTCGCGGCGCTGGCCGAGATCGGGTAATGCCGGCGGTAGGGGACGAGGCTCAAGGTGCGAGGCACAGGTCGGGCGGCCCATGGTCGCCCGTTTTTTCAACCCTCCTATCGTCCAACCGATCCGGGAAGCCTGTCATGACTTGCGCAAGCCAACCCTTTCCTCCCGCGGCAATAGCCAAGCGCCTGCTCGCCTGGTACCGAACCAACGGCCGCGACCTGCCCTGGCGCCGGACCCGCGATCCCTACCGCATCTGGCTCTCGGAAATCATGTTGCAGCAGACCGGAGTGACCACCGTCATTCCCTATTACGAGAAGTTCCTCAAGCGCTTTCCGACCGTCGGGGATCTGGCCGAGGCGCCGCTGGACGAGGTGATCGAGCTGTGGGCCGGGCTCGGCTATTATTCGCGGGCCCGCAACCTGCACGCCGCGGCCCGGGCGATAACCAGGGACCACGGCGGGCGTTTTCCCGCCGAGCTGCAGGCCCTCAGGGCCCTGCCGGGGGTGGGGCGCTCCACCGCCGGGGCGATCCTCTCCATCGCTTTCGATCGCCAGGGGCCGATTCTCGACGGCAACGTGCGGCGGGTGCTCTGCCGGCTCTATGCCCTGCAGGAGGAGCCGCGCTCCAGCGCCGCCGAGCGCCGCCTCTGGCAGTGGGCGGAGGCGCTGACGCCGGCCGACCGCCCCCACGACTACGCCCAGGCGATCATGGATCTGGGGGCGACGGTCTGCGTGCCCCGGCGGCCCGACTGCCCGGCCTGCCCGCTGGCCGGACTCTGCCAGGCGCGTCGCCTCGGCCTTGAGAACGAGCTGCCGGTCAAGCGGCAGAAGAAACAGATCCCGACCCGCCTTCAGGTGGCCCTGCTGGCGCAGAAAGACGGCCGCTACCTGGTACGGCAACGGCCCTATGAGGGAATGCTCGGCGGGCTCTGGGAGTTCCCCGGTGCCCCGGTGCCCGCCGGCGGCACCCCTGCCGCGGCGGTGGCCGTTCTGGCCCGGGAGCTCGGCCTCGAAGGGCGGCTGTGCGCGGCGGGCCGGGTCGACCACGCCTACAGCCATTTCCGCCTGGATCTGTACCTGTTTCTGGTGCCCGTCGCTCAGCAGGCCCTGGGGGCCGAGGGCGATCGGAGCTGCTGGGCGGATCTTGCCGAACTGGCGGCCATGCCCCTGCACGGCGCCCATAAAAAGGCCCTGAAGCTGCTTGCCGGCGGCGGCCGAAAAATGGCATGATGCCCAATTACTGACTGAATTACCGATCCAGCGGAGAGCCTGATGCCCGAAACACCGATTCTGACCGATACCGATTCGATTTCACGCCTGGCCGAAGAACTTCACCGGGAGACGGCCATCGCCGTCGACCTGGAAGCCGATTCGATGCACTGCTACCAGGAGAAGGTTTGCCTGCTGCAGTTCTCCACCCCGAGCCGCACGGTTCTGGTCGATCCCCTGGCCAAGGGCGATCTCGAACCGTTGCAAGAGGTGCTGGCCGATCCGCAGCTGCGCAAGATCTTCCATGCCGCCGACTACGATATCCGCTGCCTGTACCGGGATTTCGGCTTCGAGATTCGCGGTCTCTTCGATACCATGGTGAGCTGCCAGTTTCTGGGCGAGGAAAAGGTGGGGCTGGCCGATGTGCTGAACAAGTATTTCGGGGTGGCGCTGGACAAGCAGTACCAGCGGGCGGACTGGTCGGTGCGCCCGCTGTCTCCCGAGATGATCCGGTACGCTGCCGAGGACACCCGCCACCTGCACCGGCTGGTGACCCTGCTGGAGGAGCAGCTGGCGGCCAGAGGCCGGCTGGCCTGGGTGACGGAAGAGTTCGCCCTGCTCGAGCAGGTGCGGCACAGCGAACAGGACGGCCCGCTTTATCTGCGCACCAAGGGCGCCGGCATGCTCGATCGTCGCCAGCTGGCGGTTCTCGAAGAGCTGCTGCAGTGGCGCGACCGGGAGGCCCGCCGACGCGACCGCCCGCCTTTCAAGGTGGCGGGCAACAAGGCATTGCTGGAGCTGGCCCGCTCCACCCCCCGGACCCTCAAGGGCCTGGTGGCCGTGGAGGGGATTTCGCCCCGCATGGCCGACCGCTTCGGCGGCCAGATCCTCAAGGCGATCGAAAGGGGGCTGGCGGTTCCCGACTCGGAGCTGCCGCGCTTTCCCCGTTCGCCCCGGCCGGTTCGCGACCCCGAAGTCGACCAGCGGGTGGCGCTGCTCAAGGAATGGCGCAAAGAGGTGGCGGCCGAGCTCGAAATGGATCCCGGCATCCTCATCAACAACGCCCTGCTCGACGAGCTGGCCCGCCGCCAGCCTTCCTCGGAGACCGGACTGGAAGCCGTTCCCGGAATGAAGAACTGGCAGCGCCGGGTGCTGGGGGCGGGGATTCTGCAGCGCCTGGAGGCGCAGGGATAAACGCAAACGAGCCCATCCCGGGATCCTCGAACCGCGCCGCGGTTATTCCCCTCTCTTGCCCGGCACCCCGGGCTCGGTCATGGGCCTGGGGTCGAGAACCTTGTCCAGGTCCTCCCGGGGCAATACCTGCTCCTCGATAGCCACCTCCCGTACGGTTTTCCCCGATTCATGGGCCTTCTTGGCGATCTGCGCGGCGCGATCATAGCCGATCGCCGGCGCGAGCGCGGTGCACATCGCCAGACTCTGCTCAACATAGGATTCGCAACGCTCCCGGTCGGCCTGCAGGCCCCTGATGCAGCGGCCGGTGAACTCGGTCACCGCCCGGGCCAGCAGTTCGATCGATTCGAGCAGGTTGCGGATCATGACCGGCATCATCACATTGAGTTCGAAGTTGCCCGCCAGGCCGCCCAGGGTCACCGCGGCGTCGTTGCCGATCACCTGGGCGCAGACCTGCATCAG
>NPIE01022684.1_pt1 | contig 13077 bp, 10 predicted proteins | sample 8637661 | NCBI WGS metagenome assembly NPIE01 (sample SAMN07420842, study PRJNA396082) | bioreactor metagenome | isolation source: sample BA12 brine-fed electro-methanogenic bioreactor BA | place: Japan: Kochi | collected 2016-12-09 | reverse complement strand
TTAACGCGACGAGACGCCGCGTCTTCGCCGGCGGCAGCCTCCATGTGTTGGACGAACGAATTATTGCACAGCCCCATGAGCCAACGAAGGCCTCGCAATCTTAGCGCCATGGCCGACGCTATTCTTGATAGACTGTTGCACAACGCGCACAAGATCGAAATCAAAGGAGAATCAATCAGAAAGAATAAAGGCCTCAAAGAAGCGTAGGCGGCTCACCGTCGCTATCGCTCCGAGGAAGTCGTGAACGGCATGGCTTCCTCGCTCCAAAACTACGCTGATACTCGTCGCTGACGCTCCGAATTAGGCGCCGAAATATACAGTTTCTTGGATGTACGATGAGCCGCATGAACATCATAGCATAGCCACGATTATCCTCCTGCGGAAAAACCGCGCGCGCGCTCCACCAGACTTACTGCTCGCGCTGCTCCGGAATCGGCGGCCCACTTGGAACGGAATATGCACGTCGCGCGCCACACGCGCGGCTTCTGCGTTCTGCGAAAGCCCTCATTCCATTTTCCGTCAATCCCTTCCTGCCCTCGGCCCAACAATACCCAAAACAAATATGCTATACTTTGCCAATCAGGAGCAGCGCTTAAGTCGCACGGAACATCGGCGCCCGCGCGTCGTTCATCGCTGCTCCAGCGTATGCCGATCATCCAGAATTCAACTCGAGGAACCATATCATGGCAACAAAAAAAACGACCCAATATGCGGAAATAAAAATAGACATCGCGCGGGCCAAATCGTCGGCCGTGGGCGCGGCCCATGGCGTAACGCCCACGGAATTGCGCGATATCGAAGCGCGTGTGCTGGCCGCCCATAAAATCCTGCGCAAGGAACGCAGGGACGGCGTATACGGTTTTTATGATCTGTACAAAGACAAGGCCGCGTTCAAGGCGGTCCGCGACGGGGCGCGGCATTTCGCCGCATTCAATTACGAGAACCTTGTGATACTGGGTATCGGCGGTTCGGCCCTGGGCATCACGGCGCTGCATACCGCGTTGAATCCCCCTTACCATAACCTGATGACGCGGCGCGGGCGTAAGGGCCTGCCGCGCCTCTTCGTGATGGACAATATTGATCCGGACACGTTTCGCGCGATGATGCGGCTGTGTCCGCCGCACAAGACGCTGTACAACGTCATCTCGAAATCGGGCGGCACGGCCGAGACCATGAGCCAGATGATGATCGTGGTCGAGGCGCTGGAGAAAAAACTGGGCGCAAAGGCGCTCAAGGACCACCTGGTGGTGACCACCAGTCCCCGGGGCAAGAATGCGCCCAAGAGCCTGCTCCATCCCGCGGCGGACGCCTATGGCTTGCTTTCATTTGACATTCCGCTGAACGTGGGCGGACGGTTCTCGGTATTTTCGCCGGTGGGCATGTTTCCAGCAGCCATGCTGGGCATGGACCTCGACGCCATGAGCGCCGGGTGCGCGGCCATGGACAAGCGCTGCTCCCAGGCGTCGTTGTTCGAGAATCCCGCCTACCTCCGCGCCGCCGTCCAGTATCTCATGGATACCAAAAAAGGCAAGAACATGTCGGTGATGATGCCTTACGCGGACGGGCTGCGCGACGTGGCGGACTGGTACCGGCAATTGTGGGCGGAGAGTCTGGGCAAACGCCTGGACCTCGAGGGCAACGAGGTTTTCGCGGGCCAGACGCCGATCAAGGCGCTGGGCGCCACGGACCAGCATTCGCAGGTGCAGCTGTATCGCGAAGGGCCGAATGACAAAATATTCAATGTGCTGGAGATCGGTCGTTTCGGTACGAGATTGCGCATCCCCGACGCGCTAACCGGCGTCAAGGAACTGGATTATCTNNAAATTGATGGCGGCCGAGCTGCGCGGCACCCTGGACGCGCTCAAGAGCAGTGGACGCCCGGTGATGCGTATTATTCTGCCGCGCTTGAACGCGTTTGCCGTGGGCCAGCTGCTGTACCTGCTCGAGGTCGAAACGGCCATGGCCGGACGCCTGTACAACGTCAACACCTTTGATCAGCCCGGCGTCGAGGAAGGCAAGCGCATCGCGCGCCAACTCATGGGAAGCCGCGGGTGAGCGCGTTGCCGACAACGGGTTCCTCCATCATCAGCGTGCATGATTACACGTGGGCGCGGCGCACGCGCCATGCGTTCCGGTTGCTGGTGGCGACGGTGTTTCTCTTGACCTTCGCGCTCTGGTTCGCCGAGGGTTATTTACGCTACGACAAGAGCGAGACCCAGTATCGGATGGCGTTGACGCTGCATCCGGCGCAGGCCCGTCCGATTCTACGCGCAGTCGTCGCCAGAGAAGCCGAGACCGGCGATCTGCCCTCGTCCAAATATATAGAAGCGCTGGCCTTTGTCGAGGAAGCGGACCGCATATTGCCCGCCTATGAACAGGCCTACGCCGTAAATCCGCGCAATGCGTTCCTTATCATCAACTATGGCTGCGCGCTGTATGAGGACGGCCAGTACGAGGAGGCGCGGGAGCGCTTTCGCGAAGCGGGCGTGAATCTGCCGCGCAATGCGCTGCCGCGCTATCTTGAGGCGGCGGCGCTCGCTGCAAGCATGAAGCCCGAGAACGACCTGAGCGATTTGATAGCGCTGCTTACCCGCGCCAACGCCTCGGGCGATCCCGTGTTGTTGCCCGCGCCGCTGTGGCATGAAAGCCTGCCGACAGGCGGACGACAATATTTCGAAATGCGCCTCGCCATTTCAGCGCGAATCACGGCGCCGCTCCTCGAGTGCGCCGATATCATATTGAAACGCGCGCGGATCGGCGTCGAACAGGAAGAGCAACAGGATTGGGATAATTGGCTTGCGAACGCGCAAACCATGGGCGAACGGCTCATGGGCGCCCGGGAACATGATTCTCCGCCGACAGTGCCGCAACTCTTTGCCGCAATCGAGATGCAGATGGAGGCGCTCAGGCTACGCCGCCGCGCGTCCGAACTGGACGGGGGCGTGGCCGCACCGGAACTGAACGACGCCTTGTTGCGTCTCGAGGACGCGCTCGGCGCAGTCCGCGAGTTCGAAGAACGGCAGACGCGCTTGCTCATGCGACAGGAGGAGCGACTGTTTACGCCTATACACCTGACCGCCGAGGCGATGCTCCTTTTCCTGTTGGTATATGCCCTGGGCTGGGTACTGCATTATGTCGGCGCAGGAGGCAAGCGCGCCCGCGCCATACCGCATATATGGCTTGGCCGTTTGGCGCCTGTTGCCGGGTTGAGCGTTCTATTGGGCATACTGATAGCCCTGATGGTTGCCCAGAACATCACGATTGCCGCGCCGTGGGAATCCTATATGACGCCTCTGTGGCGATGGGTCATTGCGCTGTCGGCGCTGTTCGGCCTGGTGTATCCTCTGCTATTGTTGAGGGCGAGCAGGTTGCCTCAGGCGTGCCGTGAAACAGGGAATGAACCCGAACCATGCGATGCCAATGGAATTCGCATACCATTACGGCGTTGCATCGGCGTTTACGGCTGTTTGTTGCGCCGTTACATGGGAATGCTCTGTGGAGGCTTTGTGATAACCATGTGTATCTGGCTTACGCTCTATCGCATTACGTTTGCTTTTTATCCGTTTCAAATGGAACTGGTCACTACGGGAGTTGCCGCCGAGATTGAGAATTTGTTGGCGCAGATACGAACAGTGCTGTAACCGTCCATCAGGTCCGCAACATCCATTGAAAACAAGCGCTGCACACCCGTGAGGCGGCAACGACTCTTTGGCGAGCATTTGCTGTGACGCCGGACTATATATGCTCCTGAACACGGCAATAAATATGCGCCAGCATCTGGCCTGCGCGCGCGGAAGACGTATGATGCAGTTGCAGATGGGTATGTCCCGCGCGGGCGATTTCGGCGGCTTCGCGTTTATGGGCGAGGTAATAATGCAGTTTTTCGATCAGTTCCGGCAGGTCGTCAAAAAACACGGCCTCTCGTCCATCCCGGAAATTGTTTGGAATATGAATCGGCCGTCTTTCCGCGAGCAGCATGCAGCCGTGCGCGGGCAGTTCGTAATAGCGGACCGTATCGAAGCCGAGCCCGAAAAAATCGAGTCCCAGCAAGGATTCCCCCAGCATTTTCCGGTATTCCACAGGAGAAACATGCAGGGGGAAACGGCGTTCGAAATGTTGCTCAATGGAATCAAGATAAAGACGGCGCAGCCCCAGATGGCGGTGTCCGGCCCAGAACAGGTCGCGCGTCCGTTTCGGCGGCAGCGTTTCAGGAATAGCGCCGTCCATGCAGCTCAAATTCAAGGGCCACACCTGTGGGCCATAGTTGTGTCCAATCAACAGTTCACGTTTAAAAGCGCCTGCCGTGGTTTCACGCCGGATGCGTCGGCGCATGGCGTCGAAAGCGTTAAATCCCTGGTCCTGGGTGTCCAGGAGAAATACCGGCGTATCGGGGTTGGCCGACATAAGCCGCTCAACTTCTTCCGTTGCCGTCAGTTCAAGCGGATCGGCGTAGAGGATAATATCAAAGCGTCCGGCCTGTAGTTCATGGACCAATTCCTCGACGGTATAGGGGCGTCCGGGATGATTGCTGGCGCAGGGATGATGGATATGTTCGGCCGTGGGCGCACCATGGTAGTGGGCTTTCCAGGGGTACTCGACCACTTGTTCGGCGCCCAGTGTGCGGCACAGCCCGTCATACAGCGCGTCGGCGCCGACGTCGGCGTTTGTGTGGCCGATAATCAACAGGCGCGGACGGAAACCTGCGGGCGGTTCCGGCGGCGGCTCCTGTGTAAGTGGCGCGGGTTCGATCCGGGGAATGGACGCCAGGGTCTGGGCCAGAGACGTTTCCGGGCGGGCGTACAACAAACTGCTGAGCAGCCGCCTTCCCATGTCGGGCCGGTCAATATGCCGCCAGAACATGGCGTGGCAGAGGAAGGCCTCTTTGCAGGCGGGATACAGATTCAGACAACGATAGAACAATTCCTGAGCCCAGTAAAAACGGGTGAGCCGGTCCGCCGGCGCATCGTCGCCCTCGGCAGCGAGCAGGCAAAGCTGCAACTCGAGCAGCACTTGCAAAAGATATACCGGGTCCGCGAGTCGTTCTTCGGGGACCATATCGAGCACCTCGAACGCGGCAGCAGGCCGTCCGCTTTCAAAAAGACGCCGTCCGTGTTCAAGCGGGTCGTATTCCCGATGAACATACCATCGCCACTGCCCCGCTGTCGGGTCCTCGATTTTTCGATGTTGCTCGATAAGCGTATAGCGGGTGGCGCGGCGCGGCATGCGCGCCTCATAGGGCAAATATCCCCGGGCGTCCAGGATTTCCTTGATAAAGGCGGTTTCTTCAGACGTATCGTCGGCTGTGACCAGACCGACAAGTCCAGACGCATCGAGGTTGTCTAGCCCATTCTCCAGGGCCTTGCGGACGACGTCGCGCCCGGGACAGACAATCAAGGCGTCGTGAGCGCATGTGGGTGCGTCATTTGCGGCGACAGGGCCGTAATGCATGATAACCGGTTCGGGAAGCGACACGTCTTGTTCGCAACAGCCCAGGCACAGCGCATGGCGCGCGTAGCTGGGCAGCCACAGGGCCGTCGTCTCCCGCTGGTTATTCTTGTTCATCAGGGCGTTTGCGCTTCTTCGGACAAAGCCTGCAACAGCGCCTGGCGCGTGGCGCGAAACGCGGCCACATCCGTGTCGTACCGGTCGAAATCTAAAATATGTTTCGCGGCCAGTTTGTGGGCGGCATCAAGGTCTTTCTCCGCCAGCATGCACAGCAGTTCATGGTCGGCGACGCCGTCGCGCATGGCTTTGATCCGAAGGGAGTCGAGGGGCCCGTCCTTGCCCGGATACACGAGCCAGGGGTCGCCTGCCGGCAGATAGGGCGGGCCGGGATGGGGGCGCGTAGTGTGCGTGGTCGGGTCGTCGTCGGTCCACTGATTGTATCCCCAATGCAGATAGCCGGTGACGCCGTAGCGCAGGTTGATCCAGTGAAGCAGGCGGGTCTTGATAAGGGGCTGTTCGATGAACCGGTTGGCGTATTCGCCCTGTGGAAACACACAGGTGTAGTACCACACCTCGTCGCCGGCCTGCTGGCGTTCGCGATAGTGGTCGTAATCATTGTGCAGATAGTTCAACTGCGGCGTCCATACGTCAATCGAACCGACCAGGTCTTTGGAATGAGTCGCCTCGATGGTGCGCAATTCGGGCGCGTAGCTGCGGGTGAGGGCCGCCAGGGCGCGATAACTGGCCAGATTCACCTCAATGGGTTCATCCGCCAGGTGCTGCATGTAGATATCCAACCAACCTTTCTCTCTGAGATGTTCGACCAGGGCTGGGAAGAACCGGCTGTAAAAGGCGGTTGCCGCTTCGCTGTCCGGCGCGACCCGCTCGGAAACAACAGCCCCGTCCTGTACGCGGCGTATGGACGCGACGAACTCGGACATCCAGCCTTCCCGCCGTCCGCCGATATGGCCGCCCTCGATGCGACCGATAACTCCTTCCTCGATGAAGATACTCACCCAGCGCTCAAAGCGGCTGAAATCAAAGGTCAAGGCGCCGTCGTCGTCCACGCCGTATTCCGCAAGATTCAAAGGCGAAATAAGCGCCACGTTCTGGCGATGTTCCGCCATGTTGCGCGCGTAACGGCGCAGCAGCGCATAGTATGCGTCCGATTCCGGTTCAGGCGAAATCTCCATGTGGCGCCACTGCATGCGGAACCAGTTCGTGACCCACAGACGCGCGCGACCGACCGTTACCGGATAGACGCGCAACGTCAGGTCCTGCGTTTTGGTAATGGTTTCGTCGCCTGCTGTCGCCGCCGCCTCGACGGTCGCCGTGTATGCGCCGGGCGCGGCGTCCTCCGGAATGCGCAGTTCGAGCCAAACAGGCTGCGCCTCGCCTGATTGCAGCGACACCTCTTCGTCCTCGAGCAACACATCGGGATAGTCCGCGGGCGGCTTGCGCAACTGGTCTTTCGAGGGGCGCTGGGTTGGCCGGTCCACATGCACATAACCGACAAAACGGGGCGGCAGCGCCCCGAGCGCGTCAGCGCCGTCTTGGTGTTGGAAGGACGACACCGTCACGCGCAAGGAAGTGATGTCCGCAGAGGCGCGCACCACCAGCTGATACGTTGCGTGCTCGCCCCGCGCGACGTGGGCTTCGTACAGGCCGCCTTCTTCTGGCGCGGCGTCGCGGAACACCTTAATCAACGGGTCCACGCCCCACACGTCCAGCGTTGCTTCTTGCGCGATTACGGGATAACCGGCAAGACCCAACAGTACGACGCTTACAACCAGCCGTTTCCAAATCATGAGCATGTCCTTTCTTATTGCTTACCGTATCTGGGTTGCGGGCAATGCCCGCGTTGGCGTCTCGTTGGCGCGTAGCCTCCGGGCCGCGTTGGAGAATGCCTACTGCGAGCGCTTCGACGTCCGCCAGGTCTTTTGTTCTGCCCGAGGCGGTCTTGTTGCAAATCAGGTCGTCCAGCGATAGGACACACACTTCTATCCCCTCGATGGTCACCGCGAGGGCTCTGTCAAAAGCCTCGTTGAACCGGAGTCCGCTTGCCGCCGTATTAATGTCAATGCGTCGACCAGGAGAAAGCTACCCTTCTCGTCGTTCAAGGCGCAATATGTCTTTGTAATCTTTGTTGTAACTGTCTAGCAGCACCTTCTTTTGTTGGTCGCCTGGCATTAAAATATCCTGTTGGAGTTCNNCAACAAACACCAAACTCCAGGGCAACCACAATTGGTGCTAGCCAGTTACTCTTTGTTTAACATTATAGCGCTTGCTCAACGAGGCGACTTCCCGCGTAAGCGCCAGACAAGGGCAATTCGCGCCGCCGGCGTACCGGGCACAAGGTCTTCTTCCCGGCGTTCCGTCATCTGGCATTATTTCGTTTGTACCTTACATATGTGCTCAAGGTAGCATCTTGCAGGGATGTTGTGCAAACTGCCGATATCCTGAGCTCGGCGGAAATGGTGTTGGCGATTTTGAAATACAGCACAGGGGGGCATCGGCCACTATGAAGACCGCGCAAAAACAGTTCCCGAAAAACCACGCGAAAATCCCACCGAGATCAGGATATCTGAAATACGAGATACAAGCACCCCGCGATGGTCGCTGTTCACTTCCCAGGGGGATTTGCGCGAAAATTTCGATTCTTGAAGCGAAGTTGAGATACACTGACACATTGAATCTGCATTGTCTATGTTCAGCAACCCGATGGAATATTCGATTAGGAGCGCATCATGAATACACATTCCCATCATCATGTCTGTGGTTCTTCCGGAAGTTGTTGCGGCGCGCGGCGTCCCGAGGTGACGCGCCGTCAGTTTCTTGCCGGAGCAGGGGCGGCAACGCTGGGCGGCGCGTTGCTGCATCAGCTGGGCGGTCAAACCGCCCTGGCGGCCGCTGCGCCGCGCAATCTCGTGCAGCGCAAGACGTTGCGCGTGCAGCCAGTGCTGGCCTATGACATGCCGCAGTACCGCGAGGCGACCTCGTGGCGTTCGTGGGGCGGGCTCATCACCGAGGCGCACGTGGAGGAAGAACTTAACCGTATCCGCGCCGAGCTCGAAGCGCTGGCGGTGCAAGCCGACTTCCCGTTGGAGCTGCTGCCGCTCGCATCGGCCAAAACCGACGAAGAGGCGCGCACTGTCGCTGCGGGTCCGCAGGACGTGACGCTGATTTACGGCGCGGGCGGCCATACGGGCTTCATCATGACCCTGGCGAATCCCGAGAAGCGCAACCTCATGTTCGTGCGCCATCGCAGCGGCCCGGCCTATTTGTGGTATGAGATCATGCATCCGCGCTTTCTGCGTCGCGAGACCGACGCCTTCCAGCAGACCGGCGGCATGAGCGTGAGCGACGTGGTGGTGGACAATTATGACGAAGTGCTGATGCGGTTGCGCGCTTTGGGCGGCCTGCACAACATACAAGGGAAACGGGTGGTGGCGATTGGCGGCGCCCTGGGCTGGGATAAAGGCCATCACAGCGGCGCGCCGGACCGCGCCCGGGAATTGTGGGGCATGGACCTGGTGGAAGTTCATTATGACGAGATGAGCGAACGCATCGCGCGCGCCCTGGGCGACGAGGCGCTGGTGCGCCGTTGCGTCGAACAATCCCTCGCCTATCTCGAACAGCCGGGTGTCACGCTGTTGCCGTTGCAGGAGCAATTGACCACGGAGGAACTGGTTGCGGGCAAGGGTGCGGCGGGAACGCTCGACCAGATGCGCGACTTTCTGGACAAGGCCTTTGTGCTTACCGAAGTATTCCGCGATTTAATGGCCGAAAACGACACCGACGCGATCACGGTGGGCAATTGCATGGGCGCGATCATCCCCATGGCCCAGACCACGGCCTGCATGACCCTTACCCTGCTCAACGACGAGGGTTGTCTGGCCTTCTGTGAATCCGATTTTGTCGTGATCCCCTCGGGCATCCTGCTCCATTTTATCTGCGGCAAGCCGGTGTTCTTCTGCAACCCGACCTTCCCCCATGACGGCGCGGTCACGGTCGCCCATTGTTCGGCGCCGCGGAAAATGGACGGCGAGCATTTCGAAGACGTTATGATACGCACCCATTTCGAGTCTGATTACGGCGCGGCGCCGAAGGTGGCGCTCCGTCCCGGCCAGGAGATGACCGTGCTCGTACCCGATTTCGCCGGCGAGCGCTGGGTGGGCTTCGAGGGCACGGTGCTCGAGAATCCGGCCCTCGATATCTGTACCAGTCAGACGGACCTGCGCATCAAGGGCGACCACAAACGCCTGGTCGAGGAGATGCGCGGCTTCCACTGGATGACCTGCTACGGCAATTACCTGCCCGAAATAGGCTATGCACTCGAAAAATCCGGCGTCAACTGGCTTAACATTAGCGCTGATGCGTGAGTTAAATGTTTCGGATTCCATGCGCGATAAATAAAGCGCGGCGGCGCCATATTCCCTGATATGTGCAATTTTTTCACCTGAACGCGGGCGTCTGTCGTCCCGGTCCGTATCGTTGTTTTACTAACGTCGTCGCGAAAAAGTCCAGCGCGTGCTGTGCTATAATTGGTCCGTCATGATCGTATTTTAGATTTCCGACGGATAGCGCAGGCAGTAAGGAGCGGAATATATGCGATTAGCGCATACGATTAATGTTGTGGTCCGATGCGGCGATGAATCCGGCTATGTGGCGGAATGCGTCGAACTCCCTGTTGTTACGCAAGGCGCGACCCTGGACGAGACCATTGCCAATCTGCATGAAGCCATATCGCTGCATCTTGAGGGCGAGGACCTAACTGAGTTGGGGTTGGCCGCCAATCCGACCATCATTGTTACCATGGAACTGGAGACGGTGCATGCCTAAGCTCAGGCGGATGTCGGGTCAGGAGGTCATTGCCATCTTTCAGTCTTTGGGATTCCAAATCCATTCTCAACGGGGCAGTCATGTGAAATTGCGTCGAACCGGCCCAACAGGGGAGCGAGAGACCTTGACCAGCCCCAATCACGTCGAGTTGGACGCTGGCACTTTGCGCGCGATCATCCGTCAATCCGCGCGTTATGTATCCCTGGATGTTTTGCAGCCGCATTTCTATTGTTGAAATTATCTCGCGTCTCAAATTGGGAAGGGTTACCCATAAATAGCCCATAGGCATCCTACTTCGAAGGAGAAGATGTATTGCATCTTGTCATATCGGATACTCATGAAACCGGCAGTATTGAAGCAAGTCCCAACATCACGGCGGAACTGGATGAACAGAGCGCAATATTGACGGAATGATTGCGTTCTATCGTGAATATCCATTTTTGTCGTAACCTGTGGCGAAAATTGGGCAACAGACCGATGGAATGACGGAAATTCTGAGCGAAAATGCGGAATGACGCTGGATAGATTCTTTGAAAAATTCCAACGCGGGCGGCGACCGCGTTGCTCGTATTATAGGCGCAGTCCGTGGGTGTGCTCGTAGTGCTTAATAAGCGCTACGAGTATCTCGAGATCGTCTTTTTCTTGCTCCGTAAGCGGTGTGGTCTCTGCCTTTTCAGACAGTTCCATCGCTTGGGCAATCGTGGACTCGAGGTCTGTGTCGGTTCGAATGGGCCGTATATTTAAGCGTGCTGCGGTTGCCATTGCAACCTCTCTCCTGCGAAGTTCACGAGAGACGCGCGAGCATTTACATGCACATTTGTGTACTCAGCCATCCGTTTTTCCGTAACAATTCTCATCCATTGAGTCTACACGGCATCCCTTCCATTGTCAAGTTGCCGGCAAGGGAATCACCCCGTCTCAGCGCAGAAAGCATTGGTTTGTTGTGACGCTATTTACTTTGTTATACTGGGGAAGTTGCAGTTTTCTCCGACATGAATTTCCATGACATTTCCCAATCACCACAAAAAGGATAGCAATACTATGGCAATTGCTCCGCACGGCGGCGCCCTTGTTTCGCGTTTCGTGGAAGGCGAAGCCCTTGCTTCGGCTATGGAACGGGCAAAAACAGCGCCCCATATTCAGGTGGACGCCTATGCGGCGTTTGACATAGACGGCATTGCAAAAGGCCTGTTCAGCCCGTTGACAGGGTTTATGGGCGAGGCGGAAACCCATCGCGTACTCGACGCCATGGAGCTGCGCGCGGGCGTGCCGTGGACCATACCCATTTTGCTGCCGGTGACGGCCGCGGTTGCGGAGAGCGTCGAGCTGGGCGGCGAGATTGCCATTGACGACGACCGCGGCGAGACAGTAGCGCTGATGCGGGTATCGGAGAAGTTCCGGCTTGATAAGCAAGCGCTTGTGGAGAAGGTCTATCGCACTGCGGACGAGGCCCATCCCGGCGTGGCGTACACGCTGTCCACGGGTGATGTTTATCTTGCGGGCCCGCTCGAAGCGTTGACGGACCGTCAAATCGAGCATCAGGACCATAATCTGACGCCTGTCCAGACCCGGGCCGCCTTTGACGCCCACGGCTGGCGGCGCATCGTGGCCTTTCAAACGCGCAATCCCATCCACCGCGCCCATGAATACCTGACCAAGTGCGCCCTGGAAATGTGCGACGGGCTGCTTATCCATCCGCTGATGGGCACGACCAAGAGCGACGACATCCCCGGCGATGTGCGCATGAAGTGTTACCATGTCCTGATGGACCACTACTATCCCAAGGACCATGTAATGCTTTCGATCATGCCGGTAAACATGCGTTACGCCGGACCGCGCGAGGCCGTGATGCACGCCATTATCCGCAAGAATTACGGCTGCACCCATTTTATCGTCGGTCGCGATCATGCGGGCGTCGGCAATTATTACGGCAGCTACGACGCGCACTACATTTTCGACGAGATTGATCCCGTCGCCCTGGGCATTACGCCGCTCTTTTTCGAGCATTCCTTTTTCTCGAAACGCACCAACGAGATGGCGACCAAGAAAACCTGTCCCGGCACGGATGCGGACCATGTATTCCTGAGCGGCACCAAAGTACGCGAGATGTTGACGCGCGGCGAGGCGCCGCCGCCTGAATTCACCCGGCCTGAGGTTGCGCGCATCCTTATCGAATGGGCTACGCAAAACAACGCATAAGGCGTCACACCATGGCTGGAACGACACGCCCCATTGTTGTCGTGGGCCCCAATGCCCGCGAGGTTGCCGACTTGTTGCGCAAGCGCCTGGCGGAACTTGACGCTGGCGTCTGTGATATTGAAGTGGCCGCGGAAGACGCATCGCCGGACCACAAGGACGCGCTGGTCTTTGCGCCGGGGCGTCATGATACGCCCGAATTCGCGGTGGAAAAGATTGTAGACGCGCTGGCCGAACTGGATTTGGTGCGGCTCGATGCGGGTGCGCTCTCGCCGGACGAGGAGGAGCAGATACGGGCGCGGTTGCAGGGACTCGGGTATCTGGAGTAAAGTGAAGGGGTGAACAGGAAGCAGTTCTTCACGCGCACTGGCGTTCCTGAATGCGACTTGGGAACAGGAAACAACGAGCACTCTTCCTAAGCGACTGCAATGTTAGTAGACTATCGGCCCACAGGGCCAATAAGAAACAAGAAGTTTAATCTTAATAGCCCGAAGGGCTTATGTATCAAAGCCCAAGGTTGTCCTGCCGGCAAGCGGGACTACCCTGGGTGAGTGGACAACAACTCACATGCCCTACCCTGAAAGGGTTGCGTAA
>NPIE01002776.1_pt1 | contig 13080 bp, 13 predicted proteins | sample 8637661 | NCBI WGS metagenome assembly NPIE01 (sample SAMN07420842, study PRJNA396082) | bioreactor metagenome | isolation source: sample BA12 brine-fed electro-methanogenic bioreactor BA | place: Japan: Kochi | collected 2016-12-09 | reverse complement strand
CCGTGTTCCGTTTCCAGTGTGTCGGGTTCGTGGAGGTTAATGGATCGGGATGGTAGGTGCGGATTCATCCGTACACCGGCGTCGGATTCCCGCCACTCACACGAAATCATCCATCACCCACAACCGCCTTCTCCGCCAGCACCATGTAGTTCACGCCCATGTAGCCGGTGAGGTGGAGGCTCCGGGTGAAGGGGTTGACGCGCACGCCGCTGCGGTCGGTGACGGCGAGGCCGCCGGCGGCCAGCAGGCGCTCCGTCTCGGCGGGCTTCACGAAGCGGCGCCACTGGTGGGTGCCGCGGGGCAGCCAGCGCAGGAGGTACTCGGCGCCGACGATGGCGAACAGCCAGCTCACGGGGGTGCGGTTGAGGGTGGCGACGCTCATCACCCCGCCCGGGCGCACCAGGGCGCAGCAGGCGGCCATGAAGCCGGGCAGGTCGGCCACGTGCTCCACCACCTCCATGTTCAGCACCGCGTCGTACTGCGCCCCCTCCGCCGCCAGCGCCTCGGCGGTCTGCAGCCGGTAGTCCACCGCGAGCCCGCCCTCCTGCGCGTGCAGAGCCGCCACGCGGATGTTCTTCTCCACCACGTCGATGCCGGTGACCGCCGCGCCGAGCCGGGCCATGGACTCGCTGAGGATGCCGCCGCCGCAGCCGATGTCCAGCACCCGCACCCCGGCGAGCGGCGCCCCGGCCGCCCCGCCGCCGAGGCGGGCGGCGATGCGCTCCCGCAGCCATGCCACCCGGACTTCGTTCAGCCGGTGCAGGGGCCAGAAGGGACCCCCCGCGTCCCACCAGGTGTGGGCGAGGCGGGTGTAGTAGGCCACTTCACCGGGATCGATGCTGGTTCCGCTCATGGGGCGCTCCTGGGATCGGCTGACACTAGTGTACTGCGCCACTCCTGGAGGTACTTTCAGAGCCCCCCGAAAGCGCCAGGACAAGGCGCAGTGCACTAGCACATGGGACCGCGGCACGGAGGGGATGTTCTGCCGCGGGGCGGGGGGTCAGCCGTTGAAGGCCGCGTCCGAGTCCAGCCAGGCCTCCTCTTCCCGCGTGCTCGGGCGGCCGAGGATGGCGTTGCGGTGGGGGAAGCGCCCGAAGCGGCGCACGATGTCGCGGTGGTGGCGGGCCCACTTCAGGCTGTCCGCGAGCCCGGCCGCCTCGTACAGCGCCACCGAGCGGTCCTGGTCGGCCAGTAATTCGCTGTGCATGAACGGCAGGTAGAGGAACGCCTTGCCGGCGGCGTCGAGCGCCGCGTCGAAGCCCCGGGCGATGGCCCGCTCCGCCACGGCCCGGGAGGCGGCCTCGGTGAGGAAGCTCTCGGGGCGGCCGCGGAACATGTTGAGGGGGAACTGGTCGAGGACGACCACCAGCGCCAGCGCGCCGGCGGGGGTCCCCTCCCAGTGCGCGAGCGCACCCACGGCGGCGGCCTCCCAGGTGGCGCGGAAGGCCGCCTCCACCTCCCGGTCGAAGGCGGGCGTGGAGTCGAACCAGCGGGGCCGGGTCTCCGGGGCGAACCAGAACGCCAGCACCGCCTCGGGCGTGGCCGCCGCCCCGGTCGCGGTGCGGGTCATTCGCCGCCCTTGCCCGCTCCGCCCTCCGGGTCCTCGTCGCCCCCGTCGAGCAGCCGGCGCATCTCCGCGAAGCGCTCCTTCTCCGCCTTGCCCACCCTGGGGTAGGCGAGGCCCAGGCGCTTGAGGTTCTCGACGATGATCTCCGCCACCTGCAGCCGCATGAAGGGCTTGTCGTCGGCGGGGATGGCGTACCACGGCGCCCAGGGGCGCGAGGTGGCGGCCAGGGCGTCCTCGTAGGCGGCCATGTAGGCGTCCCAGTGGCTGCGCTCGGCCACGTCGTTGGAGGAGAACTTCCAGTTCTTGTGGGGCTCGTCGATGCGCGACAGGAACCGTCGCCGCTGTTCCCCGGGGGAGACGTTGAGCCAGAACTTCAGGATCACGGTGCCGTTGCGGGCCAGGTGCTCCTCGTGCTCGCGGATGGAGGCGTAGCGGGCCTTCCAGAGATTCTCGAGATCGCCGGGCACCGAGGGCAGGCGCTGGGCGGCGAGGTACTCCGGGTGCACCCGCACCACCAGCACCTCCTCATAGTAACTGCGGTTGAAGATGCCGATGCGTCCGCGCTCGGGCAGCCGCCGGGCGGTGCGCCAGAGGAAGTCGTGGTCCAGCTCCTCGGCGCTCGGCGCCTTGAAGTTGGAGACCTGGCAGCCGGCGGGGTTGACGCCGCTCATCACCGCGCGGATGGTGCTGTCCTTGCCGGCGGCGTCCATGGCCTGGAACACCAGCAGCAGGCTGTGGCTGTCCTCGGCGTAGAGCATGCGCTGGAGATCGTCCAGCTCCTTGATGCAGCCCTTGAGCCGCTTCCGGCACTCGGACTTGCCCGGCGCATCCCCGGGCGGCTCGGTGGCGGCCTTCGCCACCCGGAAGCGGCCGTTGTAGGGAACCCGCCAGGGGCTGCCGGCGGCCTCAAACATGGGAGATGTCCAGCGCCAGCACCCCGGAGGTATTGCGGTCGTAGACCAGGCGCCCGGACTCGAGGCGCGCCTGGCGGGTGAGGACGTGGCTGGTGCTCTCCCCGGGCTCCAGCAGGTGGGTGATCTCCACCCCCCGCAGCATCAGCCAGTCGGCGATGAAGGCGCGATGGCAATGCTCGGGCCTGCGCTCGGCGCAGAGAATCGCGGTGGGCGCCTCGGCCGCCTCGGTGAGCAGCCGTTCGGCGGCGGCGCCGAAGACCGGCGTATCCATGTAGTCGGCGTAGCCGCGGAAACCGGGTTCCTCCAGCGCCTGGTGCGGAGAGCCCGGCCGGGGCCGGCGCATGCCGCCGAGCTCGCGCCCGGCCCAGCGGTAGCCGATGCCCCGTTCGGCGAGCGCGGCCTGGAGGGATTCCCGTACGAACTGGGGGTGCCGGCGCGAGATCGGCCAGGCGCGCACATCCACCAGGTTGCGGATGCCGGCCTCCGTGAGCAGGTGGAGCAACTCGCCGAGATCGCGGTTGCTGTGACCCACGGTGTACAGCTTCAGATTGTATTGTGTCGTCATCTGGCAGCCGCCTCCTGCGGTCATAATGGTCTGGTTTCTCCCTGGAGAGACAATTTACAGTCTTTCATGAGGTTATAACCACAAAGCAGGTAAAAATTCGTTAACGGGTTGGCAACCGGGCCGGCACCGGTGAGAATGCGGGTAGCCACTCCCCCGCCCCCGGAAGTCCCGTGATCGAAGCCGCCCTCGTACCCATCGACCGCCTCAACGACTACGACTTCGACCCCGCCGCCCGCGCCATCATCGACCGCGCCCGCGGACTGGTGGCCGAGTCGGGCGGCGGGCGACTGACCACCAGCTTCCTGCTCATGGCCATGGTGGAGCGCGCCGAGGCTGACCCTGATCACCCCCTGCGCTTCCTCTCCGAGGCGGTGCTCCACCCGGAGCCCTGGGCCTATCGGGGTGTGACCGCCGCCTACGTCGGGTGGTTCCGCGGCAGCAACCGCCCGGCCGCGGGCGAGCCCGCCCGACCCGCCGTGGCCGACACCCTGGCCCCCTACGTTCCCGGCACCCTGGAGCTGGCCGCCCGCCTCGCCGCCGACACCGGCGCCGGGGCCATCGGGCCCGAACACCTCCTCGCCGCCCTGCTGGTCTACCGGCCCGCCGACGAGAGCGGCATCCAGCCCGGCGCCCAGTACCTGCTGTCCCAGTTCGACCCGGGACCGGCCGCCATCGCCGCGGGGCTGCGCGCCGCCCTGGGGCCCGGGGCCCCCGCCCCCCTGGCGGAGATGCTGCGGGCCGCCATGGGGGACGCCTGACCGGAACCGTCCGGGCCGGGCGCCGGATACGGGCACCCACACACAAAATGTTACGTTGTTCCGACCACTGACCGGGGGTAGGATGCAGAAGGTGATGGAGAGCGATACAAGCGGTTGAACCACCTGAAAAACCCGCAGAACTTCAGCGTCGCCCCGGACCGGGGAGCCTGATGCCATCGGACGGAACTGCAGTCGCGCCGGGGCGATTGAAGGAGCCAGGGATCATCCATGGGTGTTTTCACCGGATTGCTGCACAATGCCACCCTCCTCATCTCGCTGGCGATGCTGCACGCCTGGTCCTGTCGCGCCTGCCCGTCGACACGCCCACGCGAAGACTGGTAAGCGGCCTGCTGTTCGGAACGGCAGCGGTGCTGGGCATGACCCAGTCGGTTCAGCTGCTGCCGGGCGTGGTGTTCGACGGCCGCTCCGTCGTGCTGAGCATGGCGGGACTGTTCGGCGGCCCGACGGTCGCCGCCATCACCACGGTCATGTCCGTTGCCTACCGGATACTCCTGGGCGGCGCGGGCATGAGCGTCGGCACGGGCGTCATCATCACCTCGGCGGCCATCGGGGTTCTCGGCCATATCCTGAGATCCCGGGGTCGACTGGAGCTGGGGCCGGCGAGCCTGTTCCTGATCGGCATCATCGTCCATCTTGGCGTGCTCGCCTGGATGCTGGCCCTGCCGGAGCCGATCCGCTGGCAGGTGCTCAAGGCCATCAGCCTGCCGATGATGCTCACTTTCCCACTGGCGACCCTGCTGTTCGGCGCCCTGCTGCTGCTGGTGGAGAAATCCAACCGATCGGTTGCAGCCCTGCGAGACGCCCACGAGAACCTGGAGCGGCAGGTCGAGGAGCGCACCGCGGAACTGGCCCGGGCGAATGAGCACCTCCTGGAGCTGGATCGCCTCAAGTCCCTGTTCATCGCCTCCATGTCCCACGAGCTGCGCACGCCGCTGAACTCGATCATCGGCTTCACCGGCATGATGCTGCAGGAGATCCCCGGCCCCATCAACGCCAGGCAGCGGGACTACCTGGAACGGGTGTCCGGCTCGGGCCGGCATCTCCTGGGACTCATCAGCGACGTGATCGACATCGCCAAGATCGAGGCGGGCAAGACCCCGCCCTACGTGGAGACCTTCGACCTGGGCGACCTGGTCGGGGAGGCCGCGGAACAGATTCGTCCCGAGGCGGAGAGAAAGGGACTCGAACTGACCATCGATGCGCCCGGGGATGTCGTCATCGCCTCCGATCGGCGCCGGCTGATGCAATGCCTGCTGAATTACCTGGGCAACGCGATGAAATATACTCAACACGGCGGCATCACGATCCGGGCGCAGGCGCCGGCCGAGGGCGGCGAAATCGAAATCGCGGTGACCGACTCCGGGGTCGGCATCGATCCGGGGGACCAGCCCCGGCTGTTCCAGCAGTTCTCCCGCGTCGACTCGGAGATCACCCGCCGCACCCATGGCACCGGGCTGGGACTCTACCTGACCCGCAAGCTGGCGACGGATGTCCTCGGCGGCCGGGTGTCCGTGGAGAGCCGGCCGGGCGAGGGCAGCACCTTCCGCCTGCATCTGCCCAGGGAGCTGAAGACATGAAACGGGTGCTCATCATCGAGGACGATGACAACAACTACGTCCTCATTTCCGATCTCCTGACCCATGCCGGCTTCACCACCCAAAGGGCCGGGACCGGGGAGGAAGGTGTGCGGATGGCCCTCGAGGAGAACCCGTACCTGGTGCTGCTGGATATCCAGCTGCCGGACATCGACGGCTACGAAGTCCTGAGACGCATCCGGGATTCGCAACCGGACGGCACGATGCCAATCATCGCCGTCACCTCCTACGCCATGAGCGGTGATCGCGAGCGCCTGCTGGCCGCCGGCTGCAACGGCTACATCGAGAAGCCCATCGACCCCCTGCGCGTCGTCCGTCAGATCCGGGACATTGCGGGAGTAGCCCCATGAAGGTGCTGATCGCCGACGACCAGGCCGACGCCCGGATGCTGCTCCACGACCTGCTGGAGAGCCGGGGCCACGAAGTGCTCCAGGCGGAGGACGGCGAGGCGGCGCTCGGGATGGCCCGGCGGGAGCACCCGGACCTGGTGATCTCGGACGTCCTCATGCCGCGCATGGACGGCTACGAGCTGTGCCGGCACATCAAGACCGATCCCGAGCTCAGCCGGACCGCCTTCGTGTTCTACAGCGCCACCTTCGTGGAGCCGGCGGATGAGCGCCTGGCCCGGGAGCTGGGAGCCTCCCGCTTCATCCGCCTGCCCATCGAGCCCGATGACTTCATGGCCACCATCGATGCGGTCATGGACGAGCGGCGTTCCGTCCCGCAACCCCCTCCGGCAGAAATTCCCGGACTGGTCACCGAACTGCAGTTGCGCCACGACCGGCGCCTGTCCGACAAGCTGCTGCAGAAAAACCAGGAGCTGGAAACGCTGGAGCAATCCCTCACCACCCTGCTCGGCAACCTGCCCGGCATGGTCTATCGCTGCCGCAACGATACCGACTGGACCATGGAGTTCGTGAGCGAGGGCTGCCAGGCACTAACCGGCTACCCGCCCGGGTCCCTGCTGGGCAACCGCGATGTGTCCTACGGCGGGCTGATCCACCCGGACGACCGGGAGCGGATATGGCGGGAGGTGCAGTCGGCGCGCGAGGCGGGCAGTCCGTTCCAGTTCGAGTACCGGATCCGGCACCGGGACGGCGCCCTGCGCTGGGTATGGGAACAGGGCAGATGCATCCGCCCGGGCGACGGGCCCGCCCGGCTGGAAGGGTATGTCACCGACATCACGGCTCAGCGGCGGGCGGAGGCGGAGCGCAACCGCTTCTTCGAGCTATCCCTCGACCTGCTCTGCATCGCCGGCACCGACGGCCACTTCAGGCAGCTCAATCCCGCCTGGTCGCGCATCCTGGGATGGAGCGAGGCCGAACTGCTGGCCAGGCCGTGGCTGGACTTCGTCCATCCCGAGGATCGGGAGGCCACCGAGCGGGTCCGCGTGGACCTGGCGGAAGGCAGGGAGATCTTTTCCTTCGAGAACCGCTATCGCCACCGTGACGGCGGCTTCCGCTGGCTGAGCTGGAACGCCATGCCCCTGCCCGAGGAGGGACTGCTGTTCGGCGTGGCCCGCGACGTGACGGGGCGCATCGAGGCGGAACGGCAGCTGAAACGGCTCAACCGGGCCCTGCGCACCCTGAGCGCCGGCAACCGGGCGCTGGTCCATTTCAGCGACGAGACCCTGCTGCTGAACGAGATGTGCCGGGTCGCCGTGAAGGAAGGCGGCTATCTCATGGCCTGGGTGGGCTATGCCATGGAGGACGAAGGGAAATCCATCCGGCCGATAGCCCAGTACGGCGTTTACGACGATTATCTCGACGAGCTGCACCTGTCCTGGGCCGACAATGAGGACGGGCGCGGACCCGCCGGCCGGGCCATCCGCGAGCGGGAAACCCAGGTGGTGCAGGACATCCAGACCGACCCCGCCATGGCGCGGTGGCGCGAGCATGCCGCGAGCCACGGCTACGTCTCGCTGATCGCACTGCCTCTTTCCAGCAAGGCGCGGACCTTCGGAGTACTGATCATCTACGGAACCGAAGCGGGCATGTTCCTGCCCGAAGAGGTGCTGATGCTGGAGGAGCTCGCGGATGATCTGGCCTACGGCATCACCTCGAACCGTACCCAGGCGGAAAAGATCGAGGCCGAAACCCGCCTGCAGGAGTCCCTGGTCCAGACCATCCAGGCCATCGCCATGACGGTCGAGAAGCGGGACCCCTACACCGCCGGCCACCAGAACCGGGTAGCCCAGCTGGCGGCCGCCATCGCCGCCGAGATGCAACTGCCGGAGATCCAGGTCAACGGCATCCGCCTCGGGGCGATGATTCACGACATCGGCAAGATCTATGTCCCCTCCGAGATCCTCAACCGGCCCGGACGACTCTCCCCCCACGAGTTCGAGATCATCAAGACCCATCCGGACGTGGGCTACGACATCATCAAGGACGCCCGCTTCCCCTGGCCCATCGCGCAGATGATTCACCAGCACCACGAGCGGCTGGACGGATCCGGCTACCCCCAGGGCCTGAAGGGCGACGAGATCCTGCTGGAGGCGAAGATCATGGCGGTGGCGGACGTGGTGGAGGCGATTACGGCGCACCGCCCCTACCGTCCGGCCATGGGACTGGACAAGGCGCTGGAGGAGATCAGCGCGAAGCGTGGCACCGGTTTCATGCCGGAGGCCGTGGACGCCTGCGTCCGCCTCGTCAGGGAGGGACGGTTCAGCTTCTCCTGAGCCGCCCCCCACAACTCCTGGAGCACGCCATGGATACGACAGACTTCACCGGCACCTGGAAGCTCGTCTCGTTCGAGGCCCGGCGCTCGGACGGCGAGGTCCTCCACCCGATGGGCCGGGAACCGATCGGCCGCATCGTCTACGACGCGAAGGGGAACATGGCGGTCGTCCTCTCGCGCCCCGACCGCCCGCTTCTCTCCGGACCCGACAAGACCCGCGCGTCGCTCGAGGAGAAGGGCGCGGCGCTCGACAGCTTCGAAGCCTACTTCGGCACCTACACCGTCGACGCGACGCGGCGGGTGGTGACCCACCACGTGGAAGGCGCGCTGTTCCCGAACTGGGCAGGCACGTCGCAGGAGCGGTTCTACGCCTTCGCGGGCGACCGGCTCACCCTCAGTACGGCGCCCATGGCGTACGGCGGCGGCACGATGACGGGCGTGCTGGTGTGGGAGCGCCTCTGAGGCCCGCACGCCCGGCCGGCGGGGAGCCCCGGAGATCCCCGGCCGGGTTTTGAACTCGCCCGGGAATGGGGCTATGTTCATCTGACCGGCGCCACAGGGATGTTCGCCCAGGCCGCACCGGCCATCCGGCCTCCCTGATTGAATGCATCCGGCGGATGCGCCCGGCGCGCACCCGGCCCCGGGACTGCGCCCATGCATCCCCGGCCCGCTGTCAAGCCGCGAGCGGACCGGCAGGACGCGGGACAGACGCCGCGGCGGCTCGACTGTTTACACAGCCTGGAAGGCGGAGGTGGACATGCCCAAGGAAGCGACAGTGAGAACCCTGATTGCCGGCTGGAACGCCTACCGTGGCGCACTCTCCGGCTCCAGCCGCTACTGCCAGCTCAAGAACGACCTCTACTGCGTCAGGAACCCGGGCTTCAACCGCTGCCCGGCCCTGTCGGCCTGGCCGCCCCACCTGGTCGACCCCGACGACGAGATCATGGCCGCCGTGGAGCACTACTTCCTCTCCCGCTGCTGGGTCGGCACCGGCCAGTTCCCCGCCTGGCAGATGCGCCTGATGCGCGACATCTACGACGCCGGGAAACGGCTCGGAATCACCCCCCGGCACAACCCCAACAACCCCGTCACCCCGCCCTCGCCCCTGCAGCGCCGGTTCCAGAACGAGGGCATACGCGACGGCGAGCGGGATTTGGCCCGGTCCGGCCGGTCGGCGCCGTGGGTGGCCTCGCCGCCGCGATATTACTGAGCCAAGTGGCTAGAATGATTTGAAAGCCCCGATTGCCGCCAACGGCGCCTTTCCGGGGCCGGTATGGGCAGGCGCTGCAGACGGGCCATGGCCCGCTCGCCGCCGGCGCCGTGGCGCTGGCCTATGGCAGCTTCACCTACACCAAGGAGACCCACGAGGCCACGCTGGGCCCCATCGAGCTGACGGTGAAGGACAAGGAGACGGTCAGCGTGCCCACCTGGGCCGGGGTGGGGCTGATCGCCCTTGGCGGGGTGCTGCTGGTGGTCGGGAGCGGGAGGAGATGAGCGCTGCGTTCAGGGCCGGGCAAGTCGTTGCAAATGGAACCCGAATGGGAATGGGATGCATTTGTCACCGACCCCATTTAGCCTCACCATTTAGCCTCATAAGGGACGGGCCGGAGGGGCTGCGGAGCCATCGCAGCCATGGATTCCACCACCGACTGGCCAGGTACAGGACGAAGCGACACGTTCCAGACCCCTCCCGAAAATACAATCCCCAATAAAGAAGAAGACATCCGCTCACGCGGTGGGAGCGGCTCAGTTCAACAGCCGTTTCTCCGTCATGCTCCGCACAACGGAGAAACGCTTATTAGTTGGGCGCACCAGAGAGGAAGTTCATGCTAGCCGGAAAGTCGGATGTACGGAAACTACTCACGTCCCTAGACCCCGTTTCGTTGGTTCGATTGACCGCGGACGTTCTTTTTGCAACAGGCTTTCATGGGGTCCGGATAACCGACGGTCCCGGTGATGGAATGCGGGACATTCATGCGATTCATGAAAGCGGATTTGAACTACTTGTTCAGTGCAAACATCATGTTGAGGCCGAGAAGACTTGCTCAAGCGCAGAAACTGGCGAGTTGCCGGTTGCCTTGATGAAGTTCGGGCTGCGTCACGGGCTGTTCGCAACCAATGCACGAATATCTCCTCAAGCAAAGAAGGAGTTTCTGTCAGACTACCCCGACTTCAACCTTTGGTTTCTAGATGGGGACCAATTGGCAAGAACAGTTCTACATCATCCAGTACTAAGGGCTATCTGGTTCGATGGGGTAGAGCTAGTACATGCTACTACGGCCATTTCTTTTCCACTTATCATTAGAGAGCACTCAAGCGATGCCTCGTTTCTGTTCCCAGAAGAGAGTGTGGCGGAGTTTCAGAGAAGGCTGTCCGAGTGCCTGAGCCCTCGCACAGTAATGGTTTCCGCTGCATCTTTGGACGGGGCAAGCTTTGAACCCTACAGAGCACCTACGCCGTTGACTGCGGAAGAAGGTCCGTTTCCTTTCCTAAGGTGTACTGACGTCAGGGTAGTTGGGATTACAGCACTTCACGATTTGTCAGAAGTAGCCTACCTGATTGGGGGCGCGGCGGTGGAGGTCGCTAGGAACGTTAGAGCTGGCGGCTATACCGCACGAATTGGACGGGCGCGAGCAACGATGCTTTCGGGAGACATCCGTGGCTCCGAAGTTCCCTTAGATGTGGAGCCCTTGTCGGTAGTTTGTACCCCTACTTCAGATCCGCTTCGCGAAGAGGAGTTCATCGCGTTTGACCGAAGTAGATGGACGGCCGAGTCCGACGCTAGAGTATCTGAAGCAGACGATATCCGACTCTACAACCTGAAGTTAGACGTTGCCGCAACGTATGAAATCCGTGGGCGGCCAAGCTTATCTCGAAGAACGATGGACGATGCCCGTTTGGAGTGCTTTATTGCGAACTGGCGGAAGTCTGTGCATGCACTTGTTCCAGCCTTCGACCGTTGGAATTACTCTGATATTCCGCAGCCCGATGATTGGATTGCGTCACATGTGCCAGGTCGCACAATTTGTAGTTGGTTTATTGGTGACATCAACTTCGGAATGCAGGTATTTCGCACGATTAATGGCTCGTCTCCGATAGAACGCGCCGTGCCCGACAACACCATCGCACTTGCCGAAACAAGAGAGGCTCTTGGAAAGTGGGCGGACGCGGAAATTCTCGATCCAGACGTTGCTTATCATATGATAGCCATTGTGGGAACGGATCAGTTCCATCGACTGACTGAGGAAACACATAATACAGCAGAAGTGACCCACTATCCCAAATCAATTCCTTCGCCCATTATTCCTATGTCTCGGACTATCTCGATTCTGGCTGCATGGAAACATTCCGGTTGTACCAGGCACCTACCTAGCGATTGGGAGAGCTTTGCGGTGAAGAAAGTGCTGGAATCACCAAGTGTCTGGCTCGAAAAAGGATATGTTGTTGTGGAATGGGGCGTCTCGCGTTGTGCGCTCTCAGAGACTTCGACGAGCCAGATCCTGTCGAACATTGACGACGCGATGGGGCAGTTGATCGAGCGGATGGGGGTCACCTTATACGAACATTTAGTTACTCCAGTAGTTGCGACCAAGGAGTACTGGTTTGCCACGCGTAATGTCACTCTTGGTATAGATCCGAAAGAGAGTGGTAAAGCGTACCTTTGGGGCGAAGTCGATGGCCAATTGAAGGCCCTGGTTACGGGTGGGGGTTACAAAGATGGTCCTATAGAAAATTGGCCGCACGGCCCCCATCGCGAGATTATGAGGGCCATAAAAAACAGTGAGACCAATGAATAGCCACAGTCGACGTTACTACGCCCCAAATTGCCTAACAACCGCTTTGAGTCCGACGCCTCGCTCTTTCGCTGCGCTCTAGGGCGAGACGCGGCTCAAGCGGAACATTAGAGAAAGCTGGAGGCCAAGGTGAGTGACCGACCGGACCAAGAAGAAGATGCCGATCGTATGGATCGGCTGATTCAACTATTGGCCAACACTCTGAGCTTGGTAACTAACGAACTAGTTCTCTTGCCACAGGCAGAAGAGTTTCTTGATCCCAAGCCTGCAAAGATCGTCCGCAGCGATGAAGAGAAGGAGCAGTTGGACCGCCGCGTAGATGAACTCCAGCGGAAACTAGGCGGAGCTCCGCGGCTTATTCTGACCAAGGAAGGGAGCACGCCTCCGACTTACGACGAATATGCAGAGGCCGCGCTTAAGGAATTGCTGTCGTTCTTCCACAGATGCCGACGCTCAGTGATTCGCACACACGTGCATCTGATTGGTCTTGGCTCTATCGACAAATATGAGCATCTGCTAGAGCTTCCAAAAGATGAAGAGCTTAGACAGGCGCTTGAGTCGGACGTACAGGAGCGGTTCTGGGAACACGCGGAGACATCGTACATTCGTCTTGCCTCCCTCTGGGACCGTGTGGGGCAACTGTTGGACTTTGTATTCTTCAACATTCGTCAGTATGAACGGGATGGATTTGCAAGCGTTATGCAGCGAATTAGGTCGAATTTCGTGGTGATGGACGAAGCCTTACGGAAGTCATCTGACTGGACGCGCCTTTGGGAGTATCAAAAGTCCGAGCGCACCGATGGCTTTGCGTGGCTGGTCCGTCGCAGGAATTTACTCGTCCACAGCCTTTATCTGCGCGCCCCGGAAAACATGCACGATAAAGAGCCGATTTTTCTATCTGAGTACAACCACTTGGAGGAATCCGTTAGGAAGAAACTGGTTCCCGGCTCGCCGAAGGATGAAGTGGCAGCTCTGCATTTGCATTTGGAGACTGCGGCTACATTAGTACCTTACGTAATAGGGCTTTGTGAACATGGAGCACGACTGAATGTTAGGCCAAGTCGAGACTTTCTCTAACAAGGCGTTGCAGGCGAGGTGATAGTTCCTTCGGTTTAGTGGACAGCCTGAGCTAACTAGCCAAGAGTGTTTAAGATGCCGAAACCAGGGCCCAGAACGACCTATAAATA
>NPIE01006715.1_pt6 | contig 13083 bp, 11 predicted proteins | sample 8637661 | NCBI WGS metagenome assembly NPIE01 (sample SAMN07420842, study PRJNA396082) | bioreactor metagenome | isolation source: sample BA12 brine-fed electro-methanogenic bioreactor BA | place: Japan: Kochi | collected 2016-12-09 | reverse complement strand
GAAGAGGTATGATCAACTGCATAATACCAGGCTTCACCGACTGTAAAAATTGGATTTTCAAAAGATGTCGGTTTTGCAAAAGGAAACCCCATGCCTTCATCGCGAGCGATATCAATGATTAGGGATGATCTCTTTAATCTGGAAATTTCTTCTTGGGTCATAAACATAATAGGCTGATTTAGATTTTGCCGAATCCCATTTACAATAATGTCAGATTGAGCAATTTCTTCGATGAAGGGATTTCGGCTACGGTCGGAATGAATTGCCATGATACGATCTTCTTCCCCAATTTCTAACTGATGGTAAGTAGCATCGTAGGATTGAGGAGCGATGAAGGTTTTGGATGGACGATTATAGATATGAATATCTTTGAACCCCAGTCCTTTGAATGCCTGTAAAGCACCACGTGCAACAGAACCAGAACCGATGATCATCACCCGTCTGGGAGTACCATAATGACCATCAATCCCTCTCAATTGTAAGGCATGGAAAACACCTGCATACCCCGCAATCTCGTTGTTTTTGTGGAAAATATGATACTGAAATTCATTTTTTCGATTCCATTTATGCATCGCTTCCCATGCTATCATTGTGAGATTTTTGTTGATGGCAGCATTGGTGATCCATATGTCTTCGATACAATGTAACCATCCCCAAAGCGTTTTTCCTGGACGAATAAAGGGTAAATCTTTTGGATCTGGTTTAATTAACACGACTACGTCACAAAATTCGAAGATTTCATTTCTGGGTAATAACCCGGCTGTGCGGTCACTAATCCAATCATCCTGAATTTGAAAGCGTTCTCCGTAACCAACTTCAAAAAACATTTTCTTTCGCACACTTAAATCGATCCAATCTAATTGTTCAGGATGGATCGGCACACGTAATTCATTTTCTTTGAAAGATGAACCTACGACGCCAAGTGTTAATGATGTCATTTAACTCTCCCATAGTACTGAAAAGATCATAATTTGATTAGATGATAAAATTAATCTTCTTCATCCTATTATGATACATGAATGAAGTGTTCTTGGAAAGAAAAACAATGAGAGATTTGGTCATTTATTCAATAAGGAAGTGCATTAATGGAACCATTACCATTTTGGAAGACTAAACCATTGGAAGAACTCACTAAAGAAGAGTGGGAATCCATTTGTGATGGTTGCGGAAAATGTTGCCTTTTCAGATTACAAAGCGAAGAAGGGGAGTACTACACCACCAATGTGATTTGCCGGTTGTTTGATGAAAAAACTTGTCAATGCACTGATTACCAAAATCGACAGATTTTGGTTCCAACCTGTCTGGTATTAGACTCAAAGTTGGTTAGATCACTTGATTGGATGCCATTAACCTGTGCTTATCGATTACTGGCTGAAGGAAAAGATTTACCATGGTGGCATCATCTTGTATCTGGTAGTCGAGACACGATTCACCAAATCGGGGTGTCAGTCAAAGGAAAAGTCGAATTCGAACAGGAAATAGATTTAGATGATCTTGAAGATCATGTGGTTGATTGGTTTGATCAACCCTGGATGGTTGATTAAAAAATTATTCAAGAATTTTAACCAAATCTTCTAAATTACTAATTTGGTGATCTGGTTTTGATTCAAATTGTTGAAGTTTATCTTTATGAATTGATCTTCTTGTTATCCAGACAGATTCAATTCCGACCATTTTTGCTCCATGAATATCCATGTCCAACCGGTCACCAACCATTAAGCAGGATGTTGGTTGTACATTGAATAATTGCATGGCGTGTAAAAAGATTTTTCGGTGAGGTTTTCGATATCCAAGTTCTGCAGAAATCACAACATGTTCAAAATATTTTTTCAGGTTAAAGCGCTCCATAAGACAAAAGACATCATCCGAGTCAGAGGCATTAGAAATCAACCCAATCTTATAATCATTTTTTACAAGCCAATCCAAAATAGATAAAGTGTCATTTTCTAAATACCAGCATTTTTGGGAAACGGAATACATTGCTTGCATGGCATTCTTAATTACCTGATTATTTGGTGTTGGGAAGCCTAAGTCTGTCAAATAATCAAATAAAATTCGTGCAGTAGTGTATTCAACGAAAGATTTATTTCTTTCAAGGTAATACTCCCGCATTCTCTTCGAAAATTCCACTGAAAATTCTTCCAGATCTAATGAATATCCATCTCTAATCAAAGAATTCATTAACTTTTTTGTTGATTTCTGTAATACCTCAGCCCAATTTCCATTGAAATAGATTAAAGTATCACCAAGATCGAAGAGTATCACCTTTGGTTTTGAGTTATTTTCCATATTGTTGTTTTGTGTTTATATTAATAACCCAATTCTGGATCAAAAGTATTGAATAAAGTTTTTTTGTTCAGGTACCTTTTCAGGTTTTCAATAATTAAGTCAACAGCACGTTCGTTATATTGAAAACTCACTCCTGCTATGTGTGGTGAAATAATCAGGTTTTGGGTATCCCAAAGGGAACTATCTTTGGAAAGTGGTTCCTGTTCGAAAACATCAAGCGCAGCACCAGCTATACTCTTTTCTTGCAAAGCAGCTTTAAGAGCCGTATTTTTTATAATGCCACCTCGGCTTACATCAATTATGAACGAAGTTGGTTTTAGCACCGCTAACTCTTCCTCAGCAATTAAGTTATGTGTTTCTTGGGTCCGTGGAACAGTTACAACAACAAAATCACATTCTTTCATCATTGATTTTATTGCTTGATATGGATATAAGCGGGTAAACAAATAACCGGCTGGATCGCCTAATCCTTCAATAATGTATCCATTATCGCGGGTCTCCATCAAATTTTTCTTGCAAGCCAGAATTTTAACATTGAAAGGAACCAATAAACGGGCAATTTCGCGGCTAATACTGCCATAACCAACCAACCCAACTGTACTATTTCGTAATTCTTTGGGTGAAAATCTTGAGAATCGATCCGGAGGCCATTCGTGGTTCATCTGAAATTTCTGTAACGAGGGAAGTTTATGAGAGAGGGCTAACATCATAGTGACAGCAAATTCAGCAACCTGAGGGGCGGCTGCACCACTTAATGTGGTAATTTGTATACCTTCTTTTTCCATAATGTCTTTATCGGTGGCAAAATCAATTCCAGCATAATTAAATTGAATCCACTTAAGGGAAGTAGCGATGTTTGCCGGGGGTATTACCTTTTCGGTTATGAGCACTTCAGCCTTGTTCCAAATTTCTTCTGGAATATCTTCGGAACTTTTAGCAGGTAGATGATTGATTTCTAAGCGTGGGGATACTTGTTTAATCTTATTGATTTGCTCCTCGGAAAGAGGAAAGGTAATTAATAATTCAACTCTTTTTTCAGTTTCTTTACTCATGAGATATAAATTCCTGTTGGGTCAAGATCTTCTCGTAATATCTTTAATTCTTCGTCGCTCGGAGGTGGTGTTTCTCGTAAGTTTTTGGAGATTTTTAAATCCCAACCCGTATTTTCTTTGATAGATTGAATCTCAGCACCTGGATGAATTGCAGATAAAACCATTTCTCCATCTTCATTTGGTTCTAAAATTCCTAAATGTGTAACGACTCCTTGTGGGCCTTGGCCACGAGCACCGCTGTTTTCCCGTTCTTTGCGATGAGAAAGGAAACCTGCAGAAGTGATAAAGTCCACGTTTTCAGGAAATCTTCTTTTTTGGTGGGGGGTGATTATGTAACAACGATTTGCCCACCCGGCAATCTCCATGGAACCACCCGAACCAGGTAAACGAGTTTTAGGGTCTTGATAATCACCGATTACGGTCGCATTGATATTGCCAAACTTATCAATTTGTGCCCCACCCAGAAAGCCAACATCCACATTTCCTCGCTGTAAATAAAAAGCAAATATATCATACATGCTGCAAACAGCGGTTGCACCACTGACCAAACAAGGGTCGCCAATGGATAATGGTAAACGAGAGGGTCTTGCTCCAATGACACCAGCTTCATAAATCATAACCAAATTGGGTGCATGGGTTCTCCTTGCTAAATTACACGCTAAATTAGGGAGCCCTACACCAACAAATACAACATCTCCATCACGTAACAAGCGAGATGCATTAACTGTCATTAATTCTGCGTTGTTGTAATTCATTTTAGTAATCTCCATAATCAATTGGTGAACTTAATCTTGGATTAACTTTTAGCCGGGTGTGGGTTTCTTCACCTAATTTTTTCCAATATTCGTCTCTATCTTTAACGCCATAAACCCATTCATCCAGCCAGGCTTCAATTTTTTCAGGAGATTGACTAATTTGATCCCATGCCAAATAGAATTGGTTATCACGGTCATAGTAACCCTGGGTATAAGAAGGATGGGCTGCATAAGGAACATGACAGACCGCATCAACAATAAAAGCCGGAATCACGGTTCGGTTAGGGTCACTGCGAATGATTTCTTCAGGAACGATTTCTTCCGCGGTAACAATAACATGTTTCGAAGCAAAAGCTGCTTCTTTTTGTTCTCCCACAATACCCCAAATCTGAGAATTGCCGTTCTTGTCACATCTTTGAACATGTACAATTGCTACATCTGGGTTGAGCGGTGGCACAAGAATCACATCTTTTCCTGTATAAGGATCAGAAATTCTTTTAATATTTGGATTTGCCTTTTCAAGACTTGGAGCACCAGTCTGGTTCATTGGCATGAAGGGAAGTCCTGTTGCCCCTGCTTGTAAACGGGAAATCATACCAAAATGCGAATATTCTTCCCATTCCATCTCACCATTTTCCAAAGCATCCCGCATGATTCGTAGAGAACCAACACCGGGATTTCCCATGTAAGAAAAAATTACTTTCTTTACACATCCAGCAGCTGTTAACATATCATAAATCAAATCAGGGGTGGCTCTGGCAACAGTTAGGTTTTTTATCTTTTGTCTGATGATTTCATGTGCTGCTGCAAACGGGATCATATGGGTAAATCCGGCGGCATAGATAATATCACCTTCATGAACAAATTCTTGAATGGCTTTGGTTAAAGTTATGAATTTTGACATCTTATTCTCTTTTGTTTTATTGAAATTTTGATCTTTTTGATCGCCTGGATTGTCGATTTTCCTGATGATCAAATTTTGATCTATTTGTTCTATGATTTCTACCCTGATTTTGGTTGCTTGATTTCAATACCTCTTCTTCTGAAATTTCCAATTTGGGTTTTCTTCTTAAGATTGTACCAAAAAGAATCACAAGAATACCAGTGATTAAAAGATAAAATTCCACGCTTTCTGCAATGATTGAGAATGCAAATAACACAATACACAACCCCCCGATAATGATAAAAAACTTTCCTAATTTATTTTTAAATTCATTCATATTTAAAATTTGGTGCGGTTCAAGGTTATTGAACAGCACCAATATATTAGAAATTCATGGAGCAACATTGGTGAATTATAGTTTCTTTACCAGGTTATAAACTTGTTCCCGCATGTACATTTGCAAGTAGTGGACTCCACCCGCATTCTTGCCAGTCGCTCCTGAACCTTTCCATCCACCAAATGGTTGGAATCCTGGCCAGGCACCGGTGGTAGCTCCTTGAGGTCGGTTGGCATAATTGACACCGGCTTCAATATTTTCAAAGAACCATTGCGCTTCCTCTTCGCTTCCATAGAATCCAGAGGTCAAGCCATAATCGACATCATTCGCGATTCGCATACCTTCTTCAAGACTGCTGATCTTCCCAATGGTGGTGATGGGTAAGAACATTTCATATTTCCATAATCGATGAGTGTAAGGCACATCTGCATACAATGTTGGAGTGACAAAATAGCCATGGGCAAAATCTCCCTCGGTTAGTATTTTTCCTCCGGTGAGTAAACGGCCAGCTTTGGTTAATTCATCAGTAAATGTCTGATAATCTTGATAAGAGTTTTTGTTGATTACGGGTCCCATGAAGACAGATTGATCAGTAGGATCACCGATTTTCAATTTTTCGGTGAGGATTACCATTCGTTCTACGAGCTGATCATGAATTTCTTCCTGAACGAATACTCGTGAACATGCTGAACATTTTTGCCCCTGCAAACCGAAAGCTGAGCGAACAATACCCAATGCAGCATCATCTAAATCGGCATGCTTGGATACAATGGTAGGATTCTTCCCACCTAATTCAAGAATGGTTGGTCGTACATAATGTCCGTTTTGGGCAAAAGTTCGGAAAATACCCATGCCGACATCAAATGAGCCAGTAAATGTAACACCTGCTACATCCGGGTGATTAACCAATGCGTTTCCCAAGGTGCTGCCGGGACCTGTGACAAAGTTGAAGACTCCATCAGGAATACCTGCATCCAGAAATGCCTTTGCCAATAAATAGGGGGTTAATGGTGTATCTGTCGCAGGTTTCATAACGATAGTATTTCCTGCAACCATAGCTGCTCCTGCGGGACCCCCTGTTAATGCACCAGGGAAATTGAAGGGGCTAATGATCAACCACACACCATAAGGGCGCATGACCGAGCGATTAGTGGACTCCAGACCAACAAAAGGATCACTATCCATTAGTCGTTCAAACCCATTATTTTTTTCTAATTGGTCGCATGCATAACGAATCAAATCAGCAGTTTCAACCGCATCACCAATTCCCTCCATGCGATTTTTACCAACTTCCAATGTCATGGCTGCGCCAATGTAATAGCTACGTTCTTCAATTAGATCTGCGGCTTTTCTAAGCAATCTGACACGTTCTTGCCAGGGAGTTTTTCTCCAATGAATGAATGCTTTTTTGGCAGCTGCAATTGCTTCATTCGCATTTTGATGATTGCCTTTTTGAAAGAGACCTAAAACCTGATCAGTATTGATCGGTGTGCGGTTTTCAAATTTTTCACTTGCAAAAACCTCTTTCCCATCAATGATCATGGCATATTCTTGTCCAAAAGTATTCCTTAATTCAGCTAAGTTAGCCTCATAAGAAGCATGAAATTCTTCTGGTGGACTAAACATTGTTCCATAAGTTAATTTAAATTTTCCTTCAGTTCCCATTAATACCTCCTCTTTTGGAAAAATTTTATTCTCATTCAGTATATTATACTGTCGAATGAGAGTCAAAATTTTTGGTCATACAAACAGCCCGGTTTGATAGCCGGGCTGCTTAGTATTCTTCAAATTTTTATTGTTAATTTTTGGTGGTTAAAGGTAAAAAGATTGCGTAGTCTGGTAGGTCAATAATATATGGTCCATTGGTTGTTTGATAATCTGGAGCGATTAGGTTTGTTGCTGTAATAGTCACTGTGTACGTTGCCCCTTTTTCTAAACCAGTAATGGTGAAGGGGATTTGAGTAACATCTAATCCAGAATCTAGTGCCATCGTTTTGGTCAGGTTATCAACAATTAGTATTTCATAATTGGTGCTTTCACTATCAGCAGTCCAATCCAACGTTACACTTGAAGTGGAACTATAAATTTTCAAATCGGTTATTGGCGCAGGAGCTGCGCATGAGAAAATGCCAGTGGTGGCAATGTTGCTGTAAATCGAGTTGCCATTTTGATTGTAGGCATAAACCCGGTAGGAATATTCATTTCCACAAACATCTTCATTTAAATCTGTGAATAAAGTTGTGTTGGAAGGCAAAGTTGTAAATAATGACCAACCACCACCATTTATTGACCGTTCTACTTTGAAGCCTTGTTCATCAGAGCTGTTGTCATTAAATGAAACATTAATTTCTGTTGATTTTACATTTTGTACAACAAGGCTAGATGGTGCAGTAGGAGTCACATTAGCAGAGCGGAAATTTGCTACAATTGACGCTGTATTATTCAGTGTCAGGCGATTATCAGCACTGTTAGGCGCAGTGGATGAGACTCCAGTAGGTTGATTATTGTAATAAACATCCGGGTTTGACCATTGATTCACACGTGAACAACCACTGGAACAGTTGTATGCCATAATGGTTCGGAATGAGGCATCCGGTGCCTGGTATCCATAGGAATAACTATACATAGCGGTAGAACTGCCAGCAGTTGCACGATCATGTTGTGCTCCCATGTTGTGGCCAGTTTCATGCCCGAAGGAATAGTATCCGGTTGCGCAATTTTGAGAAACAAGGCTAAATCCTACGGATTCTTTTTGGTAATTGGGGGTCATCAACCACCCGATGCCACAATAGGTAGTGCTATTAACAATCATCACCACCAGATCTGCACCGTAAGAGTCACGCAAATCATGTACGTTATCAATTTTTCCATCCCGGTTGGTTAATTCCGAAAGTGCTGTGCTCCAACCACTGCTGGTAGCCATAATTGATTCATCATAATTAACTTCAGCGGAATGTACCAATCGCATGGGGGTAGTTATGCCACTGCGTTGGTAACCTGTGTTTGTTTCACTTACAGCCAGGTTTATCATATTCTGCATCTGGCTTGTACCACCAACTCTGGCTCTGGCATCATCTGTGTAAACAACCATTACGTCAATCACATAATTACTATCCATGGCTGGGACATCAAGTGTTTGATCAGAAAAAGCCTCCGTCAGATCATCTTCTGCAGGAATTGCGTCCAATTCTTCTGGAAATTGAGATTGATCGATTTCATCAAATTTGTAGTTTCCATTCTCGTCACTTTTGAGATGATATTGTTTTCCGTGGAACTCAAGATTTGCACTGATAACGCCATTGGTGGAAACCAAAGTAATCAAGCTGTCAGGATCATCATTTAAATTTCCAGTCATAAGATATCCTGACTGAATCGTATCTTCAATCGCTTCAAAATTTGCATTGAATTCAAGACCACTGAAAACTTGCAATTTTGCTATTTGTTTTTTGTTTGGATTGTTGTTTAAATTTTTGAAAATTTGGTCAATGGCATTGATATTCATTCTGACTTCTTGTGAGCGTGCTACGCCAATCTCATTACTTTTAACATCCATAGGTCTATTCAAATTTTGATCAATGGATGTAATGGTTAATTCTGTCCCGCTTTCAGCAAAAACAAGGTTATTGACAGAACCTAAAGAAAAAATCACACCAAGTATGATGATTATGCGGATTGTGTTACTGATAAAAGAACTCATTCATTTCTCCTAAAGTGCTAGAAAACTTATTGCAATCTAAAAATAGCACTATAGAAGTAATTGGTGAGTTCCCTGTTAGGGAACTGTAAGGGATAAATTTGAAATTTGTATTCTTGTTAAGTATTTACAAGGTGATTTATGTTTTTTTTGTNNTATTTCTCAACAAACTTCTTACTAACCCCACTTCAGCTTTTGTTTTTATTAACTCCTGATTATGAATCTTTGCTTCTTTTCTTAAATTTTCATTATTCAGTGCCAGGGTAATAGCTTTCGCTAAATCTTGTGGGTCGTCAGGATCTACAACCAATCCATTGACCCCAGGAACTATCCACTCTCGGATCGAATCAATATCCCCGGTAATTGGAAAGCAACCACAAGCCATTGCTTCAATCAATGTATTTGGTGTGCCATCATGGGTTGTGATGGAAAGGGATAATTGTGATTGGTGAAAAACAGCCCAAAGTGTTTGTTGGTCGAGGTTATCAAACAGCTTTACATTTTTTTGAAGTGATAATTTGCTAACCCACTTTTCCGCTTCAGGTTTTCCTTGCATACCAGGACAAACAAAAATAGCATTTGGAAATTCTTCTAATACAGCTGGTATTGCCTGAAAAAAAGTATCTGTCCTTGCATAAGCGCGAATACCCCGAGGATTAATAATGATTGGAGCTCTATTTGGGAGATCGAGATGACTAATGTCCTTGGTTGCTGTTTCTTTAATTTCATCTAAATGTATGCCCCCACCACCAGGAACAACCAGTGTAGGTTTGTGATTTGATAATCCCCATTGGTGTGCCAAAGTGATATCACGATGAACATCTGCTAAGACACCATTTGCGCGTTCCATAACTTTTCGGGTTAGTTGCCCCATTTTGGCATTTGCGCGCGCATGAAGAGTAAAATCATTGCCCCAAATAGAAACCAATAACGGAAGATTCTTGGGAACTGCACTGGCTAACATTCCTTCATAAGGCACACGCAGGGCATGAACCAGATCGGGGTTTACTGACTTAATAATATTATTCAATTCCTTTTGGTATTTGGGTAATGTGTTTGGGCCAAGCAAGTACCTAATATTCATTACCAATGGTCTGGCATGCTGGATAAGTTGCCTTTTCCAATTTATTGTTCGCAGGTTTGTTGCATTGGTATCTGAGGATTTTTCGGCAGCAGCAGCACCGCTGAAAGCAACAGGCAAGATAAACATCTGTTCTACAGCTATTTTAGAAGATGTTGGATAGGTTGAAACAAGTGTGATTCGGAATCCAAGTTCTTTGAGGATATCAATCCACCGGCTTGTGATCGCGCTACGCCCATCTGCAATTAGCAGAATATGGTTTTTCATTGTTCAATTCCTTGGTTAAGTTCATCTTTGCAGGCTTTGACGAAAACATTCACCATATTCTCAATATTCACCTTATTTTTTACAATTTCGTACCCTGCCAGCCCCATAGAGAGTAATAATTCCGGAGAACTTAATGCGGTTTGAATTGTTTGGAAAAGTTGCTGATCATCACCTGGTTTAACCATCCATCCATTGGAGGAATTGATTAGATCTGCCTGGGTACCATCACCATCAGCAACAATCACTGGTAATGCAAACGACATTGCTTGCTGGACAGCCAAGCCTCCTGTACCGGGAAGGACAAACAAATCTGCTTTAGAAAACAGATGAGATAAATCTTCACCAAATTTTTCACCCCAAAAAGTTGTTTTCGGGAAAACATCCTTTGCCAATGATTCTAACTCTTGGCGGATTTCGCCATCACCAACGATCCAAAGTTTTGGCTGAATCTTTTCTGGCAACATTGCACAAACTCGGAGGAGTGAATCGATACGCTTGCGCTTTTGCAACCGGCCGACATACAAAAGAATTGGATCACGGGTATTGTTCCAGGTTCCACGTTCCGGAGGGGGTGTAGTTGGGGCAGGAGCAGTTGCATTTGTTGCCACGTATACCTGGTCTGGATTAAACCCAGCCTGGATATATTGTTGAGCTCCCTTATGGCTGTACGCAATGATGCCATTCAGTGAATCCAGGAATTTTTGACGAGAGCGATTTCTCCAATCGGACAAGAAGCCATGATATTCCGGAACACCTAACCCCCATCCTAATACTGGTTTGTTTTTCGTTTTCATCCACTGAATAACATAAGGAGTTGATTGATAGCGTGGATTTGCTTCAACGATTAGAACATCGGGTTCCCAATTCAGAACCCAATTCTTGAATTCTGGTTGGAGACAAATATAAAAATTTCCATCAAAGAGGTGAATATTCTTTGATAATTGGTAATCAATTCCATTTAGTTGATTGATAATCTTAATTTGTTCTTTATTTTTTGGTTCTCCTGCAAAAACGCCTACATGCAAATCGGGATGGGTAGCCAGAAGTTCCAGAAAAGGAGCTCGATAAGTAGGTATAACTCGTTGTTGAATTGCCAATCGGATCATTATTAGTACACCATTACTTCAACCTGAGAACCATTGATTGTTTTTTCAACTTGAATTCTAGCTGGAAATGCATCTTTAAGTTCTTCCAGATGGGTAATAATCAGTAATTTAGCAAAGTCTTTTTTAATTAAATTTATTGTCTCTACCAAACGGCTTCTCCCAACATCATCCTGACTGCCAAAACCTTCATCCACAACCAGGGTTTCTAATCGCGCTCCAGCACGTTTGGCAAGCACCTGTGAAAGGGCTAATCGAATGGCAAAATTGATTCGGAACGCTTCACCACCAGAAAACATATCATAAGCTCTGGTATGTCCAAAAGCATCGTTGATCAAAATCTCAAGTGTTTCTTTCTTGTCTTTACGTTTCTTATCTTTATAATCACCCTGGGTTTCAAAATGGATGGATAACTGACTGTTAGATAAGCGATCAAGTAATTCATTCGCATGCATTTCAATTTCGGGTAAAGCTTGCTCGATAAGCAATGCTGGTACACCATTTTTTCCACAAGCTTCTTCAATTTTTTTAAAGCGGTTGATTTGAATCGATAAATTGGACAGGTCAGTCTCCAATCTCTTTTTGTCTTGTTTTTTTCGGGCGATTGTTTCTAGTTTTTGTTTTTCAGCACCAATTCGATTATTTATCTGATTGATTTCTTTATCAATTTCATCTAACTCTTTTCTGAGTTGATTGATGTCCGGTAAAGTCAAATATTGATTTTGAAAATCCAACTTCAAATTTTCCAATAACGTGGTCTTCTCCAGAAGCTCTTTTTCATTAGAGGAAATTTCTTTCTTAATTTCATTCAACTGATCAGGGATCGGTTCTATTTTAGATTTGGCAGTAATTAATTTCTGATATTCTACTTCTACCGAACGTAACTCACTTTCATTCTTCTTTGATATGAGATGTTGTTCTTCATCATAACCAATCGACACTAATTCTTTTTCCAGATTTTCTTTTTCCAGAATTTGTGGTTTTAAGTGATCTTTCTTTTCTAATTTTTCGATGGTCCTTAGATATTCAGGTTTGTGATTCATCTCCCAATCCACAACGCTTTGTTTCATTTTTGATAATTGGATTTTTAATTCTGATATTTTTGGATTTAATTCATTTAATAATTTTTCTGAATTTTCTATTTTATGGAGTTTGTTTTCAATTTCAGCTAATTTTTCTTTTTGGCCTGTTATCTCTTTTTGATGTTCTTCAATATATTTTTTTCGATTCAAACCTTCTTCAATCACCAACTTTTCATATTTTTCACGATGTTCTTTGGTTAAAGGCTGCATACAGAATGGACATTCCGGACCAGCACCACGGAACTCTTTGAGCTTATTTCGTTTTTCATCATTCAGCTTGGTGAGATGATCTATGGATAATTGATTTTCAGAGATTTCTTTTTGGATGGACAATTTCTCGTCTTGTAGGGTGTGCTTCTGTTCTATGGTTCGTTCCAAATCTTCTTGTTGTTTTGTTAGTTTGACGAATTCTTTTTCAAGTTCGGGAATTTGTGTCTCATATTCATTAATTTCATACAAAATTTTCTCAAATGTCCCTTTTTTGTTGTTTAATTGGTTCAATTCATCGTTTATTTTTTGATTTAATGCATTTAACTTTAA
>NPIE01011890.1_pt1 | contig 13092 bp, 12 predicted proteins | sample 8637661 | NCBI WGS metagenome assembly NPIE01 (sample SAMN07420842, study PRJNA396082) | bioreactor metagenome | isolation source: sample BA12 brine-fed electro-methanogenic bioreactor BA | place: Japan: Kochi | collected 2016-12-09 | reverse complement strand
CAGACGGTGAGGTCAGACTGCAAATCCTCGAAAGTGTGAGGGGTGCAGACCTGTTTATAGTACAATCGCTGCAGCCCCCGGGTGAGAATCTTATGGAGCTCATGCTCTTACTGGATGCAGCGCGGAGGGCTTCTGCAAATAGAATAACCGCTGTAATCCCATATTTCGGCTACGCAAGGCAGGATAGAAAAGAAAAACCCAGGGTTCCGATCACCGCCAAGCTCATCTCTTCACTTTTGCAAAAAGCTGGGGCAAACAGAATTCTGACCATGGATCTTCACGCAGCACAAATTCAGGGATTCTTTGATATACCAGTTGACCAGCTGACATCTGACCTTGTCTTTGAGGACTTTCTCAATCACATTGTAGAGCAAACCGGGCGGGATCTTTCTGATTTTGTTGTAGTGAGTCCTGATGTGGGGGGTGTCAAACGGATTGAGGATATAGTAGAGGATATCGGTATTTCTATGGCTATTGTACATAAAAAAAGAGAAGAACCTAATACATCCAAGGCCCTTAAGGTTATTGGCGATGTTGAAGGAAAGATCGCAATCCTCCGTGATGATATGATAGACACTGGCGGAACATTAACTAAGGCATCAAGCCTACTGATGGAAAATGGCGCAGAGGATGTCTATGCTTTCTGTACCCATGCACTCCTCTCAAAAGATGCTCCGGAGAAGGTGGTACATTCGAGAATTAAAACCCTGGGAATAGCCGACACAATACCACTTTATGAGGACAAGAAATGCCTATTGGAAACAAAACATCAGCTGAAGGTTATATCTATTGCACCGCTTTTTGCAGAGGCTATTGACAATATCCATCATTCACGCTCTGTTAGCCAGCTCTTTCAGAATGATCCAAGGGGGTCAAAATGAGAATTCTCCTTGGACGGTCAAATCCGGAAATCGGCCTCAAAATTCTGAAACACTTCGGCGAGAAACCTGTTGAAAGGTTGATTACCAATTTTGCTGACGGCGAGATCAGAGTTCAGATTCTTGACAATGTCAGGGGGAAGGATCTGTTCATAGTCCAATCCCTTCAACCGCCTGCTGATAATCTCATAGAGCTTCTCTTGATNNTCTGCAAGAAGAATAACAGTTGTTGCACCCTATTATGGATATGCAAGACAGGAAAGAAAAGAACAGCCTAGGGTTCCGATAGCAGCTAAACTGGTGGCCAATATGCTTGAGCAGGCCGGAGCAGACAGGGTTCTGACAATGGATCTTCACGCTGCCCAAATTCAGGGCTTTTTTGAGATACCCCTTGACCACCTCACCTCTGACTCAGTTTTTGATTCCTTTTCAGCTGACTACAAAGATGACAGCGAATTGGTAATCGTATCACCTGATGTTGGAGGTGTAAAGAGAATTGAAAAAGTTGCAGAGGTTCTTAATGCATCACTGGCTATTATTCATAAGAAGCGGAATGAGCCCAACCAGGCACACGCCCTTGGGATTATCGGTGATGTTGAAGGGAAAACTGCCATCCTGCGAGACGATATTATTGATACAGGTGGAACCCTGTCAAAGGCTGCCGATCTATTGAAGGAAAATGGTGCTGCGAGAGTTCTTGCCTTCTGTACTCATCCCATTCTTTCGGGAAATGCAGTGGACAATCTCTGTCAATCGAACATTGAATTACTCACAGTAACGGATACACTCCCAATTCACAGCGATATAGAGGAAAAGCTAATCAAAAACGGAATATTACGAACAATAAGTGTGGCTCATCTATTCTATGGGGCTATTGACAATATCCACCATGAAAGATCAGTCAGCACACTATTCGGAAAGAAAAACTATCTGAACTTCTAAAGGAGCAAACAATGCACACAGAACAGCTAAACGCAGTAAAAAGGGCTGCAATGTCAAAGGGCGAGAATCGCAAGCTCAGATCAAACGGGTTTGCCAGCGCAGTCCTGTACGGCAAAAAACTTGATCCAGTTCTCATCAAGGTCTCTATCCATGACTTCACCCAGATTATCACTAAGAGTCGCTCAAAGGAACACTCTCTCATCGAGCTCGATGTCGAAGGTCAGACATACAGATGTCTTATCAGAGATATTCAATTTGATCCGGTAACAGACGTTGTTGAGCATATTGACTTCCTGAATGTTCCCGAAGGTTATATCACCACATTCAAAGTCGCTGTGAATTTTATCGGTACACCTGTCGGCGTAAGCTATGGAGGTATCTTCACAACGATGATTCGCGAGCTGACACTCCGTGGAAACCCTGTAAAGGCCCCTGATGTTCTCGAAATCGATGTATCAGAAATGGAAATCGGCGGCTCAAAACATATACGTGACATATCAGTAGAGGGATTCGAGATTCTGGAGGAAGAAAGAAGAACAATCTGCTCTGTTGTTACACCTAAGACATCTTCCGCTGCACTGCTGGATGAAGATGAAGAAGAAGATGGCGAAGAAGAGGGAACAGCAGAAACTGAACAGACAAAAGAAGAATGAAGCTAAAACTGTCGGTAAAGTACCGACAGTTGTCACAAAAAGGTGTCCATGAATATGTACAGAATACTCCTTATTCTGTTTGCTGTCTCTTTGATCTTTTCTCAGATACCGCAAATAGATTCTGAACTCTTGAAGAAGTATCGCAGTATTTCAGAAACAAGAGAAAATCAGATTCAGGCGGAAGATGTCTATTCCCAAACCGAAGTGCAGACTGAGGACAGCATAGACGTAGACATCGCTCAAGAAACTCCCGATATAAAAAAAGAGAGAGAATTGGGCACCTTTGTTCAGCCTGTCATCGTCAATGACGACACAGTACAGACCCTGATAAAGGCTTTGCCACGAGAGCTGGTATTTTATGGCTCCGACCTTTTCGATAATGATTTTGATAATCAGGTAGTCACGACTAATATAATCAGCCAAGACTATGTTCTCGGTGCCGGAGACATTCTTCTACTTAATATTTGGGGAGATGTTAATGCTAACTACGAGCTGACAGTAGACTCTGAAGGCAAAATATTCATACCCAAAGCTGGCGAAATCCTTATTGCAGGAAACTCCATACGTCAGGCCGAGATAAGATTGCGCAGACTAATGTCGAGAATCTATACAAACTTCCAAATCTCCTTGAGTTTAAAGAAAATCAAGAATATAAAGGTCTATGTAATTGGAGAGGTAAAAAGACCCGGCTCATATTTCATGAGTGGTCTGTCAAATACCTTCAATGCACTTGATTTTGCAGGTGGTCCCAACGATATTGGCAGCTATAGAGATATACGGATTATCCGAAACAAGGAGACTGTCGCAACAATAGATCTTTATGAATTTCTTAGTAAGGGCACTGCTGCTGGAAACATCAATCTGACAACGAATGATATCATCTTTGTCCCCCCCCGCAAAAGCTCAGTGAAACTAAGGGGAGCTGTTCTAAATCCCGGTAAGTTCGAGATTACTGAAGACCAGACAATAGCTCAACTGCTGGAGCTTGCAGGCGGGCTAATGCCAGAGGCCAGTGAGAAGACAATCAATATTGATCGAGCCAAAGGGGCAACATACGCTACTGTTTCTATTGATATGAGTGACACCAGTTCTCAGAATACTCCCCTTATCGACGGTGATGACATTTCTGTTTTCACAAAACCTATACTCAGAAGGAATACAGTTTTTGCCAGAGGGCATATCAGTCGTGAAGGAAGCTATGCATTTGATTCTACGATGACTGTCAAACAGTTTTTCATTGAGCACAATCTGCTTCTGGAAGACACATATCGAGAACGAGTTGATATAATAAGAACAACCGAAGAAAACGAAAAAGTTCTCATCCCTGTCAATCTCAATCTTGCGCTAAGTGATGATCCACGGCATAATATAAAGTTCAAAGACAGAGATCTGGTACTTGTTTTCTCGATCTGGAATTTCCGAGAAAAAGAAACTGTTGAGATTAGGGGAAATGTCAGAAAGCCAGGCTCTTATCCCCTTTTCAAGGGGATGACAGTTCAAGATCTGGTTTTTATCGCAGGCGGACTGGACCAGAACGCAAGTATGGATCTTGCAGAACTGACAAGGGTTACCGATACCCAGAATCCTGAATCCTTTATTCTCAAAATAGAAGAGGCAATAGAAGAGAGAAACTCCCCCGAAAATATGCACTTGATGAACTCAGATATACTTTTCATTCGCTCAAATCCGCATAAAAAAACACATAGGATAGTTGAAATAACAGGCGAGGTTCTCTATCCTGGAGAATATGCAATGTTATCTGAATCTGAAAAGTTATCAAGTCTGATAGAACGAGCTGGCGGTTTCAAAGAAAGTGCTTTTCCTCAGGGAGCACTCTTCGAAAGGAATGATATATCCGAGAGGATGGAGCAACGAAATCTAAGAGACATCCTGAGCAAGACCATGCCAATTGAATATGATTCTCTTGGAAGGCAGATTTCGATAGACTACTCATTCAAAAACCTTAATAGGATAATCATTGACATCAGTGGTCTCGAAAAGGGTGACAAAGTAAATGACATCATACTTGAGCATGGAGATAAAATTCACATACCGAATGCACCATCTGGGGTCAGTGTAAAAGGTGCTGTTGCCTTCGAAGGAACGATAAAATTCAATGAAAAAGAAAAGATGAGATATTATGTTGAGGCTGCTGGTGGACTTCTTAGAAATGCAGATCGCTCAGAGATCAGAATAGTCAAATACAATGGAAAAACACTCAAGGTCAAGATGGGGTACAGCAATATTGAACCCGGTGATATAATAATCGTCCCCTTTGAGAAGATAGACAAAAAGGACTATATGAGCATTATCATGAACACCGCTTCAATTCTATCGAGTCTTGCAACAACACTTTATATCCTGATTAAACTGCAATGAAACAGTACTCAAAACAGTTGACTCTGGCCATGAATACTTTGATCGGACTCTTTAGCAAGTTTTGGCTGATCGTGTCGATAACCTTTGTTCTAACTGCTTTATCGATTGTTTTTGTTCTTGTTGTGGAACCCAGATATCAAGCTGTAGCTGTTGTTTTTCCAAATACAGAGCAAAGTTTTGATCGATTTTCTGGTATAACTTCTCTAGTAGGAATGATGGGAATGAACAAGGGTAGTGAAGGCATTTATTCTACATATTATTATCCGACGCTCGTCAAATCATTTTCTCTCGTTGACAATGTGCTGGATTCCGAAATTCAGATAGATGACTTCAAAGGTACAGTTTATGACTATCTCAAAGAATACCAGCAGATAGAGAAGCGGCATGAAGCCGTAACCTATATTCAGGAAGCTACTCATTCTGAAAATGATTTTGATTCAGGTATCTTCAAGCTTCAGGTTGAAACCAGCTCCCCTATTCTTGCGAAGATTCTTGCGAACTTGCTTATCGATAAACTCGACGAATTCAATACAAGAAACAGAAGCCACGCAGTTGCTAAGACTATGTCTCACCTCACTCAGAGAATTGATGATGCCAAAAAACAATTTGAAGCAGACCAGGAAGAATACTTGGATTTTGTAACAAGACATCAGACAAATAATCTCTCCCCCGCAGCAGAATCTAAATTGGCTCAACTGAACTCAAAACGCGAGATAAGTAAAGATATCTACATCAATCTTCTGAGACAAAGAGAACTAAATGAAATCGAGATAACAAAAAACTACCCGGTTCTGACAGTTATCGATTCTNNCGAAAAGTTTTCCGAAGCGAAAACAGATTGTGATCTTCACATTCATGCTATCCTTCCTGTTCGCCTGCTTTCTTTCCCTTTTGATTTACAATTACGAGTCGAACAGCATACCTGAACAGAAGCAGAAAGAACTCAAAGAAGCCTTTGGTTCCATCTTTCATGGATCAAAGTAAACTCAAATGGCTTCTATTTTTCGTTTTCCTTAGTATTCTAGGGTACATCACAATAAGTGGTTATGCAACTGGCAACAGCCTGTTTATGCTCCTTCCTATACTAATATTGTCTTTTTCAGCGGTTTTCCTGATTCCATTGGAATACATTGTTCCTCTTCTTTTCATTGTCACAGTTTCTATTCCGCCATCTGTAAAGGGAATGCGCATAAGTTTCGGTTCTTTCAGCCTTTATCTGCCTGAGATTATACTCTACTCAACCCTTGCCATTTTGTCCCTTAGAGTACTGAGTGGTTCTGATAACAAATATTTGATAAGAGCAGATTTCTTTTCTCTTCTTATAATAGCCCTTTTAGCAATAGGAATATTTAATTTTTTCCGAGGTCTTTCAGGGAATGCAGTCCTTGCACGAAGACATCTACGTGCGTTTCTCTATCCACTTAGTTTCATTGTATTCAATGCCTTTCTTAGAGATCGCGAGGACATAAAAAGCTTCATAAAAATCTGGTCAGTATCAATATTTATCTATCTATTTCTCTATTACTTCATAAGATTGATACCCTCCCTCTCTGATCAGTCAACAGGTAGTTTCAGGGTACGCTTCATTGTTCAGATGGTTCCAATGTCTATTATTGTCTTCTATATCTATCGAATAGCCATTGAGAAGTTGAGTGTTAAGTCATTCATATTTCTATCGTTACCTCTTCTATTCGGATTTCCCGCCCTTATACTTTCACAGGACAGAAGCGTATGGGTATCTTTTGTAATCTCCTTTATTGCAATGTCAATTATAAATATCTTTGTTCAAAAAGGAGGTAAAAGATTCAGGTTGATCCTGATGGGAACCTTAATTGTTATCGCTGCAATTGTACTTTTCTTTCAGATTCTACCTGCTTTTTCGAGTGAGTTCAAGTACATCAATTATGTTCTGGCCGGGCGGCTCGACACATTTTATAGACTGAGTCAGGACAGAGCACTCAGAGAACGTGAAAGCATGAGAAATCTAACCATGGTCCACTACTATGCAAATCCATTACTAGGTAAGGGATTTGGTGTCTATCAATCCCATGATCTATATTCTTCACTGCTTGCATTGACTGGACTTTTGGGAACAATCCCCTTTTTAACCTTTCTTCTTGCGGGAGGGATTAGATATATTATCTTGCTCTTCCGACTGGAGCGGTTCAAGGATCCGCTCCTGAGAGCATTCATTGTCAGTCAGGCAGCAGTTTATCCTGCTTGGTTGGCAATCAACTGGGTTGAACCAATTCTCTGGGGCAGACCAGTATCGGTCTTCGCCTTCATGTTCACTGTTGTAGTGGGCATAAAATTAAAACAGCAAACAGATGGGAACCATGAGCAACCATATACGCAACTTCTCGATAATAGCACACATTGATCACGGCAAATCAACACTGGCAGACAGGCTTCTTGAACTCTGTGGCGAGCTTGAGCCCGGCTCAGCCAAACAGGTCCTCGATGACATGGAACTTGAACAGGAACGTGGTATAACGATTAAAAGCCATGCTGTAAGACTTGACTATACCCACAAAGACGGAGTAAAATACGAGTTAAATCTTATAGATACACCCGGTCACGTCGACTTCAGCTACGAGGTATCCAGAAGTCTTGCAGCATGTGAGGGGGCAATACTTGTTGTCGATGCTTCACAGGGCATGGAGGCACAGACTATCTCAAACATTTATCTGGCTATGGAGAATGACCTGGTACTGATACCTGTCATCAACAAAATCGATATGCCGCAAGCCAGAACAGACGATATAGCAAACGAAGTAGCCGATTTCCTTGGTGTTGAGCCTGAAAGCTGTATCCCGATATCAGCCAAGAATAATATTGGCATTGAGGATGTAATTGAGGCCATCATTGAGCTTATTCCTCCTCCACCCCCTGCATCGGCAGATGCCGGCACAAAAGCACTCATCTTCGATTCTTTCTACGATAAATATCGTGGTGTGGTAGCCTATGTAAGGGTCGCCCAGGGTACAATCAAAAAGGGTGACACAATAAAGTTCTTCGCCACCGGAAATACCTTTGAGGTTGATGAAGTTGGCTATCTGAAACTTGAACTTAAGCAGACATCCGAGCTCTATCCTGGTGAGGTTGGCTATGTGATGGCAAATATCAAGGAGATTTCAGAGGTTAGGGTTGGTGATACAATTACTACCCTGGAGAACCAGGCCAAGAACCCACTTCCGGGTTATCAAGAGGTCAAGCCTATGGTCTATTCTGGAATTTATCCATCCTCCAATGATGAGTTTGAAGACCTTCGCGCCGCTCTTGGGAAGCTGGTCCTCAACGATGCCTCTCTGGTTTATGAGCCTGAAACATCACAGGCCCTGGGTTTTGGGTTTCGATGCGGATTTCTGGGTCTTCTACATCTTGAGATCACTCAGGAACGTCTTTCACGTGAATATGGTCTTTCCATAGTTGCCACAGTACCCAATGTGAAATACAGGGTCACAAAGGTAGACGGCGAAAGCGTAGAGATCGAAAACCCAAGCGACCTTCCTCACGAAACAATGATTGAGACAATTGAGGAGCCATTTGTAGAGGCTGAGGTTGTGACCCCAGTGGAGTTTGTCAGCCCCATAATGAATCTCATACGACCACGTAGAGGTGAATACAAGAAGACTGACTATGTCGACCCTCAGAGGGTGATGGTTGTCTTTGATATGCCACTTTCAGAGATCATCTTTGATTTCTTCGATAAGATGAAGACAGTATCAAGGGGTCATGCTTCCCTTGACTATGAGTTCACCGGATACAGGCAGAGCAACCTCGTTAAGCTGGATATCCTAATCAATGGTGAGTCTATGGATGCCCTATCTGCTATCATACATAGAGACAAAACCTATGACTGGGGCCAGAAACTGGTCTCAAAGCTCAAGGAGTTGATCCCAAGACAAATGTATGAGGTTGTGATACAGGCCGCTATTGGCAAGAGGGTAATCTCAAGGGCAAGGAATGCACCCTTAAGAAAGAATGTAACCGCTAAATGCTATGGTGGTGATATTTCGAGAAAACGCAAGCTCCTTGAAAAGCAAAAAGAGGGAAAAAAGAAGATGAAGATGGTAGGCAAGGTTGAGATACCTCAGGAAGCCTTCTTCGCAGTGCTGAAGATCGAAAGATGAAGTTCTATTTTCACAAGCTTGGCTGCCCAAAAAATGATGTTGACGGGGATACATGGATATCTCTTTTGCTCAAACATGGCTACCAGAGGGTTGATTCGCCTGAAGATAGTGACATTATTCTTGTCAATACCTGTGGATTTATTGACGAAGCTAAAGAGGAATCCATCGATGCTATTCTGTCACTTGCTGAAAACAGGGCAAAAATCTATGCTACCGGCTGTATGTCTGAGCTCTTTGGCAAAGAGATGCTCGAAGCTATGCCTGAGCTTGACGGTGTACTCGGCAACCGCAATATACCAGAGTCCTTTAGAAATCTGATTGATTCACATTCGTCTCCATTGCATTCGCTCCCTCGTGATTATGGTGATTGGTACTCCGATGATGTAGACATAAATCTGGATACTTTCCCATATGCATATCTGAAGATAGCTGAGGGCTGCTCAAATCGCTGTTCATATTGTCTTCTACCACAGATAAGGGGTGCAGAGAGATCACTACCGCCGGATAGAATAGTATCAATGGCGGAGAATTTANNTGATTCTGGTTGCTCAGGACACAACACGTTATGAATACAAAGGCGTAAAGCTTCCCTATCTCATAGATATGCTGTCCGGACTGAACTACGATTATTGGCTCCGAATAATGTACACCCATCCTGCACATATCGATGATAAAGTAATTAACGCAATGTCAAAGCCCAAAGTTGTTCCTTACATAGACATGCCCATACAACATATCTCCGACAGAGTTCTGAGAGCAATGAACAGAAAAACTGATGGCAAAAGAATCCGTGATATTGTTGAACAACTGGAAAGAGCAGGCATTGCCATAAGAACAACCGTAATGACAGGCTTCCCAGGGGAAACACAGGAAGACTTCGAACAGCTTAAAGACTATGTTTCCGAAGGTCATTTCCTGCATCTTGGAGCCTTTGCCTTTTCGCCTCAGGAAGGTACGAAGGCATTTGATATCCCTGGTTTCGACATCGAAGTCGCCGAGGAAAGACGTCTTGAGATAGAAGAACTGCACAATCACATGCAGGACGAGTTCAACAATGGACTGATAGGAGAAAAGAAAATAATCCTCATCGAAACCCATGGAGAAGATGGCTCTTCCTATGGGAGGATGGCGGAGGATGCACCGGATATAGACCGTCAGGTAAGGGTCGATGGCAAAGGTAAACCCGGGGACTTCATCGAGGCTGAGATATGCGCAGAATTTGGTGGTCTTTTCGAAGCGGAAACCGATTGACACCCTTGGGGGACAAAGTTATCTTTTAGAAAAACAGGAGATTGCCTTGAGATATGTAACACTTGTCCTTCTGACCCTTTTGCTCCTTTGTGGGGTTTATTTTTATGCCCTGAATCAAGACCTGATCGTGGAATCGATATCCCTAGGATTCTATGATTTTGAATTCGTCAACCTCTATATGATTGTCTTCGGTGCGGTTCTTTTCGGTATCATCTGGGCACTGCTTGTCTTCCTTGCTCAGGAGATAAGGCTGCGCTTTAAGCTGATGCAGCTCAGAAGCGAGAATAAAAAACTCAAAAAAGAGGTAGACATACTCCGCACTCAGCCCCTTGAAGAGATAGACCCGTCAAAGTATGGAGGGGAAAATGCTTGAGTATTTAATGATTGTTGCTGTATTTGCGGTACTTTTCGGGGTTGTCATCTATTACTATGCCAAAATTGGAAAGAAGGACAGCAAAAAAAGCCAGCGGGAGCTCGTACGAGGTTTTCTGCTGATTTCAGACGGTGATATCAGGGGTGCCATAACTCATTTCAAAGAAGCTGCAAGATCTGACACAGAAAACATCGATGCATATCTTGTACTCGGCAACCTTTTGTCAGAAAGAGGGAGCTGGCAGGAGGCAGATAGAATCTTCAGCAGTCTTCTCCTACGCTCAAACCTGCCGAAAGCCCAGAGCCTTAGAACAATTAAAGCTGCCTCCGAGAATAAACTGAGAGCCGGGCAGGCAGAAAAGGCTCTGGAATATGCAAGAAAGGCAAGGGAGATCGAACAGACCCCCCGTACCCTCATTCCACTCATCAGGGCGGCTGAGGCAGTAGGCAACTGGCAGGAAGCATATTCCTCAAGGGCAGAGCTCCTTAAGATCGATAAAAAAGAGGACCACAAGGAGATTCTCGCCTGCTATCTCATGGAACAGGCGAAAACAAAGGATCCCGAAGAGGCGAAGAAGTTGTTCCACAGGGCAATGGAACTGGACACTAAGAACCCCTTCCCGTATCTTTACTCCGGCGATCTAAAGAGGGCAATGGATGATATAGATGGAGCAGTCAAAAGCTGGGAGGAGCTTGCCTTGAGATTTCCAGAGGTGGCAGACCTTGTCTTTGACAGGCTTGAAGAAGCATACTACGATAAAGGGGAGTTCAACAGCACACTTACCTTCTATCGTCAAATAGCAGAAAACGACATTTCAAAGATCCCTGCAAAGAAAGCCCTTGCAGAGATATACTTCAAGATGGGAGATTGGGAGAAAACCATCGATACGCTGAAGGACATACCTGAATCTGATCCCGAGGCAACACTCCTTAGAATCAAGATCGGTGAACCACTTGTCGATACTGCCAGGGAGATAGACAGACTTAAGGATATCCTCGAGAAGCGAGGTCATGTAATCTGCACCAAATGTGGAAATCTCACTGAAGAATATTCATATCGATGTCCGCAGTGTATGAGCTGGAACTCTCTCGCAAAAATATGATGATACTCCTTCTTCTGATAGTGACCTTAGCCCTTTCAAGTGTTCCAAATCAACTGGACAGCTATAGAAGTACCTTTAAGGATGAGCGCATACAGACTATCATGATGACCCCTGATCAGCCAGCCCTTTACGACAGCCTTGCCCAGTTGCACACTGATGAGGCCAATTTTGAGATGGGCCGGCTCTGCTTCAGTCAGGGCTTATATCAACAGGCCAAGACATATTTCAACCTCTGCCCTCCTACCAATATAAGAGATATCTATCTCATCTGGACAGCCGCCATACTTGATGAGGAGTTAGAACTTGCGAAACCCGACGGATTCAATGACTTCATGCGATTGCTCGAAAACGACACCAATCTGACAGGCTATCTTGCAAATTTCGCTGTTTCCGACAAAGCACTTGCAAAGCCAGCCGATAATAATGATATTGACAGTCGATATACTGTCCAGTTCGGTGCGTTCTCAACCCTTGAGATGGCAGAGAGACTGGAGAAAAAACTGCGTGAAAACGGTATTGTACCCAGAATAGAGCCATCGGAGGATGGCAGCCTCTATCGGGTTCGTGCAGGCAGGTTCGAAGAAAGGGAAAAGGCCGAGGATTTCGGCGATAGATTGAATATGATATATACCATTATAGACAGAGAGGGTAAACATGAATAGAAAATTTTTTTTCATAGCTCTATTTTCAATAGTTCTTTTCGGAGGTAATATCTCCGACAATGCAGGAAGCTGCTCCTACACTTTCCTGAAAAATATTCAGTCTGCAAGAAGTGAGGGGATGGCTATCAAGGGTATCGCCCTTCCAGCAGAGACCCCCTACACCCTCGACAACAATGCTCTGATACCCTATCATGGCCAGGGAATTGGGTTCTCATACAGAAATCTCTGGGGATTCGGCAATGCAGGCTCTGTCTGGTATTCCAGAAATATCGGAGAAGATCAGGGAATAAACGGTTTCATTCACTATGTCAACTACGGCACTATAGACAGAACCGACCAGGAAGGTAATATCACCGGGGAGTTCACCCCTATGGATTATGCAGTTGGTTTTGGTTATGGAAAGAGACTTTCAGGCAACCTCAAAAATCTTTCCCTTGGGGTGAGTGCAAAGATTATCGGAGAGAATGCAGACGATATGTCATCCATGGGTGTTGCCGCAGATATGGGATTACTCTATCGTTTCACAAAACAGAGGGCACAGATTGGACTGTCGGTCAAGAATGCCGGAATTCAGTTGTCTGCCTTGGACGAGGAGAAATTCCCTCTCCCACTGATGGTCGGGGCAGGTTTGTCCGGGAGAATACCGGGTCTGCCTTTCCTTGGTGCCATAGAAGCAGACTATTTTCAGGACGACGGACTTATCATTGGTCTTGGACTTG
>NPIE01003648.1_pt2 | contig 13099 bp, 9 predicted proteins | sample 8637661 | NCBI WGS metagenome assembly NPIE01 (sample SAMN07420842, study PRJNA396082) | bioreactor metagenome | isolation source: sample BA12 brine-fed electro-methanogenic bioreactor BA | place: Japan: Kochi | collected 2016-12-09 | reverse complement strand
GGTTCCGGCGGGTGGAGAGCGGGACGGATGAGCGTCTGACAGATATATATGGTTTACATTCCGATCTTTTCTGGATATGCGGCGTGGACGGTTGGACGGACGGAACCATATTTCTGGAATATGAAAAAGGGGTAATCCGGGAATTAACACCAGAATCAAATATGGAATATCCCCCTTATTACAGCAGTATTTGGATGAATAATCCTTACAGAATATACATTGCAAGTTATTCAGGATATTGGATATATGACAGACTTGAAAACAAAGTAACCCGTCAGGAGACTGAAAGTGTATGGGTAGGCAATACGATCCGGGGAAATGCAGCAAATGACGTTATTGCCGCCGGACAGGGTGGAGAAATATTGCATTACAACGGAATGAACTGGCACTTGTATACAGAAATCCCGGAAAAAGTCATTTTACCCGGAAGTATTTGGTGGATGGGTTTAGACATCCGGAATGATTTTATTGTGATAAGTGGCATTGTATCCACGTACAAAACAAACAGTTTAATCGCCATTGGAAGAAGATCTTAAAGGAGGAAGCTGGTGTATAAAATATTGAATACAACATTATCACAGAAGTTTCTGATAGCTTATATATTGAACCGCACGATTTAGAAACGGGATTAAATCACAAGAAATTCTTCAGATATCTCTGTTTCCAGTTCTATTAACAGCCTGTCTCCCGAATGGACCGGCCCAACCCCCGAAGGTGTTCCCGTAAAGATAATATCACCGGGCTGCAGGGTCATTATGGAACTGATATATGAAATGATTTCCGGTATGGAATAAATCATGCCTGATGTGTTGCCTTTCTGTCGAAGAATTCCGTTCTGATAGAGCCTGAAATCCAGTTTATCCAGACGGGGAAAGTGAAGAACGGATACAAAATGGGAAATGAGTGCAGAATTATCGAACCCTTTTGCCTCGGTCCAAGCCCGGCCTTCGCGTCTTGCATCATCCAACACATCACGGGCTGTGAGATCAACACCGACACCTACACCGGCTATGAGTCCCATGGCTTCTCTTTCTTCAACATTTCTTGCTTCCGATCCGATTAACAATGTCACTTCAGCTTCAAACTCAACCTGTGCCGAATAAAAGGGTCGCTCAACAGGCCCAGGGCTGTGTACTATGGCCTGGGAAGGTTTGAGAAAAATGACAGGATGCAGATGGACATCTGTATATTTTGCTTCTTTATACCGGTCTTTGTAATTATGTCCCACTCCAACAATTTTCGGGACATCAATCACTTTTTCAACCGGCTTTAATACGGCATAGGTCATATCCAGTTCCTTTTATGACTCCATCCGGATTCTTTTCAAATCTTCTATTTCAAGATTAATCAGATCATTAATAATCAATTTCCCGTGATCCCGAACCCTTCCCACTGTTGTACAGGCAACACCAAAATCATTGGCAATGCGCTCCATGTCCATCAATTTATGTTCTTCAATCGTAATCAGTACCGTGGAATTGCTTTCCCCGAAAATCAGGGCATCATCTCTCATTTTTCTCATTGTATAAATTTCGCATCCCATGGGGGAGCTTTCATTAAGAATTGCTGATTTAATGAGAGCCGAACATAAGCCTCCGGTTTCCATATCAATAGCCGATTTGATGACATTTTCACGGGCTGCCTGCATAAGGGCCATATTTAATTGTGATACAAAGTCCCCATCTGCCGGAACGAGTCGTCCTTTGTGAACCCCATGGTAAATTTTGGCATATTCAGAGAATTCAATTTCTCCCCTGAAACTTCCGAGAATACAGATAAAATCCCCGTCATTTTTAAAACCCGGTTCAACCAGTTGTTTCTTATTCTCCAGCAGTCCTGTTGCAGCAACGACCGGTGAAGAGTTCCAGGAAGGTACATTCCATTGAACCTCTGCCGAGAGGACCGGCAGTTTTAAAGCTTTTGCTGCAGACGCAACACCTCGTACGCCATCCAGAAAATGGAAATAATGATCACTTGTATCAGGATTTCCCTCAGAAAATGCCGCCGATATTCCCAAAACTTCCGAACCGAGGCATGCCAGCTGACGGGACACTCTGACAACGGCATTGTAAGCAGCAGTATGGGCATCCCGTTCATGTTCGTACTCCACAACGGACATGCTCACAGAAACTAGCTTTTTACTGCCTTTTAAACGGATAACCGGCTGCTCAGTTTTAATTTTGAGTGTATTTCCCCGAATCGTAGAATCTGCCAACCCATTATAAATACCGGGAAAATAAATGTTTGGAGAACGGATGAGTTTCTTTACAACGTCATTTAAATCGTGCGGTTCCGGAATGGAGAAATCTTTGATATTCTTTTTATTCTTCACTTCCAAAACCCGCTCCGATTCATTATGTCCCACGGGTTCACCATTGTATCTGGCCAGTAATTCAAACGGGATTTCTGCCGTTTCTTCATCCCGGGAAACCAGGGTCATCTTTCCATCATCCGTAGAACGCCCAACAGGAGTGAACGCTGCATCATAACGATTAATACATTCTTTTACTTCTCGTTCAAATGTGCGGCGAAAACACAGCAGAAAACCACCCGGATCAGCTGACATCAAAAAATCTGCCGGTTTTTGTCCCCAGAACTCGGAATCCAGCATGATACCCATTCGTTCCTCACCGATCAATTCTGTCAGAGAACACAATATCCCGGACCGGGAGACACGACAGGCAGCCAATACCCAGGGATGAGCAGATATGGCAATCATCATATCATTCAATCGGATTTGCCGAATTTCCCGTTCATCCTGATCGGCTTTTATTTCAGAATATAGCCACCAGATTTCAGCTCCCGGTGTATTTAATGTTGTCTGAAGGGTTTTCCTGTTACGTGATAAACCCAAAGACGTAATTTTGATAAACGGGTTTTTTTGACCAATACGGGCATGATGAATTTTTAGCATAGGAATTCCGGCAGCATAGGTATTCAGTGCCGCCGGTTCAACCAGTCTGGCGACATCTTCTTTGTCTCCCCCGCTGACCATTGCCATGGCAGCGACACTCCGGGCTCCGTGTTCGGCAAAATACCGCTCTGTTTTATCCCTGCTGTCCGATACAGAAAACATTAATTGATAATTGTCTCCAATATCCAGAATATCCGGATTATCCTTTGGCAAACGACTGTTCTCACTGACCAGCTCAGATAAAAGATTTTTTGAATATTTTCCACTGCAGTCTTCAGACCACAACCGTCTGAAAATTTCTGTTTCAAGCGGACCGGGTTCTCTGTTCAAAAGTGTTTGTACACGTTCCCTGATTCCTTCAATTGAAGCCGTTTCCATGTCTGTCACAAGCACCTCACGATTCATTGCCTTTATAGTGATTACGGATATGTTCCATAAGTTTCATGATTAAAGTTAAGGATAAGCCGGTTTTTTCCGCAATTTCCTTTTCATCTTCTTTCATCATTTCTTGCACGGATCCATATGTTTCCAGGAGTTTTGCCCGGCGTTTAATGCCGATACCCGGAATTTCGTCAAGGATACTCTTCACCATCGTCTTATCTCGTCTGTCCCTGTGAAATGTAACGGCAAACCGGTGTGCCTCATCACGAATCCTGCGTAATAATAGTAAAGCCGGAGATGTTTTGGGGATATTCTGGGGACTGGCATACCCGGGAATAAACACTTCCTCAAGCCGTTTGGCAAGACCGATAACCGGCAGGTGGACAAACCCAAGACGGTCTAAAACTGCTTTTGCAGCATTCAGCTGGCCTTTTCCGCCATCTATTAAGACGAGATCCGGCAATTTTTTCTTTTCATCCAGAATTCTGGTATAGTGTCTTTCAATCACCTGAGTCATTGAAGCATAATCATCCGGGCGGCTTAAATCTTTTATAATAAACTTCCTGTAATCGGCTTTCTTCGGCTGCCCGTTCTCAAAAACCACACAGGATGCTACGATATGTTCACCCTGGATATTGGAAATATCAAATCCTTCAATTCTCATGGGAGGGGCTGTTAGATTCAAGGCTTCCTGCAGGGCAGAAACCATCCTTCCCGGCTGTAATTCCCGTTTCATCCGGTTCAGCAGAAGATCCTTCAACAACATATCTGCATTTTTCCGGGCAAGAGTAAGCAGTTTTGCCTTATCCCCTCGTTCCGGACTTATAATATGAACTTTTCTTCCGGCCTGTCCTGATAAAAAATCTTCAAATAGGTTTTTTTCATCAATCGGTTCACTATTTATTTCCTGCGGAATAAATGGCGTTTCAGGATAATATGAGCGAATAAATTCCTTAAGGAGTTCGTGCCTTAGACGGTTGCCTGTCTGTTGGAGCGTAAATTTTTCCCGGGAGATAATCCGCCCCTCCCGCACTCTGAACAGAACTACCATAGCCGTGTCAGGTGTGGCGGCCAGACCAATCACATCCCGGTCTTCAAAATCGGTCCGCGTTATATTCTGACCGGGCAGTTCCTTACGAATGATTTCTAACTGGTCTCTATAACGGGCTGCTCTTTCAAAAGCCTGATCCCGGGCTGCTTTTTTCATACGATCTTCCAGAACTAACAGGGTTTCTCTTGTATGCCCTTCTATAAACCGGATAATCTGCCGAATCATGGTATTATAACTTTCTTTGTCAATAAGTCCCTGGCACGGACCTTCACAATTATGAAGGTGGTATTCAAGACAGAGTGCAACTTTTCTATTGCTTACCGTTTCATCATCTAACCGAAAGCGACACGTGCGAATTGGAAAGGTTCGGTGTAATACATGGAGAAGTTTTCTCAAATGGCGCACATCCGTATAGGGTCCAAAATACCGCGACCCGTCTTTTTCCACCGTTCGGGTGATAAAAATACGGGGAAAATCTTCGTTTGTTATACGGATAAACGGAAAAGTCTTGTCATCTTTCAGCCGCACGTTATACCGAGGCGTATATTCCTTTATCAGATTATCTTCCATTAAAAGAGCTTCTGCTTCACTGTCAGTAATGATCCACTCAATATTGTGAATCCTGGAAACCATAATCCCGATTTTTGGATCAGCGTGCTCCCCTTTGAAATATGATGAAACACGGTTTTTTAAAACAGCAGCTTTCCCTATATAAATAATGACACCTTTTTCATCCCGAAAAAGGTAAACACCCGGTTTTCGGGGGACCATAGACAATTTTGAAGATATCATATCCATAATGGGTGAATATAATATCCTTTACAGGAAAGCTCAAAGACTCATTGAGCGTGATGGGTGCTGCCGGGTGCAATTGGGTGATAGATTGGATTGGATGAATAATTGGAGCAGAGTATTACCTGCTGATAAGATTCCAAGGTTATACAAAAAACCGGATATATGATTATGCTTAGGTAATACCCCCCCCGCTCCGGTGTAACTTATACACCGGGGCGGGGTAAGATACATCGAAACGCGACATGAGGCAAATTAATATTGTTATTTGTATACACAAATTTCTGTATCATCAGCTAATTGACACCTTGGATCGAGCACTCCGGTTCCGAAAAGACCGCCGACATACAGGCAAGGCAACGTGCTTATCTTCCGGGAAACAATACGGGACTAACCCTTGTATCCTATCCCTTCTTATTACTCGTTACTTTCTGCTTCATTCTTCATCCATCATCTAAAAATCCATTCCCCTACCCAAAAAAGGACCTTAACTTATCCAATAAAAACAGGTTGTATTATGAAAACGCTTAAAAATATTGCTTTGGTGGCACATGATAACCGAAAAAAAGACCTGATGGAATGGGTCCGGTGGAATGTAGAAACCTTGATTCCCCACCACTTAATCTGTACAGGAACGACAGGCCGGCTTATTGAAGAAACGATTCATGAACAATTGATGAAATCAGGCAAAGAGACCATTGTTCACATTTCAAAACTAAAATCAGGACCATTGGGGGGTGATCAACAAATGGGCGCGTTTATTGCTGATGGAAAGGTGGATTTTATGATATTTTTCTGGGATCCCATGATGCCGCAGCCCCATGATGTGGATGTTAAAGCCCTTTTACGTATAGCTGTACTTTATAACATTCCTACAGCCTGTAACCGTTCAACTGCCGACTTTATGATCAGTTCACCGCTCATGAATGAAGCATACGAAAGAACGATAAAAGATTTCTCTGATTACTTAAACAGAGAAATTTAATCATTATCTGAAACATGGGAATCTCAAGAAACACACATTAAATAAAAATGAAAGCAGAAAGGATTCAGACATATGAAAATTCTGATTGTATATGATTCATACTTTGGTAACACAGAACAGGTTGCACTGGCTTTGAAAAAATCCTTTAAAGATGATGATAGTGTGGATATTCAACGAATATCTCAGGTAACAACGGATTCCCTGACCCGTGCAGACCTTATAATTGTCGGTTCACCCACACGCAAGTTCTCCGCTACACCGGCAATCAAATCCTTTCTGAAAAAACTTCCGGAAAAAAGTCTGGATGGAATAAAAACTGCAGCTTTTGACACACGTATCGATATTCTGGAAATTAACAACCGTTTTCTCACGTTTATGGTTAAGCTCTTTGGTTATGCTGCCGAACCGCTGGATGCCCTGCTCCGGAAGAAAGGGGGGAAACCCGTTCTTCCGCCGGAGGGCTTCATTGTCAAAGATACAGAAGGTCCTTTGAAAGAGGGGGAATTGGACCGGGCTGTATCTTGGGCTCAACAGGCATTGAGGTAATCATGCCTATCGGGACATATCCTGTTCCTGTAATTTTTCTGGCATAGTAGAGGAAAAGATCAACGGATGAAATATTTTCTTTTACCTGTAATATCGGTTTTGCTTGCGGCAGGGTGCAGCCGCGAGAATATTTTGTATGAATCAGATAATTTTGTTATCACATCCTCAAAGATTATTCAAGGGGAATATTCTGCTGTTGTTGTATCCGATAAAGAAATTAGATCAAACTACATCAGCACATATGAACAACCTGTTCCAAGGGTGCTGGATTTTAAATTTTCACTGAACGGATATGATAATGAACGGACTCCCGGAGAAGATCACCATCTTTTGCTGACGCCGGAAAAAAGCCCGCAGATTTCACCTGTTTACGTTTTTGGAAAGCCGGATCCCACAGAAGCTCTTTATGACGAGAAATGTAGAAATGAATATCTGACTGACGATGTTACGGTTACTGTCCTGGCTGACCTAAGACATGTTTTCAAAGCCTTTAAAGAGACGGGATATTTTACTTTGTATACAGGAGAAAAATTCTATCAGGATTCGTTTGAAGGATTATACATTGCCGGCAGTCTTCCTCCCCTTGATTGGGATTTTGCTTCACTTAAGGGTCAAGAACGTTTTATGATGACAGATCCTGATAATGACGGAATCTATGAAATTACCCTGGCAATTCCCCGCATCCGTAAAGCATCTCAGGATGATATGAAAAAACGATGGACTCAGAAACATGATCACTCCCCTTATCCTGTTGTCAGGACACAGATACCGCTTATTAATGCGATGTATCGTTTATCTCTTGATGAATTGATTGATAATATCCGAACAGACGGGGCATTTATGGCCGGTGCTAAGTGGCCAGGCGTATGGACCCGGGATATCAGTTATTCCATTCATCTTTCCTTGGCAGCCCTTGAACCGGAGGCATCAAAAACGAGTCTTATTCATAAGGTGAGAGACGGAAGAATTATTCAGGATACGGGAACCGGCGGGTCATGGCCGGTCAGTACGGACAGAATGACCTGGGCGATTGCAGCCTGGGAATTGTATTGTGTTACAGGAGATTCTAACTGGTTGAGAGAATCCTGCGAAATTATCCGGAATTCGGCAGAAGAGGATTTTAAGGCGGTGCGGGATCCGGAAACAGGACTTTATTTCGGGGAATCCTCATTTCTGGATTGGCGTGAACAAAGCTACCCCCGATGGATGGATCCTAAAGACATTTATAAATCCCGAAGCCTGGGAACGAATGCGGTTCATTTTCAAACTCATAAAATTCTTGAAAAAATGGCAAAACAACGCAATGAACCGACAGATCCGCAGGATAGGTCAGCCGTGCAAATCCGCGAGGCAATAAACAACTATCTCTGGATTGAAGAAAGGGGATATTACGGCCAATTTGTTTACGGCCGAACATACCGTTCTCTGTCCAACCGGTCAGAAACATTGGGTGAAGCCCTGTCTATCCTGTTTGGAATATCAGATTCCATCAAAAGCCGGCAAATTATGTCAAGTGTTCCTGTCGGGTCCTACGGCATTGCCTGTATCGAACCGGCAATCCCAAATATCCCGCCGTACCATAACAACGGGATCTGGCCTTTTGTTGTCGCTTACTGGACATGGGCCGCTAAAAAAACCGGACATGGTCCACAGGTTGAACATGGAATTGCCTCACTTTACAGAGCTGCCGGTCTTTTTCTGACCAATAAGGAAAATATGGTTGCCGGCACCGGTGATTATATGGGCACTCAAATCAACAGCAATCGTCAGTTATGGAGCGTTGCAGGAAATCTTTCTCTAATTTTCAGGGTATTTGCCGGTATGGAATTTCTTCCTGACGGGATATTTTTCAAGCCGTTTATTCCTGAAGGATACGGGAACCGGTTTATTATTGAAAATTTTTCTTACAGGAACGCAATTCTCAATATCAAAATTTCAGGAACAGGAGATACAGTCGATTCTTTCCGTTTAAACGGGAGAAAAATGAACAGACCTTTTATATCCGGGTCTCTCACGGGGAAACACGACATTGAAATCCGTCTTAAGCATTCTGATAATATTCTTCAGGGAATGAATCATTCCGGCGGGAACGTGTCGCCGGAAACCCCTCACCTGTTCCTCAATGGATCAACCATAAAAGCATTGCCGGTTGCCGGAGCAGACATATACAAACTATACCGGAATGCAACTCTGATTCAGGAAAATACAATCCCGCACTTTCCCGATATTCCATTAAACGAATTTTATGAGTATCAGCTTCAGGCTGTTGACAATATGGGGAACACCTCTTTTCTCAGTGAACCGGTTGTTGTCATTCCAAAAAATACCGTTATGACTATTCAGGCACAAGGGCCGGGAATGGATACAAAATATGCTGGGTATACCGGCAAAGGGTATATTCCTCTTTCAAAAACGGAAAACCGTGAGACAACATTTAACCTTATACTTCCTGAAAGCGGATTTTACAGTGTTGACTTCAGGTATGCAAATGGGAGCGGCCCTGTCAATACAGACAACAAATGCGCTGTCAGAACGTTATCAGTTGACGGAACGCTGAGACAAACCGTTGTCATGCCCCAGCGAGGATATGAACGGTGGGATGACTGGGGTTATTCAAACTCACAAATCCTGTATATGGACAAGGGACAACACTCAATTCAACTGATATTCATGCCCTGGAATGAAAATATGAACAGCTATGAAAACCGGGCATTATTGGATCATATGCGAATTATTTTTCTTCCAGAATAAAAAGCGGTCTGAAATCAGACCGCTTTTGAGAATTATTTTTCCGGAAATTTATTCTTTAACGGCTTCCCAAACAGTTGTACGGCCTACAAGACCCCATTTGTCCAGCGAACCTCTTACATCCAGATTCCCCTTATCATCCAGTTTAATGGTACAGTTGTATGTCTTGCCGCTTTCCGGATCATAAATCCGTCCTCTTTCCCATTTATGTTCTTTGGCGTTGTAAGAAAAACCCCACACAAGCTCAAGGCCGAGAATAGGCCGCGGGCGGAGTTTTTCATCCGGGTTGTTCCGGTCATATTTTACAACACCGGCTTCAGGATCATCAGCCGGATACACTTCTTCGTCCAGCCAGACTATTTTCCCTTTAAATTCTTTGCCGGATTTAACAATTTCAACTTTGGACTTTCCGCCATCCGTGAGCCACTTTCCAACAATATCACTTTCTGAAGCAGAAAACGCCGGTACTGTTGCAACTGCCAGCAATAAAACAACAAAGAAAATCAAACTTTTTTTCATTATTCCCTCCTGTCATTTGATTTACGGTGTAAATATACGGAGATGAACAATGACAATAAAACTGCAATATTGACATACATTTCTCAACCGGTGCGCCGATACGTCATATTTTGGTTTATGGCATCGGATTTGCAATATAATCTTTGAAGAAAAAAGGAGAATCATATGAATTTCGATAAATACACGGAGAAAAGCAGGGAAGCCCTTCAGCAGTCTCAATTCACTGCTGAAGAATATGGCCAGGAAGAGATCCTCCCTGTTCATTTACTTCATGCTTTACTCATCCAGGAAGAAGGGCTGATTCCCCGTCTGATAGAGATGAGTGATATTTCATTACAGAAAATCACAAAAGAGGCAGAGACCGTCATTAATAAACTTCCGCGACTTGGTAATGTTTCACAGATCCGTCTGGGAAAGGACATGGCTGCGGTTCTTCGTCAGGCTGAAAAAGAATCCAAACACATGAAGGATGAATATGTAAGTGTTGAACATCTATTTTTATCTCTCATTGACCATGAAGGACTTAAGGAGCTTTTCGTTAAAGCAGGGATGAACAGGGATTTGTTTTTAAATCTCTTACAGAAAATCCGTGGAGGAAAGACTGTTCAGGACGAAAACCCGGAATCAAAGTATGAAGCATTGAAACGGTTTGGAATTGACCTGACTGAACGGGCCCGGCTGGGGAAACTTGATCCGGTGATCGGCAGGGATGACGAAATACGCAGGGCAATTCAGGTCCTTGCGCGCAGAACCAAAAATAATCCCGTTCTCATCGGAGAACCGGGTGTCGGTAAAACAGCAATCGTGGAGGGACTGGCACAACGGATTATAAATGCGGATGTCCCTGAATCCTTGAAAAACAAACGGATTATCATGCTGGATATTTCATCAATACTGGCCGGGGCAAAATATCGGGGTGAATTTGAAGATCGGTTCAAAGCTGTTTTGAAAGAGGTAGAGGATTCCAACGGACAGATAATTCTCTTTATAGATGAATTACATTTGATTGTAGGCGCAGGAAATGCAGAAGGTGCTGTTGATGCCGGAAATATGCTGAAACCGGCGCTGGCCAGGGGAATTCTTCACTGTGTAGGTGCGACAACTCTAAATGAATATCAGAAATATATTGAAAAAGATACGGCACTTGAGCGGAGATTTCAGAAAATTTATGTCAGCGAACCGTCTGTAGAAGATACGGTTTCCATTCTCAGGGGGATAAAGGACAAATACGATATCCATCACGGGGTTCGAATAACTGACAGTGCACTGGTCGCTGCCGCACGGCTTTCAAGTCGATATATTTCAGACCGCTTCCTGCCGGATAAGGCCATTGATCTGGTGGACGAGGCTGCTTCAAGGCTCCGGGTGGAAATTGACAGCATGCCTGAAGAACTTGATGAACTTGAGCGGCGTCGCATTCAGCTGGAAATTGAAAAGCAAGCCCTTAAAAAGGAAAAAGACCCCCGTTCCGTGGAAAGGCTTAAAGAGCTGGAAAAACAGTTATCGGTTCTGACAAAAGAACACGAAAACCTGAAAAACAGATGGATGGCAGAAAAAGCCATGATACAGGGTATTCAGAATCTGAAAAGCGGAATTGACCGCTTGAAATCGGAAGAAACAGACGCAGAGCGACGGGGAGATTATGAAAAGGTCGCCCAGATTCGATACGGAGCCTTGATCGAAATGGAAGAAAAACTGGAAAAAGAGAAAGAGAAACTTAGGAAACTGCATGGTGAATCACCTCTGTTGAAAGAAGAGGTAGGAGAAGAAGACATTGCTGACGTGGTAAGCCGATGGACGGGGATACCGGTGAATCGAATGCTTCAGTCTGAAAATGAACGTCTTTTAACATTGGAAGATCATTTGCACGAAAGAGTGGTTGGACAGGATGAGGCATTGAAAGTTGTTTCCAATGCAATTCGCAGAAACAGGAGCGGTCTATCTGATGAAAACCGGCCTATCGGATCTTTCCTTTTTCTGGGGCCGACCGGTGTAGGAAAAACCGAACTTTCCCGTACTCTGGCACATTTTCTCTTTGATGACGAAAACGCCATGATACGTCTGGACATGTCCGAATTTATGGAGCGGCATTCCGTCTCCCGTCTGATCGGTGCCCCTCCCGGATATGTGGGGTACGAAGAAGGGGGTAAACTTACGGAAAGTATCCGAAGGCGGCCTTATGCAGTAATACTGCTGGATGAAATTGAAAAAGCACATCCGGATGTTTTTAATATCCTTCTTCAAATTTTAGATGACGGCAGATTAACAGACGGAAAAGGCCGCACTGTCGATTTTAGGAATACATTGATCATTATAACTTCAAACATTGGTTCCGATCTTGGACGTGATGTCTTTGAATCAGGCAATTCTTTAGATACGTTGAATCACATGTTACGGGAAAGGTTGCAAGACCAGTTTAAACCGGAATTTATTAACCGAATAGATGAAATCATGACATTTCACAGTTTAACACCTGAACAGCTAAAAGCCATTGTAGATATTCAATTCAAACGGTTACAAAAGCGGCTGAATCTTCAAAATATCCAGGTCAGTCTGAGTGACAGCGTTCGCAATTATCTGGCTGAAAAAGGATATGATCCGGATTTTGGTGCACGTCCTCTCAAAAGACTTATTCAGAGGGAAATTGAAAACCGCCTGGCACAGGAAATTCTTGAAGGGAAACTTGTCCCCGGAGGAAAATATTCACTCGAGATAAAGAATGGCGTTTTGATGATTGGAGGTTGAGAGGTTCATGAGCTCAAGAGTTCATGGGCTCATGAGTTCATGGGCTCAAGGGCTCATGGGCTCAAGGGCTCAAACGTTGAAAGGTTCAAAGGTTGAGACGTTTAGGCTCGCTGCGCTCGCTGTTCAAGAGTTCATGGGCTCGCTGCGCTCGCTGTTCAAGAGCTCAAGGGTTCATGGGCTCATGAGCTCAAGAGGACTGATTGCCTGTTGACTGCCCACTGAATACTGAATTCTTCCCTACAACGGTCAGGATGAATTGAATGAAGAATTATTGAATTGAGGATTTATTCACCCTCAAAACAGAAAAATAACCATTATCGACCATGAAACCATTTAAATGAAACAATCACAGTCAAATGAAACAACATCATATCAACTGAAACAAAATCAACCAACCCTACTGACTACTGGCTACCGG
>NPIE01002113.1_pt1 | contig 13107 bp, 6 predicted proteins | sample 8637661 | NCBI WGS metagenome assembly NPIE01 (sample SAMN07420842, study PRJNA396082) | bioreactor metagenome | isolation source: sample BA12 brine-fed electro-methanogenic bioreactor BA | place: Japan: Kochi | collected 2016-12-09 | reverse complement strand
AGATTTCGGCCGGATTTATCTGCAGGAATCAGTTTTCCCTCGAGAACATCACGGTGAAGCCGACCTGGAAATGCAGAACCAATATTTTGAGATCCTCTATCCTATTTATCGCGGGGCGCAGCGCCGCGGAGAACTGAGGAGCGATCTGGAACTGCTCCATATCGCCGGTCATTTCTGGGCGCTCCACCTGCTCCTTCTGTCCTGCTGGTACAACGGCATGATTCCTACGGAGGAAGTGCCGGAAGCCATGAAGACCCTGATCAATCAGGCCGTAGACGGCCTTAAACCATCAACAATTTAGGCCAGCGATACATGAATTCATCCTATCAACAACCGACGCGTCGGCGCGGCCGTATCGTTTTCTTCATCTGGCGGAACCTGCCCCGCTTCATTCTGCTGGCCCTGTGTTTCCTGATCATCGTGCTCGCCTTCGCCATTGCCGGCAAGCGTTCAGCGATCCAGGCCGAACAGGCGACGGCCGTCAAACAGGACCGGCCGCCGGTCAACACCGTGGTCCTACCGGTCCAGCCGGCGCCCATCAGTAATCGACTCAATCTTCCGGGGGTCGTCGAAGAATGGATTCGGCTCGACCTGCTCGCCGAGATATCCGGCACCGTCGAACGGTTGCTCGTCCAAGAAGGACAGCCGGTACAGGCCGGCGACCTGCTCCTGCAGATCGAAGACGACGATTACCGCATCGCCCGTGACCGTGCCGAAGCAGCTTACTCCCTCGCCCGTGCCGATTTTCTCCGCGACCAGAAGGTTCATGCCAAAGGGGTCATCCCGGTGGCCGAACTGGAAGCGCAGAAGACCCGAATGCAGACGGCCAAGGCCGACCTCGATATTGCTCGGCTGCATTTGGAACGGTGCCGCGTCACCGCTCCGATCGACGGTGTGATCCGCCGCCTGGACGCGAAAAAGGGCATGTTCCTCGGGATCGGCGATCCCATCGGCGTAATCCTGCAAATCGACCGGGTCAAAGCGGTTATCGGCATTCCCGAATCGGATATTACCGCGGTCAGGGAACTTGAACAGATCGACGTGCAAGTCAGGGCTCTTGAAGACCAAATCGTTACCGGCGCCCGATCGTTTCTCTCCCCCTCGCCGGATACCACGGCCAGACTGTATCGCCTGGAGCTGGCTCTTGACAATCCCGACCATGCCATTCTGCCCGGCATGTTCGTTCGTGCCGACATCGTCAAAGACAGCAAACCGGAAGCACTGGCCGTCCCGCTCTACAGCATAATCTCTCGCAACGACGAACAATACGTTTATATCGAGGAAGACGGGGTGGCAAGGAAACGGTCGGTCACCACCGGCATCGCCGAAAAGTGGCTGGTTGAAATCGTCTCCGGCCTGAACGCCGGAGATCGGGTGATCGTCGAGGGACATCGTGATGTCGAGGATGGACGCCCCGTGCAAGTCGTCCGAGTCCTCGGCGAAGCTGGAGACAACCTGCCATGATCATTTCCGATACCGCCGTCAGGAAAAGTACGACCGTTGCGGTGCTCGCACTGGTCCTGATTATCATCGGGACCTATTGCTACCTGACGCTGCCTCGGGAAAGCTCACCCGATATCACAATTCCCAACGTCTTTATCTCCACCGATTATCGAGGTGTATCACCGGCCGACATCGAGACCTCGGTGACCATCGAAATCGAGAAAAAGATCAAGGGGCTGGACGGCCTGAAGAAGATCCAGTCGATCAGCTCCGAAGGCCGCTCGATGATCAACGTGGAATTTGTCACCGGCACCGACATCGACCAGGCCCTGCAAGATGTCAAGGACAAAGTCGACGAGGCGCTTGGGGAATTGCCCACCGATCTGGAAGAAGATCCATCGGTCTTCGAAGTAAACTTCTCGCAGATGCCGATCGTCGTCTATTCCCTGTCGGGGACGTGCGGTCTTCCATGCCTGAAAGACATCGCCGACGACCTGAAAGACGATATCGAAGCGATTACCGGCGTCCTCGAAGTAGAGGTAACCGGTGGCCTGGAAAGGGAGATCCGGGTCGAGGTGGATCCTGATAAACTCGGGTACTACGGCCTGACGATTACCGACTTCGAGGCAGCTGTCCGCAGCGAGAACCAAAACACCTCCGGCGGCGCCCTGCGCCTCGGCAACGGTCGTTTCCAATTGCGTGTTCCCGGAGAGTTCGCCACCCCAGAGGAAATTTATGGTTTGATTCTAGCTACCTACAAAGGACAACCGGTCTACCTCAAGGATGTTGCCCGGGTAATCGACGGGTTCAAAGAGGAGATGTCCCGCTCCCGTCTCAACGGACGGGATGCCGTCAACCTTTCGGTGAAAAAGCGCTCCGGTGAAAACATCATCGAGATCAGCAACGCTGCCGATCAGATTATCGATCGCTATCGCCCAGGGTGGCCGGCCGGCACGGAGATTACCAAGGTGATGGACCAGTCAAAGGATATCCGGCTGATGGTCGCCGACCTGGAAAACAATATCCTCACCGGACTGGTCTTCGTGCTGATCGTTATTTTCCTCTTCATGGGCATCAGAAACGCCCTGTTGGTCAGCCTGGCTATTCCGTTTTCCATGTTGCTCTCCTTTACCGCCCTCTATGTCATGGGCATTACGCTGAACATGGTCGTCCTGTTCAGCCTGACGCTGGCCCTGGGCATGCTCGTCGATAATGCGATCGTCATCGTGGAGAACTCCTATCGCTTTCTGGAACAAGGAGCCACGCGGGTCGAAGCGGCCATGAAAGCCACTTCCGAGGTCGCCTACCCGGTTATCGGCTCTACCGTCACGACACTGGCCGCCTTCGCCCCGATGCTGTTCTGGCCGGGGATCATGGGCGAGTTCATGAGTTTTTTGCCGTTGACCCTGATCGTCACATTATCCTCGAGCCTGTTTGTCGCCCTGGTCATCAATCCGGCCATGGTCTCGCTGTTTATGAAACTGAAACAGACACCGGGCGGCACGGTAAAAAAGGATCTGGATGATATCACTGCAGCCGTCGAAAAACCGGTGGTCATCAAAGGCTGGCTGTTGTCCGTTTATGCGGCCTCGCTGAACCGGGCGCTGACAACTCCCTACTCAGTCATTGCCATCTCCTTTTGCGTCCTGGTGCTGATGATTCAGGCCTGGCTGCTGGCCGTCGGCCTGCAGAAACCAATCGAATTCTTTCCCGAAATCGACCCAAAAGGCATCTACGTCAATGTCGACGTCCCGGAAGGAGCCGACCTCGACTACATCGATCGAATCATCCAGCGCATCGAATTCATTCTGGCCGGAGTAGCCACCACGCCGGACGGCAGGCCGCTCGATCCCGACGTTACCCCGTTGACCGCCCTGACTCCCCGGGAACATGAACTCGTCGATGGAAAGCGGTTGTCGGGACCGAGCGATATCGCCAATATCGAATCAATCTACATGAGAGGCACCATTGATTCCGGCGGCAGCTCCGCTTTCAGCGCCAACACGCCGAGTCACGTCGGGGTCCGCTTTGTCGAATTGCATGACCGGGTCCGCTCCTCGCAACTCGACGTCGAAGAAATTCGTCAACGGGTCAAACAGATTCCCGGCGGGAAAATCACCATCGCGCAGGAAGAGGAGGGGCCGCCGACCGGCGCTCCGATCAATATCGAGATCTCCGGCGACAATTTCGATACGCTCGGAGCACTGGCCAAGCAGATCAAAGATGTCTTGACCTCCATTCCCCATGTGGAGGACGTTCGCGACGACTTCGTCGAGGGAATCCCCTCGGTCGAGGTGTCCGTCGACCGACAAAAGGCGGCATTATTCGGACTGACCACCAACGGCATCGGCTTCGCCTTGAAGAGCGCCTATAACGGCCTGGAAGTCTCGTCATTCCGGGAAGGCAACGATGACTTCGATATCACCGTCCAACTCGAGGAGGACGATCGCAAGACGATGGACGTCCTCCACCAGTTAATGTTGCCGACCCCGAGCGGCGAATTGGTGCCGCTGTCGACGGTGGCCGACATCACCTTCGGCGGAACAATGGGCGATATCAACCGGATCAACAATGAACGGGTCGTCACCGTCAAGGCCAATGTCGACGAAACCAAGGTCCCCGGACCGGTAGTTCGAGCCGAAGCGGAAAAACTGCTGAAAGAGTTCCCCCTGCCGCCCGGCTATCAAGTCAAGTTTACCGGCGAGTTCGAATTCCAGCAGGAGTCGGAGGCTTTCCTGAGCAAGGCCTTTCTGGTCGCGTTGTTGATGATTTTCCTGATCCTCGTTTCAATGTTCAACTCGGTCAGTCAACCGTTCATTATCATGACATCGGTGATCCTCTCTCTGGGCGGCGCTTTTCTCGGCCTGATGCTGTTCGCCCAACCGTTCGGCATCATCATGACCGGCGTCGGCGTCATCTCGCTGGCCGGTGTCGTGGTCAACAACGCCATCGTGTTGATCGATTACACAAACAAGCTGCGGCACCGTGGCTTCGCCCTGCGCGATGCCGTCATCTCGGCCGGGGCGACGAGGCTGCGGCCGGTCCTGCTGACCGCGATCACCACCATTCTCGGATTGATTCCGATGGTGACCGGTGTCTCCTTTGACTTTCATTCGTTTTCCATTTCCTGGGTCAGTGAATCGAGTCAGTGGTGGCGTTCCATGGCGGTGGTGGTCATCTTCGGACTGATGGTCGCCACCTTTTTGACGCTGATGGTTGTCCCGACCCTCTACTACCTGTTCGAACAGACGGACAATCGTCTCCAGCAATTCGGCCGGCGGCTCAAGGAACTGTACTGGAAACCGTACCCGTTTTTGGCCGGTGAACCTCTAGTAAAAAAGGATTCGCGATGAAAGGATCACACCTCTTCCGAATGACGGCCATGCTGCTCGCCATATTGCTGATCGTCCTGGTGAGCAGCGGTGGTGCCGCGGATCAGCGCGAGATCAGACTCACCTTGTCCGAGGCGGTCGAGACGGCACTGCTCAACAACCTCGGTCTGCGCCTGAAGCAGCAGGACGTTCTGGAGGCGGAAGGGGCGGTGCAGATCGCAGCGGGGTCGTTCGCCCCGCTGCTCTCAGCGGAGGCCGGTGCCGCCGGTCATAAAACAACTGCCGTATCACCGACAACCGCCGAAGAAGAGCGGACCACCAACTGGCAGGTTGGCGTTCGGAGGCGATTTACACCTGGTACCGAGATCGATCTGTCACTGAGCAACAATACCCTCGATACCGATGCCGACCTGCTGCTCTTCGATCCGGTATACCGTTCCGGTATCACCATCGGGATCACCCAGCCGTTACTCAAGGACCGCGGCAGCGAGACACAACTGGCCGAGAGCAAGGCAGCCCAAAGCCTGCTCGACGCCCGGACATTTCTCGTCGACGACGAAGCAGCCGATCTTGCCGCCCGGGTGAAAACCGCCTATTGGGACCTGGTTCTGGCCTATCAGAACCTCGACGTTCTCGCCCTGTCATTGAAGCTGGCGGAAACACTCAGGGATGAGACGGCGTCCCGAATCGAGGCGGGTACTCTGGCGGACATCGACATTTTCCAACCCGAGTCCGAAGTCGCCGTGCGTGAGCAGGAGCTGATCTCCGGGCAGCAGGCCATCGGTGGAGCTGAAGATCGCCTGAAACTGTTGATCAACAGCCGCAACTGGCTGAACCCGTTGCTGCCTATCGATCTTCCCGTCACCAAGCCGATAGCTTATGACCCGGTGCAGATTCTGGAAAAGGCGCTGGCCGATCGGCCGGACCTGAAGGCGGCTGCACTGCAGGTTCAATCCACAAGATGGCAACTGAAAACAGCCGAGAACGAGCTTCTCCCCGCTCTTGATCTCTATGGTTCCGCAGGCTTCGGCGGAACCGCCGACAGTTACGGCCGGGCCATCGACAGCTCACTTGACGCCGACGACCACCAGTGGCAGGTCGGTCTGCGATTCTCACACCCGCTCGACAATACGCTGGCTGAAGGACGCTATCGCCAGGTCGATGCCCGGCATGCAAAAAACCAGAGCACCCTTGAGATGCTCAAGCAAGAAGTCAGGCGTCAGGCGCGGGCAACCATTCGTGATCTTGAACTGAGTCTGAAAACCATCGAGGCGGCCAACAAGACCACTCTCGCCCGGCAAAAGAGCCTCGAGGCAGAGCAGGCGAAATTCGATGCCGGTCGAGCCACGACTTTTGATGTCTTGGTTGCCCAGCAGGCCTATTCCCGGGCGCTGTCGGCGGAAAACCAAGCCAAGATCACCTACGCCCAGGCCGTGGCTGCACTCGATCGGTTGCTCGGCGTCGTCACCGTCGATCGATGATCGAGCGGTGAACAATATCGCGATCAGCCTGTGTTGATGAAAGTTGGCACATCGCCGGCCGGACTTCAGCGCACAACCTTCCGGTTGTCTCCTTGTCCTTTTAGTTCTAATCAGTTACAGTTCGGCGTGCCCTGCCGGGAGCACTTCGCTCCAGCGGCATGAAAAGGATCAGCCACGATGGTCACCAGAGACGCCTGCAGCCCCAGCCCCGGCAAGACAACACTGCCGAAACCGTCGGCGGCGGCGGAGTCGTTCGTCAAACTGGCCGGTCAGAAAGGTGCGACACTGACCGATCTGACAACGGTCCTGGCGGATGATCCACCGTTGGCCAGCAGTCTTCTCAGGTTTGCCGGCGCCATCGTCCCGGCATCAGTCACGCCGATCCGCTCCATTCGCCGTGCCTTGATGACCATAGGTATAAAAGATGCGCTCTCGCTGGTACCGGCACTGTCGAGCATGATTCGGCAGGAAGATCACGGCCTGCCCCCGGCATCCTGGGACCATCCGCTGGCCCGGGCCTTTGCGGCCCGTACGCTGGCCCTGTTGCGCACCGACCTTGATCCCGCCGCCTTTTTTGCCGGTGCCCTCCTTTGCGGAAGTAACCGGCTTGAAGCCTCCGCTTCAACGGACGCCGTCGTGCTGGAACACCGCCTTGATACCGTTACCCCGGCGCTCCGCCCCCACACCGACCTGCTGCATTTCGCCGACGCCATTGCCGAATCACTGCAATTGCACCAACCGGCGCCGTCTCTGGCCGATATCGTCATTGCCGGCCGTCAAGTCGGCTTGAATCGGCCGGAATGTATCGATCTCTACGACGAAACGCTTCGTCAATGGCATCGATGGCAACGGGCGGCCAATCTCCCTACGCAGGACGCCTCGTCACGGCTGACCGATACGGCCAACGATACGTTACTCCCGGCAGACCGGCGCGCCGAGATATCCGGCCCGATCAAGATTCTCATCGCCGACGACGATCCGTTAACACTGCTCATCCTTCGCCGCCTGCTGGAACAACAGGGAAAAATGATCCTGACGGCGGAACATGGCGAGGAAGCGCTCGCCATGGCCTTACAGCATCAACCGCAGATGCTGATCACCGATTGGCGCATGCCGGAGCTGAGTGGCATCGAGTTGTGCAAAACTCTGCGTGATACCGATAGCACGCGGCATATCTATATCATCATGCTGACCGGTCGAGAATCTGAAGACGAACTGCTGGAAGCCTTTGCCGCCGGAGCCGACGACTACATCGTCAAACCGTTCAAACCGAAAGTCCTGCACGCCCGGATTCGCGGCGGGGAACGACTGATCCGATCGCACCAGACCATTGTCGCCGACCGGGAAATCATCCGCAGTTATGTCGATCGACTGGCCGCCGCCAACCATGCCCTGCAGGATCTCGCCATGACCGATGTGCTCACCGGTCTGCCCAATCGTCGCAGCGCCTTGAGCCGCCTCAAGGAAGTCGTGGCGGAAGCGCGGCGCCACCGGAGTCCGCTCAGTTGTATCATGCTCGATATCGACCATTTCAAAAAAATCAACGATCGCTGGGGACACGACGTCGGTGACCGGGTTCTGAAGCAGATCGCCGATGTCCTGAGCTCATCCGCACGAGGCTACGACCTGGTGAGTCGAATCGGCGGTGAAGAGTTTCTCGTTATCTGCGCCCACAGCAACCTTGACGAGAGCAAACAACTGGCCGAGCGCTTGCGGCAGGCGGCGGCCGACACCGTTATTTTCCACAATGAAGAGACGATCACCATCACCATCAGTTGCGGGGTCGCCGCCTGGGATGAAACGATGATCGACGGCGAAGATATGACGACGGCAGCCGATCAGGCTCTTTACCAAGCAAAGCGCCGGGGCAGAAACAGGGTCGCCGTTGCCGACGGTCGGCAGCTTGGGAATTGATCAGGAACGGACGGATACGGCTTTCGACCGTTGGTCGAGATGGTTGGCGAGACGCTCCGACTCGGCTTCCAGTTCTTGAAAGATCTCTGTCGCACCGTCAATATCACCGTTCTTTCCCATGCTCTCCAGCGCCAGTGCCCGGCGGCGAACCTGCTCGGCGCAGAAATGATTGACGGCCCCTTTGAAGGCATGGGCCGCATCATCGAGCAGGGCCGGATCTCCCGCCTTGATCGCCGCGCCGATCCGGTCGAGCAAAAGCTGACGGCGCTGCAGGAAGAGGGTAATCAGTTCCGCCAACAAGTCCTCGTCGCCGCCTGCCAGCTGCAGCGCCTGCCAGCGATCCCAGACAGTATCAACCTGCGGTTGAGCTGGAGGGCCATCACTGTCCACACCGGCTTCCCCGTCTTTGAAGCCGCCCGGCAACCAGGGTCGGAGTCGCTCCGCCAGCATCTCCGGTTTGATCGGTTTGGAGATGAAATCGTCCATGCCTGATTGGAGACAGCGTATCTTGGTGCTGTTCATAGCATTGGCGGTCATCGCGATAATGCGGCTCTGTCGGCGCCGACTCTCCCGTTCTCCGGCCCGAATCAATTTGGTTGCTTCATAACCGCTCATCTCCGGCATCTGGATGTCCATCAAAATAACATCAAAATCGAATTGCCGGGCCAACTCGATCGCCTCTTTACCGTGCGACGCAGTCTGGACCATGAGACCGAAGCGCTCAAGAATAGCCTTGGCCACCTGCTGGTTGATCGGCTCGTCATCAACGAGCAGGACGGTGCCGGCAAGACATGCCCGGACTTCCTGTCTCGCCTGCTGCTCGGTCACCCCCTCCGCCGATTTGGTCGCCCCGGACCCGGAAAAGGCATCAAGCAGTTGACAGCGTCGAACGGGCTGATGGACGACGGCCTGGAACCCCTCCTGCCGAATCTGTTCACCGTTTTCGGCACCGGAAACGATCGCCACCAATCGCGGCATGTTTTTCGGGCAGTGATTCTTGATCATTCTGGCAAGATCTACGCCATTGATATCGGCCAGTTGACGATCAATCAAGACGGCATCGGGCACGGCCGCACCGACCGGATCCTGAAAGAAGCGGTCCAGCACCTCTTGTCCACTGGCACAGCTGGAGACTCGGGCACCGGCAGCCGTCAGGTAGGATTCAAAAACCATCCGGCTGCTGGCATTGTCATCGACGATCAGGATCCGGACCCCGCTCAACTCTGCCTGCATCTTCTCTCGGAACGATTCTCCGTTCGTCTTGAACTGCAAGACAAACCAGAACTCAGCCCCTTCCCCTTCCCGCGAGCTTGCCCCGATATCTCCCCCTTGGAGTTCGACTAATTGCTTGCAGACACTCAGGCCAAGCCCGGTGCCGCCAAAGTGCCTGGTAATGGAACCGTCCGCCTGGGTGAATTTCTCAAAAAGACGAGGCATCAAGTGGTCAGGAATGCCAAACCCCGTATCACTGACTACGAATCGCAGCAATTGCTTCTGATCAACCAGTTCAATAGGCTCAACGCGAAGGAAAACCTGCCCGTGCTGGGTAAACTTCACCGCATTGCTGACCAGATTGGTCAAAACCTGCCGTAGTCGTGTCGGATCCCCTTCGACCGAGCAGACAATCTCGGGCGGAACATAGCAGATCAGGTCGATAGCGGTGTTGCCGACGGCGTCGACATAGAGAGACGCCACCTCTTCGATCAGCTCACAGACATCGAACGAAATCGACTCGAACTCGACCATACCCGCATCGATTTTGGAAAAATCGAGTATATCGTTGATGATATGCATCAGCGCATCGGCGGAACGCTCGGCCGTTTCGAGAAGGCGCCGATACTCACCGGTCAGCGGCGCATCGCTGAGCAATGACAGGACACCGATGACCCCATTCATCGGCGTCCTGATCTCATGGCTCATATTGGCCAGAAATTCAGTCTTTGCCTGGGAGGCGGCAAGGGCTTCATCCCGTCGCCGACGCAGCTCTTCGGTACGCTCTTCAACGATCAACTCCAGGTTATGGCGATGCTGGTGAAGTTCGCTGTCCCTTACCTGGATGGCATCGAGCATGGAATTGAAATGTTCGATCAAACCGCCGATCTCGTCCCGGCCGGCCCGTTCGACCCGAACCGAATAATCACCGAGTTCAGCGATACGCCTGGCAGTTGCAGCCAAACGGGAAACCGGCTCGGTGATTGAGTGCTGCAAACGGCGAGCGGCAAGATGGGTGATGACGAGAAAGAGGCCGACACCGCCTGCCATCATCAGCGCCGTCAGGATAACCTGCCTCTGAACCCTGCGCATACTGGCCACCAGAACGATGCCGGCAACCTGCTCACCATCACGGATAACGGGGTGATAAACGTGCAGTTTGAAGACGCCGTCCGCCCTGGTCAGCCGTGCTCCTTGACCGGGCAACTCCTCCGTCGGCAGTAGCTCGCCCAGCCGTTGACCATTCCGACTGTATGCTGCAGCGACTGCCTGGTCTTGATCAAAGATCGCGGCAACTTCAATATCTTTATCCACCTCCAGAGCGGCAAGCAGGTCTCCCGCGTGATTCCAGGTCTGCAGATCCGACTGGTCCGGGCCGACACGGGTTATTGCTTCGGCCAGCACTTCGAGATGATCGGCCATCGCTCCTTGCAGAATCCTGATCTGGAAAAAAACAGTCAAAGCCAGGAATAGAATAAGCGCCGTCCCGGTGCTGGCCAAGCTGAGCAGGGTCATTTTGCGCTGAATCGGCACATCGTTGAGAAATGTCGACTTCACCAGATCATCCGCGCGTGGAAGGAATTGAGTACCGCAATACCGGCCATCTGACCGGGATGATAACGCCGGTCCACCGAGAGCATGGTCAGTCTAGCAAATTACCGGAGAAAGAGATACCAGATTTTCCAGCTCCGACAAACCACCTACAGGCGCCGGAAGGGCCGCGCATAGCGAGACCATGGACAGCGTTTCGCCGATGGGCTATCCTACACTCCGCGGCAAACGTCGATCAGTCATCACCCACCCAAGCGTGTCGGGAACCGGCAACCAGCGCACCGATGAAACCAGTCAGCCACCATCTTTTCTCTTCCGGCCGTCTCGCCCAGCGAGTTGCCCGTGCCGTCCAGACCCTCGGCCACTGTCAGCTCTGTCCGCGCCGTTGCCGGGTCAACCGGCTGGAGGACGAGCGGGGATTCTGCGCCACCGGCAGGATGGCCCGCGTGTCCAGCTACGGCCCACATCATGGAGAAGAATACCCGCTGTCGGGTAGTAACGGTTCAGGTACCATCTTTTTTGCTTCCTGCAACCTGCGCTGCTGCTTTTGCCAGAATTACGCTATCAGCCATGATCGGGAAACCGCCACAGAAGTAGACAATGCCGATCTGGCGGCAATCATGCTTGAGCTGCAGCACCAGGGTTGTCACAATATCAACGTCGTCACCCCCAGCCATGTTCTGCCGCAGCTGCTCGAAGCATTGCCGATCGCCCTGGAGGCAGGGCTGCGGATACCACTGGTCTATAATTGCAGCGGTTACGAGTCCCCGCAGTCGTTGGCCCTGCTTACCGGGATTGTCGATATCTACCTGCCCGACTTTAAGTTCTGGGACCGCACCAGGGCCCAGCGCTTCCTGCAGGCACCCGATTATCCGGAAATCACCAGGCAGGCCGTGACCATCATGCATCGACAGGTCGGCGACCTGGTGATCAACGAGCAGGGGCATGCCGTACGCGGCCTCCTCGTCCGGCACCTGCTGATGCCGGGAGGTCTCGAAGAAACCGACGCAATCCTTGCCTTTATCGCCGCAGAGATAGGAACGGCTACCTATGTCAACATCATGGACCAGTACCGTCCCTGCGGCACGGCCTTCAACGAGCCGGACCTTGCCGCCCCGCTCGCCGCCGATCAGTATGCCCGGGCAATGGCGACGGCGAAACGGGTCGGCCTGCAGCGACTGGACCGGCGAGATATCGGCGCGTTACTGCGACACCTCGGCATCATCTCACCCCATGAGGGTGTTGATTAGGGCGCGGAGGAGAGGGTAAAGCTTGTCCCGTCGTTGGCTGATAGTGGCCCTGTCATTTCTCGGCCAGCCGCCACTGCTCTAGGTGCTGAGCGATAAAAGAGATCACTTCCTGATGCTCTTCGGTACCCTTTCCGGCCACGGTCCTCGGTTGGCCGAAGGCAAAACGGACCGGGCGCTCCGGCTGAATCCGGCCAAAGTCTTTGAGCCATCGGCCATTTCCCCAGGCATCGGTTACCAAGGCAATGGGAACAATCGGGACACCGGCCTTGCGGGCCAGTTTAACGCCGATCGAGCCGAACTGCTCGGGCTGGAAAGCAGCTCTCGTCGTCTGGGGGAAAATGATAACCGAGATTCCCTCGTCCAGACGCTTGCCTCCCTCATCCAGCACAGTTTTCAGATCGTTGCGCGGGTTGGTCCTGGTAACAGCGATGGGACGGCAGGACTTCATGACATGTTTGAATACCGGAACTTCAAGCAGACTCTGCTTGATCACAAAGGTGATCGGTCCATAGGGCAGGAGCAGGGATGGCAGAAGCACCGTTTCCATGACGCTCAGGTGATTGCCGATAAAGACCACCGGCCATGGCGCCGTCTGAACCTGGTCCAGACCACTTACCTTCACCCTGATGCCGGCCTGTTCAAGTCGACGCAGGACCTCGATACTGCTGGCCTGCCAGGCCGTCGTGCCATAACCGCCTTGTTTCACCAGCCGCGCCGCTCGCCACACAATGGCAAGGAATCCGGCATAAAACCAGAGAGAAGGAAACAGGCTCGGCACCACCGCGGTTCGTGCCGGTCTGGTAACATATGTCGTATTGTCGGATGTAATATTTTCCATAAAACCGCCATGACGGGACGTCACAACGAACGATGAAAATCGACGCCGTGGTCCGAAGATCCGGTTAGGAGCTGTAAATATATTAA
>NPIE01019808.1_pt2 | contig 13113 bp, 10 predicted proteins | sample 8637661 | NCBI WGS metagenome assembly NPIE01 (sample SAMN07420842, study PRJNA396082) | bioreactor metagenome | isolation source: sample BA12 brine-fed electro-methanogenic bioreactor BA | place: Japan: Kochi | collected 2016-12-09 | reverse complement strand
ACCTTCACCAACAAGGCCGCGCGCGAAATGCGGCAGCGCGTCGCCAGGCGGCTCAAACGCAAGGCGGCCGAAGGCCTGACGATCAGCACCTTTCACTCGCTGGGCTGGGCCATCCTGCGCGCCGAGCCGGAGGCAGCCGGCCTGAAGAAGGGCATCAGCATTCTTGACCAGCATGCCGCCGCCGACCTGGTGCGCGAGCTGCTGCCCGGCACGGTCAAGTCCGACCAGGTCTATCTGGCCCAGGCCGCGATCGGCCGCCTGAAGGACGACTGCGTCGAACCGCAGCGGGCACTGTCCGCGGCCGAAAGCGAGGGCGAGGCGGTGCTGGCCGGCGTCTACCAGGCCTACCAGCAGCGCCTGGCCGAGCTGAACGCAGTCGACTTCGATGATCTGATCGCGCTGCCGGCCAGGATGCTCGACCAGCCGGAGCTGCGTACCCGCTGGCGCGCCCGGCTGCGCTATTTCCTGGTCGACGAATACCAGGACACCTCCGCCGCCCAGTACCGGCTGCTGCAGCGACTGGCGGGCGATTCCGGCCACTTCACCGCAGTCGGCGACGACGACCAGTCGATTTACGGCTGGCGCGGCGCGCGGCCGGAAAACCTCGACCAGCTCGGGGTCGACTTCCCGCGCCTCAAGGTGATCAAGCTGGAGCAGAACTACCGCTCCACCGGCAAGATCCTGAAAGCCGCCAACGCGGTCATCGCGGTCAACCCGCACACCCATGAAAAGCGGCTCTGGAGCGAGCTCGGCCCCGGCGACGACATCGGCGTGCGCGAGTACCCGGACGAAGTCGCCGAGGCCGAGGGCATCGCGCACTCATTGATGGAAGCCCACAGCAACTCGTCGATGCGCTGGGGCCAGGCGGCGGTGCTGTACCGCTCCAACTTCCAGGCGCGCGAGATCGAGAAGGCGCTGCGCGAGTACGCCATCCCGTACCGGCTGTCGGGCGGCCCGAGCTGGTTCGACGCGCGCGAGATCCGCGACGGCTTGAGCTATCTGAAGCTGCTGTTCAACCCCGAGGACAACCCGGCCTTCCTGCGCGTGGCCAACGTGCCGCGACGCGGCATCGGCTCAACCTCGATGGCGCGCCTGCTCGACTTTGCCCGCGCCTCGACAAGCTCGCTGTTCGAGGCCGCAACCGATGCCCAGTTCCAGCACGAACTGCCCGAAAGCGCCGCGCGCGGCCTGAGATCCTTCACCAACCTGCTGATCGACTTCAACGACCGCCTGACCCGCGGCGACGCGCACGAGCTCGGCGCGCTGCTGCGCGAGCTGATCGAGCACGTCGACTACGGCGCATGGATCGACGAGCAGGCCGACAAGCCCGAACAGGCCCGGCGCCGACGCAAGAGCCTCGACGACCTGGTCAACTGGATCGAGCGGCTGGCGCGCGATACTGCCTCGCCCGAGGAAATCATGGCCCGCATCATGCTCGCCGCCGGGCCCGACGACGACCACGACCCGGACGCCAACGAAGTCCGGCTGATGACCCTGCACGCGGCCAAGGGCCTGGAATTCCCGCGGGTCTGGCTGGTCGGCCTCGAGGAAGGCCTGCTGCCGCACCGGCACTCGGTCGAGGAAGGCCGGATCGAGGAAGAGCGCCGGCTGATGTACGTCGGCCTGACCCGCGCCGAACGCCGCCTTTCCTTGAGCTACTGCAAGAGCCGACGCCAGTTCGGCGAGACCTCGGCCCGTGAGCCCAGCCGCTTTCTGGCCGAACTGCCCGCCGAACTGCTCGACTGGCCCGGCCAGTCCGGCGAACGCAAACACGATCCGGAACGCTCGCGCAGCCGCTTGTCAGCGCTCAAGGCGATGCTGGAGGATTGAAGACACCGGGCCCGGATCTGCTGCTCGGACGGCGGCTTGAGTCGGCAGCGGGAAACACGAAATCGGTCGCGCCGATCGCGACACGCGCCGGCAATGAATCGAACATAATCACAGCATGAAGAAGCCTCGCAGCACCCCGGCCCGGCGGCCGGCTGGTACGCCGCCCTGGGCATCGCTCGCGGCCCGGACCCGGCCTGCTGGCGCAATACTCGCGACCATCCTCGGCGTATGCAGCATCACCCTGGCCACTTTCGATGCGGACGCCGACCCTGCATCCAGTCACCCGCTGTTCGAACTCGATTGCCGCGCCGGCGGGCCCTACAATGCCGCGGAACGGCTGCAGGAGCTCGAGCGCTGGCGCATCGATGCCGGCCCCGACGATCCAGAACTCCATGGCCAGTGGCTGTATTGCCGCGCCACCGCGCTGGAAATGAATGGCGAGCTCGATGCCGCCTACGCAAGCTACACTGCCTCGATCGAGTCCTTTGCGCGACTGCCGTTGCCTGCGATCGGCGCGATCAAGGCGCTGCTCGATCGTTCCTATATCGACTACCTGCGTACCAACGACACCGCGCGCTACTGTCCAGACCGCAGCGAAGCCTTGCGGCTGGCCCGCGAAATCGGCGATCCCGAAGCCATGATCGCGGCGCTGAATCAGAACGCATTCTGCTTCGCCGGGCGACCTGAACAACTGGCCGAAGGCCTGGCGCTGCTCGAAGAAGCGCTGGAACTGGCAAAGGCCGAGGACATGGCCCCGGGTGCACTCGGCATGATCTATAACGCAACCGCCAATCTGTATCGGCAAAACCAGCTGCTGGAACCGGCACTGCCTCACTTGGAGCTGGCCTATCAGGCCTGGGCCGAAGAAGACGATCGTCAGGACATGTTCAACATGCTGCACGGGCTGATCCAGGCCAGCACCCGGCTCGGGCGCTGGGACGAGGCCGAGCGCCATCTGGCGCGGATGCGCGAACTGACCGCGCGCTCACCTTCGTTCGAAGACTTTCCGTTCTTCATCGAACTCAATGCAGCCACGTTGGCGCAGGCGCGCGGCAACCATGCCGAAGCGATCCAGGCGCTGGATCGCGCGCTGGCGCTGGAGCACACCACGCCGGAGCGCTATTTCGTCGCCATGACGCAGAGCATGCTGGCGCATTCGAGGTTCCGCATCGGCGATATCGATGCGGCAGTCTGCCACGCGCAAGCCTTCCTCGACTCGACCGAAGTCGAGCGCAGTGCGCCTGAGTTGCTGGCGTCGCAGGCCATCGTCGCGTTCGGTAAAAACCAGTCGCTGCAGGCCATGCAACTGCTGCTCGACATGCTCGAGGCCGAGCGAGCCACCACGCGCGAGCGCCTGCAGCGCAACACCGCCGGTCAGGCGGCGATCCACAATCGTCGTCTGGAGGCCTTCGAATCGACGATCCTGCGCGAACGCCTGGCCAACCGCGAAATCCAGTTGCTTCAGGCGCAACAAGCCGAACGCAATGCGCGACTCATCAATACCCTGGTCGGCGTCACAGCCGCGGCTTTGATGGTGCTGGTCGGCTTTCTGTTCTGGTCCGGTCGAAGATTCCGCGAACACGCCCGCACCGATGCCCTGACCGGCATCAGCAGCCGACGTTACGCCATGGAACTGGCCGAACGGCTGTTCGCCCAATCCGCATCCACCGGCCGTCCGCTGGCAATGCTGCTGCTCGACATCGACCACTTCAAGCAGATCAACGACCGCTACGGCCACGACATCGGCGACCGTGCGATTCGAAGCGTCACCGAAGAGGTCGGCAAGGTGCTGCCGTCCGACAGCGTATTCGGTCGCATGGGCGGCGAAGAATTCATGATCATGCTGCCCGGAACCGCGCATCAGGAAGCGCTGGTGCTTGCCGAAGCGATCCGGCGCCGGGTCTCCGAGCATTCGATCCACGTCGACGGCATCGAAATCAACCTGACGATCAGCATCGGCGTCGCCGAATACACCAACGAAATCGCCCGGCTCGACGAGTTGATTCGGATTGCCGACCAGGCGCTGTATGCGGCCAAGCATCAGGGCCGCGATCGGATCGTTGCCGGCGCGGCCTGAACAACAGAGTAGCGTGCCGCATCTGCTCAGCGCGGTCTTGTTCAGTCCGGGAAAAATCGCCTCGATCCGACCAGAATCCGCAGCGATCAAGTTGAAGGATCAGTTGTTTGACTGTACGGTCACCGTGATCTGACAACGATTGCGCGCAGGCAGCCGTGTCTTCAATTCGTTTCCAGGCCTTGCGGTAACTGACGAATGAACTCCATCACGTAATCGGAGTAGAAGCGAGACTGCTCGAGTTCCGCGCGGGTCATGCAACGGCGCTTGTTGCCCAGGCGCGTCCCGGTAAGTTGCTGACGGAAGCAAACCACGTCTTCAGCCGTTCCTCCCACCAGCATTGCCACCATCTGCGTGCGCAGCTGGAACAAGGTATAGCGGGTGTCCAGATCGATCTCCTCGATTTCCTGAGCATCTCCGACCAGCTCGGTGATGTTGTCGGTGATGCGGTTAAGGCGCTTCCACTCGAATTCATCGAGTTCCCGCGGATAGCCCTGCTCCAGATTGGCCAGCAGGATTTGCTGCTCGTCCAGAAACTCCTGGATCGGCATTGCAAACGGATCCTCGGGGCTCGCAAGACGTTCGGTCTTGGTAGTGGTCGCGCACGAGGCGAGCGCTACCGAAAGGACTCCCGCGAGCATGATTCGCATCAGCATACAGTTCTCCGAATTTTGTGAGGTGATTGGATATTGCCCGGGCAGCTCTGCACTGCCCGGCGACAAACTGGTCCGGCAGTCTAAACTTTTCTACCGGACGGGTCAATCAGGAGTCTGCGAGTGTCCGATCCACGTCATCTGAACCGCCAGCGCAGCCCTGATTCCAGGCCGGACGGTTCCCGGGAGTGGTTGATGTGAGTGACGGCCGGGTTGCGCGCAGTCGAGGCTTTCGAAACGATACCAGTCGGATCTCGTCGGGATCAAGCTGCAGAACTCGCGGGCCGATGCGCTTCGGTAGTGCCTCCAGTATCCGTCGTGCGTCCCCCTCCCGTTGGGGAATTTGCGCGGCCGATCGGCTAAGCTTGCCCGATTGACTCAACCAAGATGCCATGTCCTACCGTCCCGAGCCCGATCGTTTCGTGATGTACGGTGCCGAGTTTTCGCTCTACTCGGGCAAGTTGCGCAGTTATCTTCGCCAGAAGGGGATTTCCTTTGTCGAACGCTCGCCTTCGGTGCTGAGCTACAAGCGATTCATCATCCCGCGCACCGGGGTGCGCTTCATTCCGGTGCTGCAAACGCCCGAGGATGAGGTGCTGCAGGACACCACTGCGATCATCGATGCGCTGGAGTCGCGCTTTCCCGAGCCGGCGATCTACCCGGACGGGCCGTGCCAGCGCCTCGCGGCCTTGTTGCTGGAGCTTTACGGCGACGAGTGGCTGTTGATTCCGGCCATGCATTACCGCTGGAACTTCCCCGAAGCCAACCAGCCCTTCATCTTCCAGCAATTCGGCGACATGGCGTTTCCGTGGCTGCCAAAGTTCATGCGGCGCCTGCTCGGTCGCCGGATCGGCCAACGATTCCAGGGCTTGATGCCCCGCCTCGGCATCAATCCCGAAACGATTCCGGCGATCGAAAGCTCGTTCAAGGCCCTGCTGGCCGAGCTCGACGCCCACTTCTCCCGGCACGACTTCCTGTTCGGCGATCGCCCGTCGATCGGTGATTTCGGCATGATCGGACCGTTCTATGCCCATCTTTATCGCGACCCCTGGCCCGGCGCTTTGATTCGTGCCCAGGCGCCAGCCGTGGCCGGCTGGATCGAGCGCATGCAGTTCGGCGATGCCACGACCGGCGAGTTTCTGCCCGATGACCGGATTCCGTCGACCCTGCGACCGGTGCTGGAGCGCATGCTGCGCGAGCAGCTTCCGGTGCTGCTCGATACCGAACGGGCGCTGGCCGGATGGCGGCGCGAGCATCCCGACTGCGATGAAGTGCCGCGCGTATTGGGCGAGCATGCGTTCAAACTGGAAGGTCGGACCGGTCAGCGTGTCGTGCTGCCGCACTCGATCTGGCGCTGGCAACGTCCGCGCGAGCATTTCCAGTCGCTGACAGGAGCGGCGCGAAGCGCAAGCGCACGTTTCGCCGACGCCCTGGGGCTGCGTCTGGCACTGTCGGCCCGGCCGCGGGTCCGACTGAGCCGACGCGACAACCGTTTCGTGATTGCAGGCGGCTGAGCCTGCGCCCGGACCCTGCCGACGCTCGCGGGTCGGGTCGCGGGTCGGGTCAACGGCGCTTCGTTCCCGCCGTAGAATCACAGCCATGAGCGCTTCCGCAATCAGCCTGCAGTCGATCTTCAACTTCCTCGGCGGAATCGGCCTGTTCCTGCTCGGGATGCGCTTGATGACCGACGGCCTGAAGGTCGCGGCTGGACCGGCGCTGCGCGGCCTGCTGACGGCGGCGACCGGCAGCACCCCGCGGGCGCTGGGTGCCGGGGCATTGATCACAGCACTGGTGCAGTCGTCCAGCGCGGTGATCTTTGCCGTGATCGGCTTCGTCAATGCCGGGCTGCTCAGCCTGGCCCAGGCGGTGGGGCTGATCTTCGGCGCCAACCTCGGCACGACGCTCACCTCGTGGATCGTGGCCATGGTCGGGTTCGAGTTCGACCTCGGCCTGATCTCGATGCCGGCAATTGCTGCTGGCATGGCGCTGTGGCTGAGTGGCAAGGGTCGGCGCCCGGCGCTGGGCCAGGCGCTGGTCGGTTTCGGCGTGTTCTTTCTCGGTCTGGCGGCGCTGAAGTCTGCCTTTTCCGGGCTGGGTCCGGAGATTTCGCTGTCGGGTTTCCCGGTGGACGGCATTTCCGGGGTGCTTTTGTTCACGCTGCTCGGCGCTGCGCTGACGATGCTGATGCAGTCGTCCAGCGCATCGCTGGCGCTGACCCTGACCGCCGCCAGCCAGGGCCTGCTGCCACTGCCGGTGGCCGCAGCGATGGTGATCGGCGCCAACATCGGCACCAGCTCGACCGCGGTGTTCGCCACCATCGGCGCTACCGCGGCCGCCCGCCGCACGGCCGCCGCGCACGTACTGTTCAATCTGCTGGCCGGCGCGCTCGGCCTGGTGCTGCTCAAGCCCTTGCTGATTACGGCCGAATGGCTGGCCATCGCGATCGGCGCGGGTGCGCTGCCGGCCACCGAGCTTGCCTTGCTGCACACGCTGCTGAACCTGATCGGCGTATTGGTGGCCTGGCCGCTGCTGCCGCGGCTGGTGCGCCTGCTGGAGGCTCGCTTCCAGCGGCGCGAACGCGACGATCCGGCGCAACCGCGTTATCTCGACGCCACGGTGGCGGCCACGCCCGGTCTGGCGCTGGATGCCACCCGACTGGAGCTGGTGCGTCTGTCTGGCCTGGCCCACCGCATGGCGGGCCGCGCGATCAGTGTCGAGGACCACATCGCGCTGGAGCTGGACGCGGAGTACGAGATCATCGACCGGCTCGGCGCCCGCATCATCGAATTTGCCTCGGGCATCAATTCCGGCGGCGTGGCCGAGCTGGATGCGCTGCTGCCGAGCGCGCTGCGCATCGCCCAGCACCATCGCATGATGGCCGAGCGGGCCAACGAGCTGGCGCGCATGGTGGTCAGCCACCAGCGACCCGAGGCGGTGCAGACCGCGATTGGCGAGCTGCAGCTCGAAGCCGTGCGTTTGCTGGATCAGGCCGAGCCCACGCACCCGGGCGATGCCGAGCGTCCGATCGATGCGCGCCTGGCGGAATTCGAGGCCCGCTATCAGGCTTGCAAATCGACCCTGCTCCGTGCCGGCAGCCGGCGTGAGCTGTCGGCGATGGCGCTGGTGCGCGAACTCGACCGGATCAGCGCGCTGCGGCGCATCGTCGAGCAGGCGGTCAAGGCGCGGCTGCGGTTCGACGAGCTGATGCATCCGGGCGCCGCCGAGTCGTCTCGATCCGATCCTGCGCCGATCGAATCTGACCCTGCGAGCGCCTGAATCAGCCGAAGCGCAGGCTGACCACCACGGTAATCATCCCGGCCGCGATCAGGTTGATGACCAGCCCCTCGCGCGCCATCTCGCGGATACCGACCCGTCCGGAGCCGTAGATCACCGCGTTCGGCGCGGTCGCGACCGGCAGCATGAAGGCGCAGCTGGCACTGATCGCGGCCGGCACCATCAGCAGTTCCGGACGAATCCCGGTGGCCACGGCGGTGGCCGCCAGCACCGGCATCAGCAGCGAGGTGGTCGCGGTATTGCTGGTGACCTCGGTCAGGAAGGTCACGCCGAGGCAGATGCACAGCACCATCAGCCATGGCGGCAGGCTCGCCAGCACCGTCAGCTGCGAGGCCAGGCTGTCGCTCAGGCCGGTTTCGATGAAGCCCCTGGCAATCGTGATGCCGCCGGCAAACAGCAGCAGCACACCCCAGGGAATGTTGCCGGCGGTTTCCCAGTCGAGCAGGCGCCCGCCCTTGCCATCGGAAATCATGCAGGCCACGACCACGGCCAGCAGCGCGACTGCGGCGTCGTTGGCATACGGCAGATCGAACCATGCCTGCCAGCCGCCGAACGGTGCCGTACGGGTCATCCAGGCCAGAGCGACCAGGCCAAGCAGCCCCATCAGGCGACGCTCGGCGATCGACCATGTGCTGGCCACCTCCAGCTCGGGCAAGGGGCCGGCCTCGACCCGCCGCGTCAACCAGAGGAACATCAAGGGCAGCACCAGCGCCACGATCGGCAGGCCCCAGCTCATCCACATCGGGAACGAGTTCTGCAGCCCGAACTGGTCCTGGCTGACCTGCATGTAGATCAGGTTCGGCGGTGTGCCGATCGGCGTGCCGGTGCCGCCGAGACTGGCGGCATAAGCCGTGCCCAGCAGCAGCGGAAGAGCCAGCGAGCGCAGGCGCGGGTCCTCGAGCACGGCCAGTGCCACCGGCAGCAGCATCAGCGTGGTGGCGGTATTGGAGATCCACATCGAAAGACTGGCCGCGGCCAGCATGAAGCCCAGCACCAGCCCCTTTCTTCCGAGTCGGGCGCAGGCGCGGATCATCGCCATCGCCAGCCTTCGATGCGCGCCGGAGCGGGCCAGCGCGCCGGACAACATGAAGCCGCCAAGCAGCAGCAGGATTAGCGGGCTGCCGTAGCTTTGCGCGACCTGGTTCGGCGTAAGCGCGCCGAACAGCGGCAGCAGCGCCATCGGCAGCAGCGAAGTGACCGCGATCGGCACCGGCTCGGTCAGCCACCAGACCGCGCACCAGGCAGTCACCGCAGCGACCGCGGCGGCCGGCGGCTCAAGCCCCCAGGCCGTGCGCGAAAGCCATCCGACCAGTACCGCGGCCAGCGGGCCGGCGAACAGCAGCAGGTTCTGGCGGGCCGACGCGCTGGAACTCATCGGCCGCCCGGATTCAGTCGGCCGCGATGCCGTACTCGATCGCCCGGGCCTCGCGCGCCAGCCGGTCGAGGACGCCGTTGACGAAGCTGTGTCCGTGCTCGGCGCCGAAGCGATGCGCCAGCTCGACCGCCTCGTCGATCACCACCCGATAGGGGATCTCGGGATGCTTGAGCAACTCCAACGCGCCGATCCTGAGGATGACGCGCTCCATCTGGTCGAGATTGGCGTCGGTACGCTCGATGTGCGGGCCGAGCTTCGCATCCAGTTCCTCGCCCTGGCCGATGACATCGCGCACCAGTGCCTCGAAATACTCGAGATCGACATCGTCGAAGTTCTGCTCTTCAAGAAACTGGCCGATGATGCTGGCCGCCGAGTCGTCATTGAGCTGCCACTGGTACAGCGCCTGCAGCGCCCGGCGGCGGGCCCGGCGGCGCGGCTCGAACTTGTTCGCTGCGCGCTTAGCGGCCATGTTCGTTCTCACCCTCGGTGGCTTCCCGGGCCAGGTGCGCCTTGAGCACGGCCATTTCGACCGCCGCCAGCGCCGCTTCACGACCCTTGTTCTTGCGACTCGGGTCGGCCCGCTCGCGCGCCTGGGCACCATTTTCCGGCGTCAGCACGCCGAAGGCCACCGGCACGCCGGACTCCAGCCCCAGCTGTTGCAGGCCACGCGCGCACTCGGTGCTGATGAAGTCGAAGTGCGCGGTCTCGCCGCGCACCACCGCACCCAGCGCGATCACCGCGTCGAAACGGCCGGTCTCGACCAGGGCGCAGCAGGCCAGCGGCAGTTCCCAGGCACCGGGCACCCATGCCACAGTGATGTCGCAGTCGCGGACATCGGCCTCGAGCAGCGCGGCGCGACAGCCGCTCAGCAGCATTTCGGTGATTTCGGCATTGAAACGAGCCACGGCAATGCCGATGCGCAGTCCCCGGCCGTCAGCTAACACCCTGATTTCCTTCATGCGTGATCTTCAGTTCCTGCTCATTGTTGCCGAGGTTCGTCCTCGGGCACGACGTATTCGGTAATTTCCAGGCCGAAGCCATCCAGCGCATGCAGGCGCTTCGGCGCGCCGAACACCTGCATCCGGCGCACACCGAGGTCGGCGATGATCTGGGCGGCAATCCCGTAGCTACGCAGCTCGCTGGCCGAACGGTCCTTGCCGTCGGCAACTTCGAACTCAGCACCGCGCAGACCGGCCAAGCGATCGGCGTCGGACTCATCATAGCCCAGCACCAGCGCCAGACCACGGCCGCGGCGCGCGATATCGGCCAACGCCGCGTCCAGCGGCATGCCGAAGGCCGGCTGGGTGATGCCGATGACATCGCCCAACAGCTCGGGCACATGCACCCGGACCGGGAAGGGTTGCTCGGCCGAGATCTGCCCGCGCACCATCGCCCAATGCAGTTTCTGATGAATCTGGTCGCGATAGACGTGCAGTTCGAAGGCACCGTGCGCCGTACCGACGGTCTGGCGATGAATGCACTCCATGCTCTGCTCGGTGCCGAGGCGGTAACGGATCAGATCGGCCACGGTACCCATCTTCAGACCGTGCTCGGCAACGAATTGCTCGAGCTCGGGCCGACGCGCCATGGTGCCGTCCTCGTTCAGGATCTCGACCAGCACCCCGGCCGGCTCCAGCCCGGCCAGCAGCGCCAGATCAAGGCTGGCCTCGGTGTGGCCGGCGCGCGCCAGCACGCCGCCAGGCTGCGCCATCAACGGGAATACATGACCAGGCTGGGTCAGGTCGTCCGGCTTGGCGTCGGGGCGCACTGCGGTGCGGATGGTGTGGGCACGGTCGTAGGCCGAAATGCCGGTGGTCACACCCTCGGCAGCCTCGATCGAGACGGTGAAGTTGGTCTGGTGGTGCCGATCGGTGTCGCGCACCATCAGCTGCAGGCCGAGCTGCTTGCAGCGTTCGCGGGTCAGCGACAGGCAGATCAGGCCGCGGCCGAAGCGCGCCATGAAGTTGATGTCTTCCGGCCGAACCAGGCTGCCGGCCATGATCAGATCGCCCTCGTTCTCGCGATCCTCGTCGTCCAGCATCACCACCATCCGGCCGGCACGAATGTCGGCCAGGATGGATTCGATGGAATCGAATTTCATTGCATCTTTCCGCGTCAGTTGCGAGTGTCGAGCAGCCGTTCCATGTAGCGCGCCAGCTGATCGACTTCCAGGTTGACCGCATCGCCCGGCGTAAGCGACCCCAGCGTGGTCACGGCCAGGGTGTGCGGAATCAGATTGAGGTCGAAGTGATTTCCTTCGACACGGTTGACCGTCAGGCTGACCCCGTCGAGAGTCACCGAGCCCTTGTGTGCAATATAGCGCGCCAGTGTCGCCGGCGCCTCGAAACGCAAGCGACGATTGTCGCCCAGCTGCTCGCGCTCGACCAGCGTGGCGATCCCGTCGACATGGCCCGAAACCAGATGCCCGCCGAGCGGATCGCCGGCGCGCAGGGCTGGCTCCAGGTTGACCGTGGAGCCGGCCTCGAGCTGCCCGAGCGTGGTCAGGTTCAGCGTTTCGCGTGAGGCGTCGGCAACAAACGAGGTCGGGCCGGGCTCGAGCGCGGTCAGGCACACGCCGTTGACCGCGATCGAATCACCGACCGCCGGCGCGAACTCGGCCAGGCGATCGCATAGGATCCGCAGGCGCTTGCCGCCTGAAGTGTCTTCGAGCTGCTTGATGTGGCCCTGGGCCTTGATGATTCCGGTGAACATGGGGTTCGAGATTTGGGACTCAGGATCTGGGATTCAGGATTCAGTAACCGGGCGCAGGAGCAGGCGCTGGTCGGCGCCGATGCGGCGCGTTTCGATCAGTTGGAAGTGGAGGCGCTGCTCGAGCTTTTCCAGCCCGGGCAGCTCGGCCAGGGCAGCGCCGGCACCGATCAGGCTCGGGGCCTGGTAGAGCAGCACCTCGTCGATGAGTCCTGCTGCGAGCAGCGCGCCGCTCAGCATCGGCCCGGCCTCGACGTGGATTTCGTTGAATTCCAGCTCGGCCAGAGTCTCGAGCAAGCGCACCAGATCGGGACGACCGTCGGCGGCAGGTTCGATCGGCAGCCGCTCGGCGCCGGCTGGCGAAGGTCCGGCATCGGGCGAAACCACATGCAGCAAGCGAGCACCCGTACCCAGCAAGCGCGCGCCGGTCGGTAGTCGGGACTTACTGTCCAGCACCGCCACCGCCGGACTGGCCGTGTGCTGTTCGAGCCGGACGGTCAGCTGCGGATCATCGGCCAGCACGGTACCGATGCCGCTCAGGATCAGATCGGCCCGGGCGCGCCAGCGATGGCCGTCGGCGCGTGCGGCCGGGCCGGTGATCCATTGCGAGCAGCCGTCGGGACCGACCGATCGACCATCCAGCGATCCGGCCAGCTTGACCCGGACCCAGGGCCGGCCGCGCTCGACCCGGCTGAAGAAGCCGCAGTTCAGCTCGCGCGCCGGACCTTCCATCAATCCCAGCGCGCATTCGATTCCGGCCTGATGCAGCCGCGCGATCCCGCCGCCGTTGACCTTGGGATGCGGATCGCCCGCAGCAATGACCACGCGCGCAACACCGGCCTCGATCAAGGCATCGGCGCAGGGTGGCGTGCGGCCGTGGTGGCTGCACGGCTCGAGCGTGACGTAGGCGGTCGCCCCACGCGCCCGCACACCGGCTTCGGCCAACGCCCCGACCTCGGCATGCGGTCCGCCGACGCGTTCGTGCCAGCCACGCCCGACCACTTCATCGCCGTGCGCAATCACGCAGCCGACGCGCGGGTTCGGTGCGGTGGTCCACAGGCCGCGGCGCGCCAGACGCAGCGCCTCGGCCATCAGGGCGTGGTCGGTCGCGGTAAAGCTTGGTTGGGAAGACAGGGGCAAAAGGGTTTTGGATTTCCCGATTAGGTACGAGACTCAGC